>FTKT01457710.1_pt1 | contig 40417 bp, 32 predicted proteins | sample 1658271 | NCBI WGS metagenome assembly FTKT01 (sample SAMEA3914811, study PRJEB12502) | metagenome | biome: forest; material: soil | place: Canada | collected 2011-08-04 | depth 0.3 m | reverse complement strand
TCGGCGGCCGACAGCGCGACGGGCGAGGCCGACGGGGAATCCTGTGCGACGTCGACCAGTTGGGCGTCCAGCGCGCTCTGCCCGGCCCCCGGCGCCGCGGGCCGGCCCCGGCCGCCGCCACGAGTGCCGACGGCGACCCGGGTGCCGCTGACCGAGGCGGACGGCGAGGCCGCCGAGGGGCTGGGGCAGCCGGCCGGCCCGGCGCCGGCGGCCGGCGTCGCCACCGGCGAGGCGGACCTGGACGGGGACGCGGAGGCGGCGGGTGTCCGCGAGGCCGAGCCGGAAGCGGCGGAGGCGGACGGCGCGGGCTCGCAGGAGTGGGTGGCGGAGGGCGAAGGCGACGGGCTGGCCGACGCGGTCGGCAGCGGCACGCTCGGGCCACTGGCGGAGGGCGAGGAACCCGCCGCGGTGGGCGCGGTGTTCGCCGGGGCCACTGCCGAGGGCGAAGCCTGCGTGCTCACCGTGGGACTGGCCGAACCGCCGGGGTCGGCGTGCGCCGCCGTACCTCCCAGCAGGACGACTCCCGCCGCCAGCGTCCAGCTCCCGGCCAGCCTTGCCGTCCGCAACCGCCCTGCGCCCACCAGCACCCCATCTCCCAGGTCCGGGTCGACCGTACCCGATGCGCCTGGCCGTCCCGTCACCAGATCCCGGGCTGCGAGGAAGAGTTGTACGACTGTTGCCCCGCACGTCATCAACGGCGTGGGGGCGTCCCGGCACTCAGGTGTTGTAGGTTCCCTGGGCCCGTTCCAGACCCTCCGTCAGGAGCGCCTCCACCGCGTCGGCCGCGCGGTCGACGAACCAGTCGAGCTCCTTGCGCTCGGCCGAGGAGAAGTCCTTCAGCACGAAGTCCGCCACCTCCATCCGGCCCGACGGGCGGCCGACTCCGCAGCGCACCCGGTAGTAGCCGGGGCCGAGCGACTTGGTGATCGACTTGAGCCCGTTGTGGCCGTTGTCGCCGCCGCCCAGCTTGAGGCGCAGGGTCGCGTAGTCGATGTCCAGCTCGTCGTGGATCGCCAGGATCGAGGAGGTCGGCGCCTTGTAGAAGTCGCGCAGCGCGGTCACCGGTCCGCCGGAGAGGTTCATGAACGTCATCGGCTTGGCCAGCACCACCCGCTGCCCGACGAGGCGGCCCTCGGCGACCTGGGCGCGGCTCTTGTGGGCCTTGAACTTCGCGCCGATCCGCTGGGCCAGCAGATCGGCGACCATGAAGCCGATGTTGTGCCGGTTGCGGGCGTAGCCCTCTCCCGGGTTGCCCAGGCCGGCGATCAGCCAGGGACCTGTGTACTCGTCACCCATCTCCGCTCCTCCACTGAGAATCGCGATCCAGCATCAGCATCATCGACCACCGGACGATCGGCCCGCGGATCCGTCGCCCACCCGACCACCGGCCCGCCGCACCGCCGGCCACCGGTCCGGACGTACCGCTGCCCCGGCTCCCACGAACGGGGGAACCGGGGCAGCGGTCAAGCACTACCGGCTGGCTCAGGCCTGAGCGGCCTCGGCGGCGGCAGCGTCGTCGGCGTCGGCCTGGGAGGCCTGCGAGCCGATGACCTGCAGCACGACGGTGTCGGCCTCGACGGCCAGCGTGGTGCCCGCGGGGAGCTCGATGTCACCCGCGAGGATGGAGGCGCCGGCCTCCAGGCCCTGGACCGAGACCGTGACGGACTCGGGCAGGTGGGTGGCCTCGGCCTCGACCGGCAGGGCGTTCAGCACGTGCTCGAGCAGGTTGCCACCGGGGGCCAGCTCGCCCTCGGTCAGCACCGGGATCTCGACGGTGACCTTCTCGCCGCGCTTCACCAGCAGCAGGTCGACGTGCTCGATGGTGCGCTTGATGGCCTCACGCTGGACGGCCTTCGGCAGGACGAACTCGTCCTTGCCCTCGATCGGAACGACCAGCAGGGCGTTCGGGGTCTTCAGCGCCATCATCAGGGCGTGGCTCGGCAGGTTCAGGTGAACCGGGGCGTGGCCGTGGCCGTAGACGACGCCGGGGACGAGGCCGGCGCGGCGGGCGCGGCGGGCGGCACCCTTGCCGAACTCGTTGCGGGGCTCGGCGGCAAGGCGGATCTCGGACACGACTGCACTCCTCGTAAGACTTGGCGCGGGGGTGCAGGCAACACTCGTACGGTCGTCATACGAGGCCCGGAAAGCGGAAGCCGCCGGGACCACACCCTCAAGAACGTTGGGGGGGTCGCTCGGCGGCGGACGACTCTGCCGACAACCGGTCGTCCCGGCCGCGGCAGCGCGTCGATCACGGAGGCAGGTGCCCGTACGGGCACACGGCATCCCTCGCCGAGCAGTCTCAAGAGTCTAACCGCACCCCTCGTCAACCGTGAAATCGGCCCCGGCCCACCGCGGTGGACCGGGGCCGACCAGGGGTCGGGTCCGGCCGGACCCGACCCCTGGGGGTGACGAACCGTCAGTGCACACCCTCGAAGAGGCTGGTGACCGAGCCCTCCTCGAAGACCTCGCGGATCGCGGCGGCGATCGACGGGGCGATGGAGAGGGTGGTCACCTTGTCGAGCTGCAGCTCGGCCGGGGTCGGCAGGGTGTTGGTGAAGACGAACTCGCTCACCCGGGAGTTCTTCAGCCGGTCCGCGGCGGGCCCGGAGAGCACACCGTGGGTGGCGGCCACGATGACGTCCGCGGCGCCGGCGTCGAAGCAGGCGTCGGCGGCGGCGCAGATCGTGCCGGCCGTGTCGATCATGTCGTCGACCAGGACGCAGACCCGGTCCTTGACGTCACCGACCACCTCGGCGGAGAGGATCGTGTTGGCCTGGCTCATGTCCCGGCGCTTGTGGATGATCGCCAGCGGGGCGTCCAGCCGGTCGCACCACTGGTCGGCGACCTTCACCCGGCCGGCGTCCGGCGAGACGATGGTCAGCTTGGAGCGGTCCACCTTCGCGCCGAGGTAGTCGGCGAGCATCGGCAGCGCGAACAGGTGGTCGACCGGGCCGGAGAAGAAGCCCTGGATCTGCGCGGTGTGCAGGTCCACGGCCATGATCCGGTCGGCGCCGGCCTGGGCCAGCAGGTCGGCCACCAGGCGGGCCGAGATCGGCTCGCGGCCCAGGTGCTTCTTGTCCTGGCGGGCGTAGCCGTAGAAGGGCAGGATCGCCGTGATGCTCTTCGCGGAGGCCCGCTTGAGCGCGTCGATCATGATCAGCTGTTCCATGATCCACTGGTTGATGGGAGCCGTGTGGCTCTGCATCACAAAACAGTCCGCCCCCCGGGCGGAATCCAGGAAGCGGACGTAGATCTCGCCGTTGGCGAAGTCCAGGGCCTTGGTCGGGACAAGGTCGGTACCGAGCGCCGCGGCCACCTCCCTCGCCAATTCGGGGTGGGCACGGCCGGAGAAGAGCTTGAGTTTCTTCTCACCCGACGTCGTGATCCCGCTCACTGCACCGTCTCCTCAGATTTGCTGCCGCATGGTCCCGCCGCGCCGCACCCGGACGGCGTGAGCCGCCCGGGTCGGAGGTCGACGGGGTTTTGGGGTACGCCTCCACGCGGGCTACAGCCCCACGGCGCACGTATGTACACCAGGTTACGCGAGCGGCGGCAAACCGTCGGGCCCGGGGACGCCACTCGGGCGTCACCAGGCGTCACTCCGGTGCCCCTCAGGCCCTGGGGGCCTTGTCGGGTGCGGCGGCCGCGGCCTCGGCGGAAGCACTTCCGGGGCGCTTTCGCGCCACCCAGCCCTCGACATTGCGCTGGCGGGCGCGGCTGACGCCGAGTGCGCCGGGGGGCACGTCGCCGTCGATCACCGAGCCGGCCGCGGTGTAGGCGCCGTCACCGATCGTCACCGGGGCGACGAACATGGTGTCCGAGCCGATCCGCGAGTGCGCGCCGATGACCGTGCGGTTCTTGTTCACACCGTCCCAGTTGGCGGTCACCGAGGAGGCGCCGATGTTGGCCCCCTCGCCGATCAGCGCGTCACCCATGTAGGAGAGGTGCGGCACCTTGGCGCCGTCGCCGATCCGCGACTTCTTGATCTCGACGAAGGTCCCGACCTTCGAGCGCTCGCCGAGCTCGACGCCCCCGCGCAGGTACGCGTACGGGCCGACGGTGGCGCCCGCGCCGATCCGGGTCTGCTCGGCCGTGGCGTTGGTCACACGGGCGCCGGCGCCGACCACGGTGTCCGTCAGGGTGACGTTCGGGCCGACCGCGCAGCCCTCGGCCAGGTGGGTGTCCCCGTGCAGCTGGGTGTTGGGCAGCACCACGGCGTCGGGCTCGTAGGTCACCCGGACGTCGAACCAGGTGGTCGCCGGGTCCTGGACGCTGACGCCGGCGCGCATCGCCCGCTCCAGCAGCCGGCCGTTGAGCACCCGGTGGGCCTCGGCCAGCTGGACCCGGTCGTTGATGCCCAGGATGTCCTGGTACTGCTCGGCGACCACCGCGCCGACCCGGTGGCCGGCCGTCCGCAGGATCTCCAGGGTGTCGGTGAGGTACTCCTCGCCCTGGGCGTTCGCGGTGCCGATCAGGCTCAGCGCCTCGGCGAGCAACTTGCCCTCGAAGGCGTAGACGCCGGAGTTGATCTCGGTGATGGCGCGCTGCGCGTCGCTGGCGTCCTTGTGCTCGACGATCGCGGTCACCGCGCCGTCGGCCGCGGCGCGCAGGATCCGGCCGTAGCCGGTCGGGTCGGGGACCTCGGCGGTCAGCACGGTGACGCCGTTGCCCTCGGTCGCGTGCCGCTCGGCGAGGGTGCGCAGGGTGGCGGCGGTCAGCAGCGGGGTGTCCCCGTAGGTGACGATCACGGTGCCGTCCAGCGTGACGCCCTCGGCGGCCAGCGCCTCGACCGCCACCTTGGCGGCGCTGCCGGTGCCGTTCTGCCGCTCCTGCACCGCGGTTCGCACACCGGGGAACTCGGCGGTCAGGTGGGCCTGCACCAGTTCACGCTTGTGACCGATCACCACCACCAGCTGCTGGGGCGTCAACTCCTGCGCGGCGCTCACCACATGGCCCAGCAGGCTGCGCCCGCAGGCCGGGTGCAGCACCTTCGGCAGGGCCTTCGACTTCATCCGGGAACCCTCGCCTGCGGCGAGCACGATCACGGCGGCGGGGTGGTTGGCACTCACGCGGGAGGCTCCTCGGTCGGTTCACAGGGAGGGAGAGGATGCCCGGCCGGGCCCCGCAGGTGGGCCCGCAGCGCTTCAACATGTGCTCCGCCGCTAGGACTCGAACCTAGACAGAGACCTTCAAAGGGTCCAGTGCTGCCATTACACCACGGCGGATCGGCCACCGGCCCACGGCTCCAACCGAGTCGTGGACGCTGCCACCAGGCACTCCAGGGCGCCGAGCACAGCCTACGGGTTAGGAGGTCCGAGCTCCAGCACCAATTGGCGGCACGCACCCTCAATCCTCGGGTGCGACACGGCTTCCCTTTCGAGGGCCGAGCTACTTACGATGCCGTAGGTTACGGCTAAGTAGGTCCCCCTCCGCTCAAGGAGCGCACTGATGACCACGCAGGCCAGCGAAGCGCGCCCCACGGCCGCCGACTCCGACCGCCTCAAACTCTCGGCCACCAGGGGCGGAGAGAAACAGGGGCTCGCCGAACGGATCACCCTCGGCCTCTTCATCGCCGTCCCCTTCGCGGCCCTGCTGGCGGCGGTGCCGGTGGCCTGGGGGTGGGGACTGGGCTGGACCGATCTGGCGATCGCGCTGGTGATGTACTTCGTCGCCTGCCACGGCATCACCATCGGCTTCCACCGCTACTTCACGCACGGCGCGTTCAAGGCCAACCGGGCGCTGCGGATCACCCTGGCGATCGCCGGCAGCCTGGCCATCGAGGGACCGCTGGTGCGCTGGGTGGCCGACCACCGCAAGCACCACCGGTTCAGCGACAAGGAGGGCGACCCGCACTCCCCCTGGCGCTACGGCGAGTCGGTGCCCGCACTGCTCAAGGGCCTGTGGTGGGCGCACATGGGCTGGCTCTTCGACGAGGAGCAGACCTCGCAGCTCACCTACGCCCCGGACCTGATCAAGGACCCGGCCATAAGGCGGGTCTCCCGGCTGTTCTGGCTCTGGACCACGCTCTCGCTGCTGCTCCCGCCGCTGGCCGGCGGCCTGATCTCGATGTCCTGGCAGGGCGCCGTGACCGCCTTCTTCTGGGGCTCGCTGGTCCGGGTCGCCCTGCTGCACCACGTGACCTGGTCGATCAACTCGATCTGCCACGCGATCGGCGAGCGCCCGTTCAAGTCGCGCGACCGCTCGGGCAACGTCTGGTGGCTGGCGGTGCTCTCCTGCGGGGAGTCCTGGCACAACCTGCACCACGCGGACCCGACCTCGGCCCGGCACGGCGTGCTGCGCGGCCAGGTGGACTCCTCGGCCCGGCTGATCCGCTGGTTCGAACAGGCCGGATGGGCGCACGACGTCCGCTGGCCGGACGCCGAGCGCATCGACGCCCGCCGCGCCGCATGAGTCGGCGGCTACAGCATGATGGAGGGGTGAACGGGAGCAGCGGAGAGAACGCAGACGGCCATCGCCCACCGACCAGGGCCGCCGCGAGCGCGGCGGCGCCCGGCCGGACCGGCGCCGCGGCGAACCAGCCGGCTTCCTCCGCCCGGACCGGCTCCACCGCGCCGCCCCGCAGCCGGCCCGGCCGGGTCCGGATGACGGGCAAGCAGCGCCGCGAGCAGCTGCTGGAGATCGGGCGCTCGGTCTTCGCCGAGCGCGGCTACGACGGCACCTCGGTGGAGGAGATCGCCGAGCGGGCGGGCGTCTCCAAGCCGGTGGTCTACGAGCACTTCGGCGGCAAGGAGGGCCTCTACGCGGTGGTGGTCGACCGCGAGATGCAGCTGCTGCTGGACATGGTGACGGGGGCGCTCACCGGCGGGCACTCCCGGGAGCTGCTGGAGCAGGCCGCCTTCGCGCTGATGGACTACATCGACACCTCCACCGACGGCTTCAAGATCCTGGTCCGCGACTCCCCGGTCGCCCAGGCCACCGGCACCTTCGCCTCGTTGATCAGCGACATCGCCACCCAGGTCGAGGACATCCTCGGGCTGGAGTTCAAGGCCCGCGGCTTCGACGCCCGGCTCGCCCCGATGTACTCGCAGATGCTGGTCGGCATGGTGGCGCTGACCGGCCAGTGGTGGCTGGAGGTGCGCAAGCCGGGGAAGGCCGAGGTGGCGGCGCATCTGGTGAACCTGGCCTGGCACGGCCTGGAGGGGATGGAGCGGCACCCCAAGCTGGTCGGCGACCGGAAGAACTGATCATCCTCCCTTGACGCTTTTCTCGACGTCAAGAGGCTTCATATCGACAGAACCACCGATACACTGATCGACATGGAGGACGAGGTCGACCGCCTGGTCGCAGCATGGCGCCGAGAGCGCCCCGACCTCGACGTGCAACCGCTACAGGTGCTCAGCCGGGTCAGCCGGCTCGCCCGTCACCTTGACCGGGCCCGCCGCACCGCCTTCGCCGAGCACGGCCTGGAGCCGTGGGAGTTCGACGTCCTGACGGCCCTTCGGCGGGCCGGCGAACCGTATCAGCTCTCCCCCGGCCAGCTGCTCACCCAGACCCTGGTCACCTCCGGCACCATGACCAACCGGATCGACCGGCTGGCGGGCAAGGACCTGGTCCAGCGCCTGCCCGACCCGGACGACCGGCGCGGGGTGCTGGTCCGCCTCACCGAGGCCGGCCAGGAGCGCGCCGACCAGGCACTGGCCGGACTGCTCGCGCACGAGCGCGACCTGCTCGCCCAGCTCTCCGGCGGACAGCAGGCCGAACTCGCCGGGCTGCTGCGCCAACTGGTCGCGCCCTTCGACAACATCCCGGGCTAGGGCTGGTCCGACAAGCCCTGGGCCGAGCCCGGTGGGTGCGCTCCTCAGTCGGCCTGGGGCAGGCTGGGGGCCACGGGTGTCGGGGGCTCGGCCGGGCCGACGCCGGCCCGGCGGGCCAGCGCGACGGCGGCCAGCGTGGAGTGCACCCCGAGCTTGCCGAGGACGTTCTGCATATGGGTGCGCACCGTGTGCGGCGAGAGGTAGAGCCGCTCGGCGACGGCCTGCCGGCCGAGACCGGCCACCATGCAGCGCAGCACCTGCTTCTCGCGGGGGGTGAGCGAGTCGACCAGCCGTTCGCTCTCCGTCCGGTCCCGCCGAGCGGTCGTCAACTCCCTGACCACACCGGTGAGAAGCGACGGGGGCAGGTGGGTCTCGCCGCGCAGCACGCCGCGCACCACGGCCAGCAGCTTGGTCAGCGAGCTCTCCTTGGCGACCCAGCCGGCCGCGCCCGCGTAGAGCGCCCGGACGGCGCGGCGCGGGTCCTCCTCGGCGGAGAGCACCACGGCGCGCAGCCCCGGGTGGGCGCGGCAGGACCGGGCGAGCAGCGTGATGCCGTCGGCCGGCCGCTGTTCGGCGACCGGCCGTTGGTGGGGGTGCGTCGCCACTCTGCCGGTGGCGAGCTGCGGGGCGACCAGTGCGCCCGCCGGGCGTCTGGGCGCCGGGACCACGCCCGCGCCGCGCCGCAGCAGCGCGCTCGCCGCCTCTGGCTCGACCGCCGTCGCGGGCCGCGGACGCCGCGGCGGGCCCATCGCGGCGCCGCCGCTGCCCAGGTCGGCGTCGACCAGCAGGACGTCGTACGGGCGGCCCTCGGCGACGGCGCGCTCCAGGGCGTGCTCGGCCGCGGCCACACTGCCGGCCGCGCCCACCTCGATCTCCGGCTCCGCGGAGAGCGCCGTGGCCAGTGCCTCGGCGAAGATGCGGTGGTCGTCGACCACCAGGACGCGGATCCGTCCCATCCCGATGTCCCCCCTGCTCCGGCGCCGGCCCCCACCGATACCCGACTCAGCGTACGGGCTGACGGGCCGCCTCGTGGGGGTTCGGTGAAGTTTCGCAGGCCGGGACGGCCGACGGCGGGTTTCGCCGCCGGCCGACGGTGACGGCAGCTCCCCTCGGGCGCCGCACCGCCCCGCGAGCCCCGTCCCGGGGGCCTTGGACCGACCGGCAATCGGGGGACGGCGTCGCGGCGCCCGGACTCCCGCCCGGACACCGCTCCTTCATCCACCCCCCATTGCCGACCGGTCCTACTCGACCCGGCGGGCTCCGGCGGCGGCCACCGCGGTGAAGGTCCTCGGCTCGCTGTAGCCGGCCTCCAGGAAGGCGGCGGCGACCGCGGCGGCGACCCGCTCAGCGGCCTCCTGGGGCACCAGCGCGATGACGGAGCCGCCGAAGCCGCCGCCGGTCATCCGGGCGCCCAGCGCACCGGCCGCGACGGCACTGCTGACGGCCAGGTCGGTCTCGGGGCAGGAGACCCGGTAGTCGTCGCGCAGCGAGGCGTGTCCGGCGGTCAGGATCGGGCCGAGTCCGGCGAAGTCACCCTCGGCCAGCAGCGCCACCGCCTGCGTCACCCGCTCGTTCTCGGTCACCACGTGCCGTACCAGCGGCCCCAGTTCGGCCGGCAGCCGGTCCAGCGACGCCGACAGCTCGGCGCTCGTCAGGTCGCGCAGCGCGGGCACCCCCAGCAGCTCCGCGGCCCGCTCGCAGCCGGCCCGCAGGCCCGCGTAGGCGCCGTCCCCCAGGTCGTGCTTGACCCGGGTGTCGATCACCAGCAGCCGCAGCGCCACGGACGCCAGGTCGAACGGGATCTGGCGGGAGGTCAGATCCCGGGTGTCCAGATACAGCGCCGCGCCCTCGGCGCAGCAGGCCGAGGCCATCTGGTCCATCACGCCGCACGGGACCCCGACGAAGGCGTTCTCGGCGCGCTGCGCGAGCAGCGCCAGTTCGGCCGGCTCCAGGCCCAGTTCGTACAGGTCGTTGTAGGCCACCGCGACGGCGCACTCCAGCGCCGCCGAGGAGGAGAGGCCGGCGCCGGTGGGCACCTGGCTGTCGAAGTGCAGGTCCGCGCCGCCGACTTGGTGGCCCGCCTCGTTCAACGCCCAGACCGTGCCGGCCGGGTAGCCGGCCCAGGTGTTCACGGCGCCGGGTGCCAGGTCGGCCACCAGGAGGTCGGTCACCCGGCCGTCGCCCTGGGCGCTGTGCAGCCGCAGCCGGCCGTCCTCGCGCTTGCGGGCGGCCAGCAGGGTCAGCTGCGGCAGGGCGATCGGCAGCACGAACCCGTCGTTGTAGTCGGTGTGTTCACCGATCAGGTTCACCCGGCCCGGCGCCGCCCAGATCCCGCTGGGGGCGGCACCGAAGACCTGCTCGAACTCGTCTCTCACGTGGGCTTCCCTCTGCATGTCAGGTGGCTCGGGCCACGGTGAAGGTCCAGGCGTCCGTCACGATCGTCTCCAGGTCGGATCGCGTCGGGGTCCAGCCCAGCGCCTGGCGGGCGCGCTCGGCGGAGGCCACCAGCACGGCCGGGTCCCCGGGGCGCCGCTCGGCCAGGACCTCCGGGACCGCCCGCCCGGTCACCCGCCGGACCGCCTCGATCACCTCGCGGACCGAGAAGCCGCTGCCGTTGCCGAGGTTGCAGATCAGGTGCTCCCCGCTCGTCGCGGCGTCCAGCGCCAGCAGGTGGGCCTCGGCCAGGTCGGCGACGTGGATGTAGTCGCGGATGCAGGTGCCGTCGGGGGTCGGGTAGTCGTCGCCGTAGACCGAGATGTGCGGACGCTGTCCGAGCGCGGCCTGGAGGACCAGCGGGATCAGGTGCGACTCGGGATCGTGCCGCTCGCCGTAGCTGACGCCGGACAGACCGGTGTACGCGCCGGCCACGTTGAAGTAGCGCAGGCTGACCGCGGCCAGGCCGTGGGCGATCGCCTCACTGGTGATCAGGTGGTCCACCGCCAGCTTGGTGGCGCCGTAGGCGCTGGTCGGCGAGGTCCGCGAGGTCTCGGCGATCGGCACGGTCTCGGGCTCGCCGTAGACGGCGGCGGTGGAGGAGAAGACCAGCTTGCGGATCTGCGCCTTGCGCATCGCGCTGATCAGCTCCAGCGAGCCGGCCACGTTGTTGCGCCAGTACTTCTCCGGGTCCGCCACCGACTCGCCGACCTGCGAGGAGGCGGCGAAGTGCAGCACCCCGTCGAAGGAGGGGTCCAGCAGCTCGGCCGCGTCCTGCACCCGGCCGCGGACGAACTCGGCCCCGGCCGGCACGCCGTCGGCGAAGCCGGTGGCGAGGTCGTCCAGCACGGTGACCTGGTGCCCCGCCTCCAGCAGGTGGGCGGCGACCACGCTTCCGACATAACCGGCACCGCCGGTGACCAGGTACTTGCTCATGAGGCGACCTCTCGCAGGCGCTGCGCCGCGGCTTCCGGCGACACATCGTTGACGAACGCGTCCATGCCGGATTCGACTCCGGCCAGGAACTTCAGCTTGCCCACGGTACGTCGGATCGTGAACAGCTCCAGATGCAGCGCGAGCTCCTCACCGCCCGACCGGGGCGCCTGGTGCCAGGCGGCGATGTACGGCGTCGGCGCGGCCTGGACGCCGTCCTCGGCGAAGAGCCGGTCGAACCGGGCCAGCAGGTCGAGGTAGACGCGCGGGAACTCGGCGCGCTCGGCCTCGGTCAGCCCGGTCAGGTCGGCCACCCGGCGGTTCGGGTAGAGGTGCACCTCGTAGGGCCAGCGGGCCGCGTACGGGACGAAGGCCGTCCAGTACTCGCCCGCCGACACCACTCGTACGGGGTCGGCCAGTTCGGCGGCGACCAGGTCCTCGAAGAGGTTGCGGCCGGTGGCGGCGCGGTGCGCGGCCGCCTGGGCGGTCATCCTGGCGGTGCGCGGGGTGACGAAGGGGAAGGCGTAGATCTGGCCGTGCGGGTGAGCGAGCGTCACCCCGATCTCGGCGCCGCGGTTCTCGAAACAGAACACCTGGCGGACCTCGGGCAGTGCGCCCAGTTCGGCCGTCCGGTCGGTCCAGGCGTCCAGCACCAGGCGGGCCCGCTCCTCGCCGATGTCGGCGAACGAGGCGTTGTGGTCGGCGGTGAAGCAGACCACCTCGCAGCGCCCGGCTCCCGGACGGGTGAGGTGCAGCGGCTCGTCCTCGCCCTGGACGTGGCGGGCCGCGTCGGGGGCGAGGGAGGGGAAGCGGTTCTCGAAGACCGCCACCTCGTAGTCGCCGGCCGGGATCTCGCTGAGCCGGTCGTCAGTGGAGGGGCAGAGCGGGCACTGGTCGGCAGGCGGATGGTAGATCCGGCCCTGCCGGTGGGCCGCCACGGTCACCCACTCGCCGAGCACCGGGTCCAGGCGGATCTCGGAGAGGCTCGCGGTGGGTTCCAGTGGGCGCCGGTCCCGGGCATCGCGGGGAACCGAATCGTCGAGATCGAAATAGATGAGTTCTCGACCATCCGCCAACTTGGTCGTCGATTTCCGCACTGTCTCCGCCTTAGATGAAGCCGCCCGCCAGGTCCACCCCGCTCACCGCGTCCGTGGGAGCACTGAAGGCGGCTTCACACATAATCAAACATTCCCAATCAGGAGTCAACAGTCTCGTGGGAGGGCGGGCCTCCGTGCGATCCCCGCGCCCGGCCTCCACCCGCCTCGGACGGCCGCGTGAGAAGGGGGAGCCGCCCGCGCCGGCGGCACGGCCGTGGCGATCACCGCCCGGACCGGACCGTGGAGGTCGACCTGATCGGCCGCCCGGGTCCACGCGCAGGCCCGCCCCACCGGGCATCCCGGCGGGGCGGGGCGGTGAGGCGGTGGCGCTGCGATCGGGCGGAGCGGCCCGTGCGCCAAGAGTGGACGGCGGCCGGACGGCGGCGGACGGCCAGCGGCCGAGCCGCCCGCGCGTCGCCCCGGCGTCAGCCGCTAGCGGCGGGCCAGCCGGTCCAGCAGCCCGGTCCGCGCCGCCACCGCCGCCGCCTCCAGCCGGGTCCGCGCACCGAGCTTCACCAGGACCCGCTGCACGTGGGTGCGCGCCGTACTGGGAGCGATCCCCATGCCCGCCGCGATCGCCTGGGTGTCCTCGCCGTCCGCGATCCGGCCCAGCACCTGCAACTCACGGCGGGTCAGGGCGCCGAGCAGGCGCAGCGCCTCGTCGTCCGGCTCGCGCACCGGGTGCAGCAGCCGTTCGAACACGGCCTGCAGCACCTCCACCGCGACCGCGGCCTCCCCGGCCCGGGCCCGGCCGATCGCCCGGTCCACCACCTCGATCCGCTCGTCGCTGCGGACGTAGCCGGCCGCACCGGCCGCGAAGACGGTGGCGACCCCGCGCAGATCGTCCACCGGGCCGAGCACCACGACGGCCACCTCGGGACGCTCCTGCCGCAGCCGGCGGACCGCCGCCAGGGCGGCCGGTCCGGCCGGGCGGGCCACGCCGAGCAGGCAGACCTCCGGCCGGCGCTGCACCACGAGGTCGGCGGCGGCCCCGGCCGGGCTGCCCACCGCCAGCACCCGGTGGCCGCGCACCTGCAGGGCGGCGGCCAACGCCTCCGCCAGCAACCGGTGATCGTCGACCACCACGAGCCGCACGCCCAAGGCGTCCTCCCCCGTACCGCGCGAACTCCGCCGCGCAACGCGTACCGGCCGTACGCCACAGCACTGTTGACGCACCATCACAGCGCATCACCGGCCTGGCCCGCTACCCGTGTGAGCTGGGGAGAGGATAACGAAAAAGGCCCTCGCCGTGATGGCGAGAGCCTTTTCGATGGAGCCCCCATGCGGAATCGAACCGCAGACCTTCTCCTTACCATGGAGACGCTCTACCGACTGAGCTATAGGGGCGAACCGGTCGAACGAGGAAGACAGTACATGGTCATCGGGGGGATTGGGAAATCGGTGTCCGCCCGCCGGTTCACGCCCCCGGAGCCGGCGACGCGCCCCGCGCGCCCGGGGCGACGGAGAGGGGCTGCTCCAGCCCGAGATCGCACCCTCGGGTCTCCGGCAGCGCGCGCAGGCAGAGCACCGAGACCACGCCCAGCCCGGCCAGGTACCAGCCCACCGGCGTGGCCGTGCCGTAGTGCGCCGTCAGCCGGGTGGCCAGCAGCGGGGCGGTGGCGCCGCCGACCACGCCGCCGAGGTTGTAGGTGAAGGCGGCACCCGTGTACCGCACCCGGGTCGGGAACAGCTCGGGCAGATACGCCCCCATCGGACCGAGCAGCACCCCGAGCAGCACGGAGGCGCCGACCATCGCCAGCAGCATCAGCCCGGCCCGCAGACTCTCCAGCAACGGGAAGAGGACCAGGGACCAGCAGGCCGCCAGCGCCGTGGCGATCAGCAGCGTGCGGCGGCGCCCCCAGCGGTCGGAGCCGCCCGCGCCGAACCAGACGGCGAGCGCGCCGCTGGGGGCGGCGAGCAGCTGCAGGGTGAGCATCAGCGTCCGGTCCACCCCCAACTCGCCGGTGGCGTAGGCGAGCGCGTAGGTGTTGCCGAGATAGAAGAGCGCGTAGCCGAAGGAGAGCGCACCGCCGCCGAGCAGGACCGGGCGCCAGTGGTCGCGCAGCAGCTCCAGCACCGGGACGGCCGCGCGGTGCGGAGCCGGATCGCCGGATGCGGCCACCGGGTCGTGGGAGGGGTCCGCGGCCCGCTGCGACTCGTACTGCGCGAAGACCGGCGTCTCGGCGATCCGCAGCCGGACGAAGAGCCCTACCCCGACCAGCAGCAGCGAGGCCACGAACGGCAGCCGCCAGCCCCAGGCCGTGAACGCCGAGGTGCTCAGCCCGAGGGAGAGCGCGAGGAAGACCCCGGTGGCCAGCATCGACCCCGCACACGGCCCGAGCTGGAGATAGCCCGCGTACCGTCCGCGGCGGCCGGCCGGCGCGTACTCGGCCAGCAGCAGCGCGGCGCCGCCCCACTCGCCGCCCAGGCCCAGCCCCTGACAGAACCTCAGCAGGACGAGGGCGATCGGCGACCAGACCCCCCACTGCCCGTAGCCGGGCAGCAGGCCGACGGCCGCGGTGGACAGCCCCGTCATCAGCAGCGAGACCACCAGCACGGCCTTGCGCCCCAGCCGGTCGCCGAAGTGCCCGAAGAGCACCGCCCCGACCGGCCGGGCGACGAACGCGACCGCGTAGACCGAGAGCGCCGCGAGCAGTGCGCCGGCGGCGTCGAGCGCCGGGAAGAAGGCGTGACCGAAGACCAGGGCCGCCGCCATCCCGTACAGGAAGAAGTCGTAGTACTCGATCGCCGTCCCGACGAAGGCGGCCGTCGCCACCCTGCCCAGACCCTGCTCGCTCGTCATGTCCTCGACCCTGCCCGGCCGCTGACCTGCGGGACAGCCGCCAGCCGGGTGATGGGGGCGCGAATGGTTCGTACCCGCTCCGGGGTCGCACCCCCGCGGCTCCCGCCGTCGGCCGGTTGAATCGGATCAGGTGACGTGCAACCATGGAGTTGCGAGTATTACGAGTGCGAGGACGACCTGAGGAGTGCCGCCATGACCCCCGACACGATCGAGCGAGAGATCACCATCGCCGCCCCGATCGAGCACGTGTGGGCGGTTCTCACCGGCCCCGAGCACATCGGCCGCTGGTTCGGCCCCGGCACCCCCGCCCGGGTCGACCTGCGTCAGGGCGGCAGCATCGTCTTCGACCACCCGCCGCACGGCGAGATCCCGGCCCTGATCGAACTGGTCCAGGCACCGGAGCTGCTCGTCTTCCACTGGGTGGTCACCGGCCCGCAGGACGCCGAACCGACCCCGAAGAACGCCTCCCGGGTCGAGTTCCGGCTCACCCCGGCCGGCGAGGGCACCGTGCTGCGGGTGACCGAGAGCGGCCTGGCCCGGGTCGTGATGACCGATCAGGAGCGCCGCGAGCGGTACGAGGCCAACAGCGCGGGCTGGCGGCACATCCTCGACGGCCTGCTCGCCTACGCGCAGGCCCGGCCCGCGTGACCGGGACCAGCAGCCGACGGCCGGACGGGGCGCCGGCCGGAGCCCCGTCCGGCGAGGGCACGGCCTCCACGGCCCCGACCGGGGCGGGCACGGCCTCCGCACGTCCGGTCGGCGAAGGCACTGCCTCCGCACGTCCGGCCGGCGAAGGCACGGTCGGCGAGGTCTTCGCCGCGCTGGCCGATCCGACCCGCCGTCAGCTGCTGGACCTGCTCGCCCAGCAGCCGGGCGCCACCGCCACCGTGCTGGCCGCCGGGCTGCCGATCAGCCGGCAGGCGGTGGTCAAACACCTCACCGTCCTCACCGAGGCCGGCCTGGTCACCCCCGCCCGGAGCGGCCGCGAGGTCCGCTACGCGCTGCGTCCCGCCCCGCTCACCGCCGCGGCCGGCTGGCTGAACCGCCGGGCCGCCCAGTGGGACCACCGGCTCGCCTCGATCAAGCAGCTGGCCGAGGGCGCCGCCGCCACGGAACAGGGCCAAGAGCGGGACTGACGCCCGCCCCGCGCGAGGAATTCGCTGACCGGTATGACAGGTTTGACCCGAAGCAGCGACCCCAGCACGACGGGACCGACGTGACGAGCACACCCGACGGGCCGGCCTGGTGGGCCCGGGCGGTCCGGCCCGCCCGGCCGCCGGTGCCCCGCACCCTGATGATCCGGGCCGCCGTCGGCATGGCCGTACCGCTCTTCGCGGGCCTGGCCGGCGGGCGGCTGGACCTGGGGGTGTTCGCCGGGCTCGGGGCGATGCACGCCACGATGAACGACCGGGTCGAGCCGGGCCGGCTGCGGCTGGTCCGGATCGCGAGCGCGGTAGGCACCTCCGCCCTCGGCATGCTGATCGGCGGCTCGCTGCAGCACTTCGGCCTCGGGGTGCTCCCGGTCGCGCTGGTGATGACCGCCGTCGCCTTCGCCTCCGGCGCCGTCAGCGCCACCGGACCGCGCGGGTCCGCCGCCGGGATGCTGCTGCTGGTCTCGGCCTCGCTCGGCGCGGGCATGCCGCTGGCCCGCCCCTGGTGGGTGGCCGGGCCGATGATGCTGGTCGGCGCCTGCCTGGTCCTCGCCCTGGGCCTGCCCTACCGGCTTCGGCCGAGCCCCGAGGCGGACTCCCGCAGTCGGGCCCTGGCGGCCGTCTACGACGCCCTGGGCGGCCTGCTGGCGAGCCTCGGCACTCCCGACGGGGCAGGCGCCCGCAGGCTGCTGACGGCCCGTCTGAACCAGCTCCAGGACGTGCTGCCGCCCGCCAGGCCGGGCCGGCGCCCCGAGCCGCCGCGGCTCGGCCGGCTGCGCCAGGCGTACGAGGCGGCGCTGGCCGCCACCGAGACGGCCAGCGGACTGCTCTGGGCCTGGCGCCCGGTACCGCCGGAGGTCGCCGCCGTACCCGGGCGGCTGGCCGCCGCGATCCGCGGCGGACCGCCGGTCACGATGCCCGACTGGACGCCCGACACGCCCGCCCTGCAGGCCCTGGACGCCGCCCTGCGGACCGCCGTCGACGCGGTCGCCGGCCGCCCCGCCGACCCCGAGACCGCCGTCCGGACCGCCCCCGTCCCGCCGCCCGACCCGTGGCGGCTGCGGGTCCGGCTGCTCTCCCACCAGTCGGTGCGCTACGGCCTGCGGGTGGCGCTCTGCATCGCGGTCGCCGAGGCCGTCACGGCGGGGGTGCCGCTGAACCGCGGCTACTGGGTGCCGATGACCGTCGCCTTCGTCCTCAAGCCGGACCTCGGCTCGGTCTTCCTACGGGCCGTCAGCCGCTCGGTCGGCACCGTGCTGGGCGTGGCGGTGACCGCCGCCCTGCTCTCGCTCACCGCCGACACCTGGCTGCTCGCCCTGCTCGCCGCCGGCTGCGTCGCGCTGCTGCCGTACTCGGCCTCCGCGCACTACGGGCTGAACACCGTGGTGATGACGCCGATGGCGCTGGTACTGGTGCAGTTGAGCGGCCAGAGCGGGTTCGCCGAGGTCGGTCCGCGGGTCCTGGACACGGCGCTGGCCAGCGTGATCGTGCTGGTCTTCGGGTACCTGCTCTGGCCCGAGCGGGCCCGGCACCGGATCGAGCCGAAGATCGTCACGGCGGCCGACGCACTGCGCGCCTACCTGGCCTCGGTGGTCTCCCCCGAGCGGCCCGCGCGGCCGCAGGCCCAGGTCTGGCTGCGCCGGACGGCCTACCGGGCGCTGGCCGACGCCCGCCAGGAGGTGCAGCAGGGACTGACCGAGCCGCCGCCCGCCGGACGCCAGGCGGAGGCCTGGCTGCCGGCCACCGCCGCCCTGGAGCGGCTCAGCGGCGCCGTGGCGGCGTACTCGGCGCAGCTCCGCTACGGCGCCCGGGAGCCCGAACCGGCCGAGGTGGAGCGGGTGTTGACGGCCCTTCGGGAGCTGACCGCGGCCGCCCGCGCACACCGCCCGCCCGGCGGCCGCACCGACCGGCCCACCGGTCCGCACGACCCGGACCACAGCGCGCTCGCCCGGGCGGCCGGCGAGCTGGAGCAGCTCCTGGGCTGAACCGCCGGGCGACGGGGGTCACCCCCGCCGCCCGGACCGGGCGACTACTCGGCGCCCTCGGCCAGCTCCATCCAGGCGAGCTCCAGCTCCTCCTTCTCGTCCTTGACCTTGCGCAGCTTCCCGTCCAGCTCGGCCACCTTGGAGAAGTCGGCGGCGTGCTCGGCGAGTTGCTCGTGCAGCTTGGCCTCCTCCTTGTCCAGCTTGGCGATCTGGCGCTCGATCCGCTGCAGTTCCTTCTTCGCCGCGCGGGTGTCGCCCGCGGGCCTGGCCTGGGCGGCGGGAACGGCCGGCGCGGCCGCGGCGGCGATCTTCGCGCGGCGCTCCAGGTACTCGTCGACGCCGTTCGGCAGCATCCGCATCCGGCCGTCGCCGAGCAGCGCCTGCACGGTGTCGGTGGTCCGCTCGATGAAGAACCGGTCGTGGCTGATCACCATCATCGAGCCGGGCCAGCCGTCGAGCAGGTCCTCCAGCTGGTTGAGGGTCTCGATGTCCAGGTCGTTGGTGGGCTCGTCGAGGAAGAGCACGTTCGGCTCGTCCATCAGCAGCCGCAGCAGCTGCAGCCGGCGCCGCTCGCCACCGGACAGGTCGCCGACCGGCGTCCACTGCTTGTCCTTGCTGAAACCGAACTGCTCACAGAGCTGACCCGCGCTCATCTCCCGGCCCTTGCCGAGGTCGACACGCGAACGGATCTGCTCGACCGCCTGCAACACCCGCGTGGTGGGGTCGAGTTCGGCGATCTCCTGGGAGAGGTAGGCGAGCCGGACGGTCTTGCCGACCTTGATCACGCCGGAGGCCGGCTGCACATCGCCCTGAGTGGTGTACGCGGTCTGCATGGCCCGCAGCAGCGAGGTCTTGCCCGCGCCGTTGACCCCGAGCAGGCCGATCCGGTCACCGGGGCCGAGGTTCCAGGTCAGCTGCTCCAGCAGCAGCTTGGGGCCGGCCTTGACCGTGACGTCCTCCAACTCGAAGACGGTGCGGCCCAGTCGGGCGTTGGCGAACTTCATCAGCTCGCTCTTGTCGCGCGGGTCCGGAACGTCGGCGATCAGCGCGTTGGCCGCCTCGATCCGGTAGCGCGGCTTGGAGGTACGGGCGGGCGCGCCGCGGCGCAGCCAGGCCAGCTCCTTGCGGGCCAGGTTCTGCCGCTTGGACTCCTCGGTGGCCTCGATCCGCGAGCGCTCGGCCCGGGCGAAGACGTAGTCGGAGTAGCCGCCCTCGTACTCGTGGACCTCGCCGCGCTGGACGTCCCACATCCGGGTGCAGACCTGGTCCAGGAACCACCGGTCGTGGGTGACGCAGACCAGCGCCGAGCGCCGGTTCTGCAGGTGCTGGGCCAGCCAGGCGATGCCCTCGACGTCCAGGTGGTTGGTGGGCTCGTCGAGCACCACCAGGTCCTGCTCGCCGAGCAGCAGCTTGGCCAGCGCGATCCGGCGGCGCTCGCCACCGGAGAGCGGGCCGATCACGGTGTCCAGGCCGTCCGTGAAGCCGGGCAGGTCCAGGCCGCCGAAGAGGCCCTGGATGATGTCGCGGATCCGGGCGTCGCCCAGCCACTCGTGGTCGGCGCGGTCGGCGATCACCTCGTGCCGGATGGTGGCCTTGGGGTCGAGCGAGTCGTGCTGCGTCAGCACGGCCATCCGCAGGCCGCCGGAGTGGGTGATCCGGCCGGTGTCGGGCTCCTCGAGCTTGGCGAGCATCCGGATCAGGGTGGTCTTGCCGTCCCCGTTGCGCCCGACGACGCCGATCCGGTCGCCCTCGCTGACGCCGAGGCTGACCCCGTCGAGAAGGGCCCGGGTGCCGTAGACCTTCGTCACGGATTCGATGGTGGCGAGGTTTACGGCCACGTGCGTGCGCTCCTGGGGTTGGTGGACTGACTCCCCAGGATAGTCGGGCCGCCAAGTCGTCCACGGCGAAGACTGTCGGGATCTCGACGATCGGGTTTTCGACGGTCGGGAGCTCCGATGATCGGTATTTCGATCGTCGAGATCCAGATGGTCGGGGGCTCCGATCATCGAGATCCAGACGGTCGCGATCCCGACCATCGGCCCAGCCGAGGGCGGTCAGCCCGGCAGGACCTCCGCGCCCCGGACCGGACCGTACGTGGCGTGCGCCGTGCGGCAGGTGCCGGAGGCCGTCAGCGCGGCGGCGACGGCCTGCGCGCCGTCGGCGTCCTTGACGAGGAAGGCGCAGGTCGGCCCGGAGCCGGAGACCAGGGCGCCCAGCGCCCCGGCCTCGGCGCCGGCCAGCAGGGTGGCCGCCAGGTCGGGGCGCAGCGAGAGCGCGGCCGACTGCAGATCGTTGCTGAGCGCCGCGGCCAGGGCCGCGGGGTCGCCGGTCGCGAGCGCCGCGAGCAGCGCGGGGTCCGCGTCCGGGGTGGGCACGTCGGTGTCGGCCGAGCCCGTGCCCGCCTCGTCCCGCAGACGGTCGCACTCGCGGAAGACGGCCGGGGTGGAGAGCCCGCCCTCGGCCACCGCGAAGACCCAGTGGAAGGTGCCCGAGACCGGCAGCGCGGTCAGCAGCTCCCCCCGCCCGCGCCCGAGCGCGACCCCGCCGATCAGCGCGAACGGGACGTCCGAGCCGAGTTCGGCGGCGAGTTCCAGCAGCACCGGAAGCGGAGTGCCGAGCGCCCAGAGCGCGTCGCAGGCGACCAGCGCGGCAGCCCCGTCGGCGCTGCCGCCCGCCATGCCGCCGGCCACCGGGATGGCCTTGGCGATGTGCAGGTGGACGTCGGCCTCGATGCCGTGGTGCGCGGCCAGCAGGCGCGCGGCCCGGGCGGCCAGGTTGCTGTCGTCCAGCGGGACGTGCGCGGCGTCCGGACCGGTGCAGGTCAGGCTCACGCCGACGCCGGGCGTCGCCGTCACCTCGTCGCCGAGGGCGACCGCGAAGAAGACGTTGGCGAGGTCGTGGAACCCGTCCTGGCGCCGCCCTCCGACCCCGAGCTGCACGTTGACCTTGGCGGGCACCCGGACGACGACCGCCGACCGACCAGAAGTCACAGGAGTCACAGGGTGAGAGGTCACAGCACCGGCGCCTTCGGCTTGTGTTCGGCGATCGCGGCGAACTGCTCCACCGTCAGCATCTCGCCGCGCAGCGTGTGGTCGATGCCCGCGGCCGCCAGGGCCTGCTCGGCCTGGGCGGGCGAGCCGGCCCAGCCGGCCAGCGCGGCGCGCAGCTGCTTGCGGCGCTGCGCGAAGGCCGCGTCGACGACGGCGAAGACCTCGGTGCGGGTGGCCGTGGTGACCGGCGGCTGACGGCGGATCAGCGAGACCAGTCCGGAGTCGACGTTCGGCGCCGGCCAGAAGACGTTGCGGCCGATCGCCCCGGCCCGCTTCACGTCCGCGTACCAGTTGGCCTTGACCGAGGGCACCCCGTAGACCTTGTTCCCCGGCTTCGCGGCGAGCCGGTCGGCGACCTCGGACTGCACCATCACCAGCGTGCGCTCGATGCTCGGGAAGGTCGCCAGCATGTGCAGCAGCACCGGTACGGCCACGTTGTACGGCAGGTTGGCGACCAGCGCGGTCGGCGCCGGGCCGGGCAGCTCGGTGACCTCCATCGCGTCGCTCAACACCAGGTCGAAGTCCCCGGCCCGCTGCGGCAGCCGGGCCGCGATGGTGGTCGGCAGGTGCTCGGCCAGCAGCGGGTCGATCTCCACCGCCGTCACATGCGCCGCCACGTCCAGCAGCGCGAGGGTGAGCGATCCGAGACCGGGGCCGACCTCGACCACCGCGTCCCGTCCGGTCACGTCGGCGGCCCGGACGATGCGGCGCACCGTGTTGCCGTCGATGACGAAGTTCTGCCCGCGCTGCTTGGTCGGCCGGACCCCGAGAGCGGCGGCCAGCTCCCGAACGTCGGAGGCGCCGAGCAGGAAGCTGTCGGGACTGGCGGCGGGTGCGGGATCGGTGGTGCTCACCGGGTAAGGATACGGGCGCCGCGACGGCCTACAGCTCGACGACCTGCTTGAGATCGATCTCGACCGGATAGGGCAGCGCGGTCCGCAGCAGACCGGTGTGCTCGGCGACCGGGAGGTAGACGCCCTTCTCCCCGTCCCGGTGGAACTCGTGCACCACGGGAAGGCTGTCCTCGCCGCGCTCGACCCGCCAGAAGTACGGGATGCCGGCCTCGGCGTACATGCCGGGCCTGCCGAACCGGTCGTCGCTGCGCGAGCCGGGCGAGACGACCTCGATGGCGAGGACGACGGACTCGCTGGGGAGGCACTCCAGCTCGAAGACGTCGAGACCGGTCTTGTCGTAGACCACGACGTCGGGCTTGGCCGGGTTGTAGTCGTCCACCAGCACGCAGCGCTCGGCGTTGACCGCGTAGGGCGCCGAACGGGCACCATGCAATGCGCGAGACAGTGCATCCCGCACCTGGTCGTGCCAGAAGTTCGTCCGCCCCCGGATCACCAGGACTCCATCCACCAGATCCCATTCGAACGGCAGGTCGAATTTCTGCGCCTGCTCGTACGTCCAGCCCCGGGATGGCGGATTGGTCCAGTCGATCGGCTCGGTGATCACGGCCACCCCCGCACTGCGCTCACGCCAACCAGGCTATGAGCGAGCCGGCAGTGCCGAAGCGTTCCTGCGGAATCGGACTTTCGTGCGGCCCGCTCAGTACTCGAACGCCCGTGCCGTGTTCGCCGCGATCGCCGTCGCGAGTTCGTCCTCGCCCAGGTTCAGGGAGGCAGCCATCGCGCGCAGGGTGACCGGGATGAGGTAGGGGGCGTTGGGGCGGCCGCGGTACGGGTGGGGGGTGAGGAAGGGGGCGTCGGTCTCGATCAGGACGCGGTCCAGGGGGGTGACGGCCAGGGCGTCGCGCAGGGGCTGGTTGGCCTTGAAGGTGACCGGGCCGGCGAACGAGAGGTACCAGCCGTGCTCGGCGCAGATCTTGGCCATCTCGGCGTCGCCGGAGTAGCAGTGGAAGACGGTCCGCTCGGGGGCGCCCTCGGCCAGCAGCAGCGCGATGACGTCCTCGTGCGCGTCGCGGTCGTGGATGACCAGGGCCTTGCCGTGCCGCTTGGCGATCTCGATGTGGCGGCGGAAGGACTCCTTCTGGATGTCCACGCCCTCCGGGCCGGTGCGGAAGTAGTCCAGCCCGGTCTCGCCGACCGCGCGGACCTGCGGCAGCGCGGCGAGCCGGTCGATCTCGGCGAGCGCCTCGTCCAGGGCCGGCGAGCCGCCGGGGGTGCGGCGCTGCCCGGACCAGCCGTCGCCGTCGCCGAGCACGATCCGCGGCGCCTCGTTGGGGTGCAGCGCGACGGCGGCGTGCACCTGCTCGTACTCGGCGGCCAGCGCGGCCGCCCAGCGCGAGCCGGGCAGGTCGCAGCCGACCTGGACGACCGTGGTGACGCCCACCGAGGCCGCCTTGGCCAGACCCTCGGCGGGGGTGCCGGACTGCATGTCCAGGTGGGTGTGCGAGTCGGCGACCGCCACCGCGAGGGGGGCGGGCAGCGGGGGCGGGGTGGAGCGGTCGTCCTTGGCAGCCATGGTCAACGAGCGTACCGGCGCGACCGGCTCCCGCCCGAAGCCGACCCCGGCCGTCGGCCATCAGCCCCCGGCCCCGGCGCTACACCTTGGGCAGCCAGAACTGGTACCAGTGCAGACGCGTCCGGTGCTGGCGCGGAGTGAGTTCGGCGACCCCGGCGGGCTCCGCGTGCGCGGCGTAGCCGGGGGCGGAGTGCTGGGAGTGCACGGCGGTGGCGACCCGGCCCGCGCGCATGATCCGCACCGTGTGTCCGCCGCAGCCGGGGCAGCTCGGCTTGAGCAGCGGGGACGGGACCTTGACGCCGTTGGCGTAGTACTGCACCAGCACGTGCCCGTCACGGGCGGTGTGGTGCTCGATCTCGTACCCCTGCTCCCAGCCGTAGCCGCAGCTCAGGCAGGCGAAGGAGTAGGCCTCCCGGACGGTGTCGCCGGCGGCCGGTCCGCCGCGGTCCGGCAGCAGGGCACGATCGGGACGGGTGGCACGGTCGGGCTCCGGGGCCGGCCGCAGGCCGGTCAGCGGGGTGCCACCGAGGGGGCTGCCGATTGTCTCGCTCATCGCGGTCTCCCAGCGCCCGCCGGACGTTCGTCCGGTCCGGGTCTTTCCATCCGATGGAATGCCCAAGCGGGCGTCTGCGATACCCGGCCGGACGAGTCCTTGCCGAGACTTGGCCCGAGGTTGGGGATCCCTGTACGAAGCCCCCTCGAAACCGCAGCTCAGCTGGGGTTTACGGGGGGTCCGCTTTACCTTGCCGCACGGGCACCGCGCGTACGCCGGTCCGTCCTGGCACCGGCGTGCGCGGTGGCGCCTTCCCTCCACCGTACGCGCGTACGAACGCCCCGGCACCCCTCCCCTGCGGCCCCGTCAGCCCTTCCCCGGCCCCTGCGCCCGCGACTGCGACCGCGCCGCCGACTTCGCCGCCACCACCGCGTCGAAGACCTCGCGCTTGGGCAGTCCGAGGTCCACCGCGACCGCCGCGATGGCCTCCTTTCGGGGCTCCCCCGCCTCCTCGCGGACCGCGACCAGCCGGGCCAGTTCGCCCGGGTCCAGCTCGCTGGGGCCGGCCGGCGGCGCGCCCGCGACGACCACGGTGATCTCGCCGCGCACCCCGTCGGCGGCCCAGACGGCCAGTTCGCCGATCGGGCCGCGCTTGACCTCCTCGTAGGTCTTGGTCAGCTCGCGGCAGACGGCCGCCGGGCGGTCCGCGCCGAAGGCGGTGGCCATCGCGGCCAGCGTCTCGGCGATCCGGTGCGGGGCCTCGAAGAAGACCATGGTGCGCGGCTCGGCGGCGATCTCCGCGAGCTGCCGGGCCCGGTCGCCGGCCTTGCGGGGCGGGAAGCCCTCGAAGGTGAAGCGGTCCACCGGCAGCCCGGAGAGCGCCAGCGCGGTGAGCACCGCGGAGGGGCCCGGTACGGCGGTCACCTTGATCTCCGCGGCGACCGCGGCCGCCACCAGGCGGTAGCCGGGGTCGGAGACCGAGGGCATCCCGGCGTCCGTCACCAGCAGCACCCGCGCGCCGCCGGTGAGCGCCTCGACCAGTTCCGGGGTCCGGCCGACCTCGTTGCCCTCGAAGTAGGAGAGCACTCGGCCGGTCGGCGTCACGCCGAGCGCCTGGGTCAGCCGGCGCAGCCGCCGGGTGTCCTCGGCCGCGATCACATCGGCCTTGACCAGTTCGGCGAGCAGTCGGGGCGGGGCGTCGGCGACGTCCCCGATCGGGGTTCCCGCGAGTACCAGTACACCTGTCACGCGAGCGTTCTCTGCACCTGTCACCCGCCCATCCTTCCAGGACCGGGGAGATTGGTGACGAACCGGGCAGCTTTGGAGGGAGGGGTTCTGCTTTCAGGCCCCACCCCTACGATGTGCGGGTGAGCGGCGAGACGGCAGCAGAGACAGTGGTGGTAGAGACCACTCGGGACCCCGCAGACCCCGCGGACCCGGCCGGACCGACGGTGCCCGCAGGCTCCGCGGCACCCGGGGTCCCGGTGCCGCGCGCGCCGTGGAAGCCGTGGAAGCCGTGGAAGCCGTGGACGCCTTGGACCCCCCAGTCGCAGTCGCCGGAACAGCCGGACGCCGCGGACCGGGCCGAGCCCGCGCCCGCCTCCTTCGCCGAACTGCTGGTGCCGCCGATGCCGGACGGCCCCGGGGTGAGCCCGGACCTGGTCGAGCCGCCCGCGCTGCTGGCCCGAGCCGGCATCAACCTGCCGGTCCGGCTGTGGAGTTGGCTCTGCCGCTGGAGCGGCTGGCTGGGCCCGCTGGCCGTCGCGATCTTCGCCGGAGTGCTGCGCTTCACCAACCTGGGCAGCCCGCACTCGATCATCTTCGACGAGACGTACTACACCAAGGACTCCTACGCGCTCTGGCAGGGCGGCTACGAGACCAGCTGGCCGGACAGCAGCAACACCCAGATCATGGCGCCGCACCAGACCATCCCCTACTCCAGCTCCCCCACCTTCGTGGTCCACCCGCCGGTCGGGAAGTGGATCATAGGACTGGGCGAGCAGCTGTACGGGATGAACCCGTTCGGCTGGCGGTTCATGGTCGCCCTGCTCGGCACCGTCTCGATCCTGATGCTCGCCCGGATCGCCCGCCGGCTCTTCCGCTCCACCCTGCTCGGCTGCGTGGCCGGCCTGCTGCTCTCGGTGGACGGCCTGCACTTCGTGCTGAGCCGCACCGCGCTGCTCGACCTCGTGGTGATGTTCTGGATCCTGGCCGGCTTCGGCTTCCTGCTGATCGACCGGGACCACACCCGGGCGCGGATCGCCCGGCTGCTCGGCGACGGCCCCGACGCCGCGCTGGCCCGCCGGATGAACCTGGGCTGGCGCCCGTACCGGATCGCCGCCGGCGTCTGCGTGGGCCTGGCCTGCTCCACCAAGTGGAGCGGGATGTACGTGGCCGCCTTCTTCGGCCTGCTGACCGTCTTCTGGGACGCCGGGGCCCGCCGGCTGGCCGGGGCGCGCCGCCCGTACCGGGTCACCCTGCTGCGGGACGGGCTGCCGGCCTTCGCCTCGATCGTGCTCGCCTCGGTGGTCGTCTACATCTCCTCCTGGGCCGGCTGGTTCGCCAGCAGCGACAAGCCGGGCAAGGGCGGATACGGCCGGGACTGGGCGGTGCACCGGCACGGGCTCTCCTCGGAGTTCGTCTCGCTGCCGGTCTTCGGCAAGGTGAAGATGCCGTTCCAGGTGGACCTGACCTGGGTACCCGACAGCCTGCGCTCGCTCTGGCACTACCACGGCCAGATGTACGACTTCAGCATCGGCCTGCACAGCCCGCACGTGTACCAGTCCAACCCGTGGAGCTGGCTGCTGCTCGGCCGGCCGATCTCCTTCTACTACGAGACGCCGGTGTACGGGCAGAGCGGCTGCAAGGCGAGTTCCTGCGCCGCCGAGGTGCTGGCGATCGGCACCCCGATCCTCTGGTGGGCGGGTGTCGTCGCGCTGGTGTACTGCCTGTACCGGTGGGCGCTGCGCCGCGACTGGCGGGCCGGCGCGGTGCTCTGCGGGCTGGGCGCGGGGTACCTGCCCTGGTTCGCGTACCAGCAGCGGACGATCTTCCTCTTCTACGCGGTGGCCTTCGTGCCCTTCCTGGTGCTGGCGGTCACGATGATGATCGGCGCGCTGATCGGCCCCGCCAGGGCGACCCCCGAGCGGCGGCTGGTGGGCGCGACGGCGGCCGGGGTGCTGGTGCTCGCGGTGATGTGGAACTTCCTCTACTTCTATCCGCTGTACACCGGCCAGACGATCCCGATGGAGGACTGGCGGGCCCGGATGTGGTTCACCAGCTGGATCTGACCGGGCCCGGCCGGGCACCGATCGTGTGTACCAGCTGTGTCACGAGTGGGCGCCGTTTCGCGGGTGCACCAACCACCGCGGCTTAGGCTGGCCTGGCCTGTACGTTCAGAACCCCAGGGGGAGCACCACCATGCGCAATGGCGCCAAGACCGCCGCCATCAGTGCCGTCGCGGTCGCGATGATCGCGGCCGGCGGCTACGGCGCCTACAGCCTGGTCGGTTCCGACGGCAAGAAGTCCGCCGCCGGCCCGAAGACCCGCACGGTGGTGGCCGAGGCGCCGTCCGCCGATCTCGCGGCGGGCGGCGCGAAGGACTTCCTGGACAAGTGGGCGGCCGGCGACCTGGAGTCCGCCTCCAAGCTGACGGATGACCCGCAGACGGCGCTGGTCGCGCTCAGCTCGTTCCGCGACAAGGTGAAGCCGAGCGCGCTGACCCTGGTGCCCGGCGGGCCCGCCACCGCGGCCGCCTTCGCCTCGGCCGCCGCCGGGCCGTCCTCCCCCGCGGGCGGCGCCTCGCCGTCACCGGCCGCCGCCTCCCCCTCCGCTTCCGCCTCGGCCTCGGCTTCGGCCGCCCCGGCCAACCAGGTGCTGCTGAGCTACAAGTCCAAGGCCGAGTTCGCCGGGACCACCAACACCTGGCAGTACACCGGGTACCTCGGCATGGTGAAGATGAGCGACGGCAAGGCCGCCGTGCACTGGGCGAACTCGGTGATCAACCCGCGCCTGCACGACAAGGACACCATCACCGCGCAGCCGGTCTTCTCGCCCGCCACCAAGGTGGTCGACCGCAACGGCGCCTCGCTGGCCGCCTACCCCTCGCTCGCCCAGATCCTGCTCAAGTTCCAGACGGCGGCGCCCACCGGCGACCCGGCCGACGCCGGCACCGGCGTGGTGATCACCGACGAGAACGGCAAGACCGCGCCGCTCTTCACCGTCGTCGACCCCAAGCCCGGCAAGCCGCTCAAGCTGACCATCGACGGCAAGCTGCAGGCTGCGGCCGAGAAGGCGGTGTCCGAGCAGTACGCCAAGGGCAACAAGAAGTCGGCGATGGTGGCGATCGAGCCGAGCAGCGGCCACATCCTGGCTGTCGCCAACGCCCCCGCCACCGGCTACAACATGGCCTTCCTCGGCACGACCGCGCCCGGCTCGACGATGAAGGTGATCACGGCCGCGGCGCTGCTGGAGGCCGGCATCGAGCCGACCGCCACCATGCCCTGCCCGGACCACGTCACCACCGGCACCACCTACCACAACGACAAGGGCCTCAGCGGCGACCACCCCGACTTCACCTTCCAGCAGGACTTCGCCCAGTCCTGCAACACCGCCTTCATCCAGCAGGGCCTGAAGACCCTGCAGTCCGGCCAGCTGGCCCAGGAGGCGCAGGATGTCTTCGGCATCGGCCCGGTCTGGAAGACCGGAATCAGCAGCGCCGACGGCAAGGTGCCCGGCCCCGGCCAGAGCAAGGACGAGACGGCCGGCGAGTACATGGGCCAGGGCAAGGTGCAGATGAACGCGCTCGCCATGGCGTCGGTCGCGGCGACCGTCCAGAGCGGCACCTTCAAGCAGCCGATCCTGGTCGACGGCATGCCGCAGATCCCGGCCACCCGGCAGCTGTCGCCGGACGTGCTGACCAAGCTGCGCGCGATGATGAACAGCGTGATCACCGACCCGAACGGCACCGCCAACAAGGCGGTCACCGGGCTGACCGGCAACTTCGGCGGCAAGACCGGCACCGCCGAGGTCGGCGACCCGAACGCGCCCACCGACAGCTGGTTCACCGGCTACCGGGACAACCTGGCGGTCTGTGCCACGGTGGCCGCCGGCGGCTTCGGCGCCGACGCGGCCGCTCCGGCCGTCGCCGAGGTGCTCAGGGTCGGCAACTGACAGTTCCCCGCTCGACGGCCCGCCACCTGAGGCCGGGTCACTTCTTGCCGTAGACCGCCGCGGTGTTGTCCTGGGCCGGGTGGGCGGTGCCCGCCGGGCCCGCGGCGAAGGCGCGCAGCAGGTTCTCGGTGACCTGCTGGGTGAGGGCCCCCGCCTTGGCGTCCATCGCGTGGTCGGCCCCTGACGTGCCGTCACCGGTGGCGTCCAGTGCCTCCACCCAGCGCATCGTGCCGCTGGCGAAGACGCCGGCGCCGCCGGCCACGGTGTAGTAGGCGCTGTCGCTGAAGCTCTTGCGGCCCTCGCAGGTGACCGGCGAGTGCGCGAGGATCTCGATCGGCTTGGGCGTCGGCCAGCCGGTGTTGACCCGGTCGTACTCGACGCCGACCAGGTGCGGGAAGCTGTCGCCCGCCTTGACGCCGGTGCCGGCGAAGAGCCAGTGGCCGGGGTTGGTCACCACGTACGGGGCGTCCACCGGGTAGCCGTCGTAGATCACGCCGAGCAGCGAGCTCTCCGGGTCGGCGCCGGGGGCGACCCGGAAGTCGTTGGTCGGCGGGTGGCCGGCCGTGAAGCCGGGATCGTCCTTGTAGGAGGTCTTGTAGCAGACCACCGTCCGGTCCGGCCCGGTCGGCGAGGGCTCGTAGCGGACCCGGCGGAAGCAGCAGTTGGCCCCGAGGATCGCCACGTTCGTCCCGGCGTCGCGGGCGGCGGTGACGTGGGCGCGCTGCTCGGGCGACCAGTACTCGTCGTGGCCCAGCGACAGGACGGCGGCGGCGCCCTTGAGCAGGTCCGCCTCACGGGCCAGGTCCACGTTGGTGGTGTACGCGAGCGGCAGGCCGAGCTTCTCGGCCAGCGCGATCAGCGGGGCCTCGTAGACCAGGAAGAGCCCGGCGCCGTTGTCGTAGTCGTACGGGCGGTCGAAGGAGACCACCAGGGAGCGGGTCGGATAGCCGCCGCTGGGACCGTTGTAGAGGTTGTAACCGCCCCAGAGGTTGTACGCCTGCCAGGTGGCGACGGCGTTGACGACGACGGTCCGGCCCGCCGTCGACGCCGAGCGGACGGTCACCGGGACGTACCGCTGGCCGGCGCCGCCGTCGGCGTCCAGCCGCAGCAGGTAGCTGCCCTCGGGCCAGCCCGTGGTGTCGATCGCGGTGCTCCTGGCCCAGGCGGTGGAGACCATCCGGGTCTTCTTGTCGACCGCCGCGGCCGGCTGCCGGCTGCCGGCCAGCCGCTCGGACTGCCAGACCAGCCGGGCCCGGGCGCCGCCGTACCAGCCCATCCGGTAGGCGGAGACCTTGAAGCCGGGGGCGGTGCTGGAGACGTGCAGGCCCAGGCTCTCGCCGGGCAGCACGCTGACCTTGTCCGCCCAGCCCTCGATCGCCCGGTCGGGGCCGGCGTTGGTGATCCGCCAGTCGGCGTTGCCCGGGCGGGCCGACTCGCCGGCCGGCCCGGAGGCCGAGGCGGAGGCGCCGGCCGGGCCCGGCGTCCGGTTCTGGCCGGCCGAGGAGGAGTTGCTCCCGCCCGGGCCGCAGGCCGCCAGCCCCGCACCGGCCGCGGCGCCTGAGGCCAGCCCCAGGAACCGGCGCCGTCCAGGTCGTCGGCCGGGGACGCGCTGCTCGGACATGCGGGGCTCCATGGGTGTGCTGGGCGGACGGACTTGGACTTGGACTTCGATCATCCCCTAGGAGGGGACGGCGAGTGCCTCGTCCGCCACCATGGCATGGTCGACGCCGAGCTGACGGCCCGTCCAGCGGCGACCGGCCAACCGCGGCCAGATGGCCAGCACGGCGGGCAGCGCGAGGTAGCCGAACCGGCCGGCGGGGGCGAGCATGAAGGCCACTGTGAGCCCGGCCGCCAGCAGGTCGGCGGCGGCGATCGCCGAGGTCGGCGGCCGCAGCAGCAGCCGGGCCGCCACCGCCACCCCGCCCAGCACCATCAGCACCAGCGAGACCGTGTGGCCGACCGGCCCGAGGTCGGCCAGCACCTTGCCCGGCAGCGGGCTGCCGGCGGGGGTGTGAATGGCGGTCAGGCCGAGCGGAAACCGGATCACCTGATCCTTCAGATCCTGCGCGCGGGTCAGCGCGAAGGGCAGGATCACGGCCGCGCTCACCAGCAGGCAGGTCAGCGCGGCGCGGGCCGCCGGGCGCCGCCCGTACAGCCGCCAGAGCAGCAGGACGGCCACCGGCAGGGCCGGCCAGGCCGTCCACTTGAGGGTGCAGGCGATCGCCAGGACGAGCCCGGCGGCGATGGTGCGGTCCCGGGCGGCCAGCGCCACCGCCAGGCAGCAGACCCCGATCAGCGGCAGGTCCACCCCGCCGACGGCCAGCGTCAGCGCGATCAGCGGGGAGCCCGTCAGCACGCCCAGCGGCAGCAGCGGCGAGTAGCCGCGGGCCGGCCTGAGCAGGCGCCAGCTGAGCACCAGACAGCCGAGGAAGGTGAGGGCGAACCAGATCCGGGCGTCCCCCAGGACCAGGGAGACCGGATTGCCGGAGCCGAGCAGCGCCCGGGGCATGCCGAAGAGCGTCATCGCGGGCAGGTATGGGTTGAAGTCGGTGACCGCCGACGGGTGCGGCAGGTACGGGCTGCCGGTGTGCAGCAGCAGTTGGGCGGAGCGCTCGACCACCATCACCTCGGACTGGTGGAGCCCCTGCACCGCCAGCACCCCGAGCGGCGCGAGGACCGCGCCGAGCAGCGCCACCGCCGCGGCCACCCGGCCGGCCAGCCGGGGCGGCAGGGTGACCACCGCGAGGCCGGCCAGCAGGTAGGCGGGGGCGGCGACGGTACCCCAGAGCCGCTGGTTGCCCAGGTCGGAGACGAGCGGGAAGGCCGCCGCCCAGCCCGCCGCGACCAGGCAGCCGAGCAGGTGGACCCAGCGCCGGCCGAGCAGCGGCCCGGCCTTGGCCGCCAGCCGCGCGAACCGGCCCGGCCAACGGTCCGTCAGCCGTTCGGCCGCGGGCAGCGGGCGGGCGGCGAGCCGCTGCCGGGGAAACCGGCGCTCCGGCGCGGCGGCCGCCTCGGTCCGCTCGGGACGACCCGTCAGGGACATGCCATCAGGATGACGCAACTCGTGGCCGGAGTGCGGCCGGCGGCCGCGCCGACTGCCGAGCCGGCCGCGGGAGTCCGGCGCTCCGGGCGTACGGGGGGTCACCATGAGGGAAGGTTATGGGTGCGGCAAGTCCGCTGTCTTCCCACCGCAGGGGCTAGTCAGGGTGACCCGAACCGGCTAGGGCCTGTCGGCCACACTGGTGGTGTGACGGTCGGGCGCCTCCAGGCGGGAGTGGCGGATTCCGTAGCCGAGGTAGACGCTGGCCGCGAGCAGCAGGGCCACGCCGAAGAAGAGGAAGGTCTGCGCGTGCAGACCGCGGATCAGGTAGCCGCAGAACCCCACGCTGAGCACCGGGGTGACGGGGTATCCGGGCACCTTGAAGCCGCGACTGAGGCCCGGCTGGGTCCGGCGCAGGATGATCACGCCGACGGATACCACCGCAAAAGCGACCAACGTCCCCAGGCTGGTCAGGTCGGTAAGCACGTCCAAGGGGACGAAGGCGGCCAGCGCGGCCACCGCGAGGCCGACCACCAGGGTGTTCCAGACCGGCGTACCCGTCCGCGGCGAGACCTCGGCGAACCGGGCCGGAAGCATGCCGTCGCGGCCCATCGAGTAGAGGATCCGGGTCTGACCGTAGATCACCACCAGGGTGACGCTGAAGATCGAGACGATCGCCCCGAGCGCGAACATCATGGCCGGCCAGGTCTGCCCGGTGATGTCCTGCAGGATCTGCGCGAGCCCGGCCTCCTGCCCGTCGAACCGCTGCCAGGGCTGCGCGCCGACCGCCGTGATCGCGACCAGGACGTAGAGCAGGGTGACCACCACCAGCGAGATGACGATCGCCAGCGGCAGCGTCCGGCGCGGGTCGCGGACCTCCTCGCCGGCCGTCGAGACGGCGTCCAGGCCGATGAAGGAGAAGAAGATGCTGGAGGCCGCCACCCCGACGCCCGACCAGCCCAGCGGCATGAAGTCCCGCAGGTTGCCCGCGTGGAAGCCGGTCAGGCCGACCGCGACGAAGAGCAGCAGCACCACGATCTTGATGCCCACCATGGTCGCGTTCACCTTGGCCGACTCGCTCACCCCGCGCACCAGCAGGGTGCAGACCAGGGCGACCAGCACCACGGCCGGCAGGTTGAAGTACCCGCCCGCCCCGGGCGGCGCGGCCAGCCAGGCCGGGACGGTGAAGCCGAAGGCCAGGTCGGAGAACTTGTTGAGGTACTGCCCCCAGCTGACCGCGATCGCCGAGGCCGAGACCCCGTACTCCAGCAGCAGGCAGACCCCGACGCCGAAGGCGGTGGCCTCGCCGAGGGTCGCGTAGGCGTAGCTGTAGGAGGAGCCGGAGACCGGGATCGCCGAGGCCAGCTCGGCGTAGCAGAGCGCGGTGAGCCCCGCGGTGACGGCGGCCAGCACGAAGGAGAGGATGACGGCCGGGCCCGCCTCCGGGACCGCCGCGCTGAGCACGAAGAAGATGCCGGTGCCGACGGTGGCCCCGATGCCGATCGCGGAGAGCTGCCAGAGCCCGATCGAACGGCGCAGGCTGCCCTCCCCCTGGCCGGCGGCGGCGCTCTCGGCGATCAGGGTCTCGACCGGCTTGCGCCGCAGCAGGCGTCGGCCGAGGGGGGTGGGGCTGGGCACGGTGCGGCTCTTTCGACGGGGTGCGGACCGGGGCGGGTGGGGACCAAGGGGACAAAATACCCTCTTGGGACGGGTCGTCCACACCGGGCGCCTTGGGCGCGGGCCGTCGGTTGTCGACTGTCGGCTGTCGGCTGTCGGGTACAGGCGGGCCCTGGTCAGCCGCCGGCCAGCACCGCCTGCATGACCGACTTGGCGATCGGCGCGGCCAGCCCGCCGCCGGTGACGTCGGTGGCGTCGCTGTCCGCGATCACCACCGCGACGGCCACCGGCGCCCGGTCCGAGCCGGCCGGCTTCGCCCAGGAGATGAACCAGGCATACGGCGTACCGGAGTTGTCCACCCCGTGCTGGGCGGTCCCGGTCTTGCCGCCGACGGTCGCGCCGCTGATCCGGGCGTTGCGGCCGGTCCCGTTCTGCACCACGTCGGTCATCAACTGCTGCACCTGCCCGGCCACCGCCGGGCTCATCGCCTGCTTGTAGGTGATGGGTTTCATGACCTGCACCGAGGTCCCGTCGGACTTCGTCAGCTTGTCCACAAGCTGGGGATACATCACCGTGCCGTTGTTGGCGACGCCGGCCACGACCATCGCCATCACCAGCGGAGTGGCCGCCGTGTCGAACTGCCCGATCGAGGAGAGCGCGACCTGGGACTGGTTCATCCCGGTGTCGAAGTTGCTGCGCGCGGCCCGCACCGGGATGTCCAGCCGGGAGTCGTTGAAGCCGAAGCCCTGCGCCATCGAGACCATCTTCTCCAGCCCGGTCTGCACCCCCAGGTAGCCCATCACGCTGTTGCAGGAGAGCGTCATCGCGGTGTCGAGCGAGAGCCCCGGCTGGTCGCAGGCGCTGGTGTCGTTGACCAGCGCGGTGGTGGTGCCCGGCATGACGTACGGGTACGGGGCGCCGGTGGGCGCGTTGATGTCGCTCACCACCGAGTTGGCCAGTGCGGCCGCGGCGGTGACCACCTTGAAGGTGGAACCCGGCGGGTAGGTCTGCCGCAGCGCCCGGTTGAGCATCGGCTGGTCGGTGTCGGCCTGCAGCTTGTTCCAGGCGTCCTGGTCGGCTCTGCCGGAGCCCGCGAAGCTGCCCGGATCGTAGGAGGGGGTGCTGGCCAGCGCCAGGATCCGGCCGGTACTCGGCTCGATCGCGGCCACCGCGCCCTTCTGGCCGCCCAGGCCCTTCATCGCGGCCTGCTGGGCGGCCTTGCTGATGGTGGTGCGGACGTCGCCGCCGGGGTTCTGCTTGCGGGAGATCGCGTCCCACAGCGCCCAGCTCGCCAACCGGCCGTCGGTACCGGTGAGCAGCGCGTCCTCGGTGCCCTCCAACTGCGTGTTGCCGTAGATCTGCGAGGAGTAGCCGGTGACCGCCGCGTACTGCGAGCCGTCGGTGTAGGTCCGCTTGTAGTCGTACCGGCCGCCGGTGGCCGCCGAGCCGGTGACCGGGTCGGCGCCGACCACGATGTTGCCGCGCGGCTGGGCGTAACGCTGGATCGTCGAGCGCTGGTTGGCGCTGTTGTGGTCGTACTTCTCGGCCTCGAAGAACTGGACCCGGGTGGCCTGGGCGGCCAGCGCCAGGATCAGCACCAGGCAGAAGGTGCCGGCCCGGCGGCCGGTGGTGGAGATGCCGGGGCGTCCGGCCGGCCGGCTCATCGCTTGCTCATTGCTTGCTCATCGCCGCTCATCGGTACCCGCTGCCTGCTCATCGGTGTCCACCGCCGGGAAGCTCTCCTCGACCGGCGGCGGACGGCGCGCGAGGTCGCTCATCCGGACCAGCAGCGCGACGATGATCCAGTTCGTCACCACCGAGGAACCGCCCTGCGCGATGAACGGCAGGGTGAGGCCGGTCAGCGGGATCAGGTCGAGCACACCCCCGGCCACCACGAAGACCTGAAGCCCGATCAGCGCGGCCAGACCGATCGCCAGCAGCCGGCCGAACGGATCGCTCAGCGCGATCCCCGTCCTGACGCCCCGGGAGATCAGCAGGGCGTAGAGCAGGAAGAGCGCGAGGAGGCCCACCAGGCCCAGCTCCTCGCCGATGGTGGCCAGGATGAAGTCCGATTTGGCGGCGAAGTCGATCAGGATCGAGTGGCCCAACCCCAGCCCCTCGCCCAGCAGTCCGCCCCAGGCGAAGGCGAAGAGCGACTGGGCGATCTGGTTGGCCCCCTGGCCCGCGGCGATGGTGCCGAGCGGATCCAGCCAGTCGACCACCCGGCTGTGCACGTGCGGGGAGAGCCAGCCGACCACGACCGCCGCCGCCGAGGCCAGCAGCAGGCCGATCGCGATCCAGCCGCTGCGCGCGGTCGCGACGTACAGCATGACGACGAAGAGACCGAAGAAGAGCAGGGAGGTGCCGAGGTCGGTCTCCAGCACCAGGACGCCCACGAAGGCCGCCCAGATCAGCAGCACCGGCCCGATCACCCGGCCGCGCGGCAGCTGCCAGCGCCAGATCCGACGGCCCGTCAGCGCGAGCGAGTCACGGTGCACGGCAAGGTAGGCGGCGAAGAAGACCGCGAGCAGGATCTTGGCGAACTCGCCCGGCTGGAAGGAGAGCGGACCGACCGTCACCCAGATCCGCGAGCCGTACACCGGGGGGAAGAAGATCGGCAGGATGAGCAGCACCAGCGCGCCCAGCGCGCCGATGTAGGCGTACCGCTGCAGGATCCGGTGGTCGCGCAGCACCAGGAGCACCACGACGCAGAGCGCCACCCCGAGAGTCGACCAGAGCAGCTGGGTCGGCGCCGCCTCGCGGCCCGGCGTCGCCCGGTCCAGACGGTAGATGACGACCAGTCCGATGCCGTTGAGCAGGATCGCGATGGGCAGCAGCAGCGGGTCCGCGTACCTGGCCTTCCAGCGGATCACCGCGTGCGTCAGCAGCGCGAGCACGCCGAGCGCGACGCCGTAGCCGATCACGTCGGGCGGCACCTTGCCGTCGATGTTGACGCCGACCTCGATGTAGCCGAACACCGCGATCAGGACGGCGGCGAGCAGCAAGGCCAGTTCGGTGTTCCGACCCGTGCGCCCCTGGCGGACCTGACGGACCTCGCGGGCCGGCGGCGCGGGCGGCACGGCCGCCGCTGCGGAGGGTGTGGCCATGGGGGTGGGTCGGCCGTTCTGTCGCGTTGCGTCACTGTGTCGCGGACGGCGGGGTGGTGGAGGCGCTGCCACCACCACCCCACGGGCGTCCGCTGGTTACCCGTCCCGGGGCAGCTGCCCCGGGCCATGTGCCCTGGACTACGTGCCCGGGATGCGCGCTTTGGACTACGCGCTCCGGACTACGCGCTCTGGGAAGCCTTGGCCAGATCGCGCAGGTGCTCCTCGGCCTCGGCGGAGAGCGAGGTCTGGATGATCTGGCCGCCGTAACTGGCCAGCGCCGGGACGACCTTGTCGGCGGTGGCCTCGCGGACCAGCAGGAAGACGGCGGCGGTTCCGGACTTCAGGTTCTCGCCGACCTGACGCATGAAGTTGTCGTCCACGCCGACGTCGGTGGAGGAACCCACCGCCGCGCCGGTCACGCCACCCACGGCCGCACCGAGGAAGGGCATGAAGAAGAGCAGGCCGATGACCCCGCCCCAGAGAGCACCGGAGGCGGCGGCCACACCGGTGGTGCTGGTCGCCTGGTGCAACTTGATCTTGCCGTCGTCGCGGCGCTCCACGACGACGATGTCCTCGAGGTCGAGCAGGCGCTGCTTCTGCAGGCTGATCGCCTCATTGCGTACTTGCTGGGCCGTGGCGAGATCCGGGTATGCGATCGCGAACAGGTTGCTCACGGGCGGGTCCTTCCGACTCGACTAGCGTGACGAGGGTCTGGAAGCCACCGTAGTAAGCATTTGCCATATTTGTGGTTTTTAGGGCGGTGTGTCCGTTATTGCCGTCCGCCCGTCCACCCGTCCACCCGCCCTGGCTCCGGCGGGGCGGGGGCGGGGCCGGGCGGGGGCGGACCGCTGGACGGGAGCCGGAACCGTTGGGCCGGCCCCGGGACCGCGGGTCGCGCGCTCCGGGTCAGATGCAGACGGAGGTGGGCCAGCGGTGCTCCAGCAGCGAGCCGAGTGCGGCGTGCATCTCGATCCGCTGGCTGCCGCCGAGGCAGGAGAAGAAGGCCGTCTCGGCCTCGACGGCCACCAGTTCGGCCTCGGCCATGGTCCGCCGGCCCTCCTCGGTCAGGCCGAGGATGTACCGGCGGCGGTCCGCGGGATTGCGGTGCCGCGAGACGTACCCGGCCCGCTCCAGCTCGTCGATCAGGGCGACCATGGTGGTCGGGTCCAGGTTGAGCAGCTGGCTGATGTCCTGCTGCGAGAGCTCGGCGCCGCCGGCCAGAGCCGACAGCACCAGGAAGTCACGCATCCGGTAGCCCCGGGCGATGAGCGCCTGTTCGACCTCTTCCTGGATCAGCAGTCCGGCCTTGTAGAGCAGGACTGCGGTGTGGTCGGCCAGCGGGAAGTCCGGACGCGGAGTACCGGGCAGGCGGCCGCTGTCGGGTGCGCTGTTGCGGGGCATCGGGGATCTCCCATCATCGGGAGTCCGGGGCTCCTGGCGGTACTGCCGCGGTCCCATGAACTCTTCGAAAATCTATCATCGGCGATTTGGACGCTCAATAAAGAAGTAGTCGGTCGGACCAACCATTCGGGGGATCAACCATCTGGAAGGCGAGGCTTTCGAGGTCGAGGCCCATCAGCCGGCCTCACCACCGGGCTCCGGCCGCAGCCCCTGACCGTGCCCCTGCTCCGATCCCAGCCCGCCCTTGCCCCTCCCCCGGCTGGGAATCCGGTCCCCGACCGCGGCTGCCCGATCCCGCCGCCGGGCAGCCCGCCTCAGGGCTGCGGCTCGCCGCTCAGTGGCCGCCGCCCTCGGCACCCGCCAGCGCGCTCTCGTGCAGGTCGCGCGTGCGGATGAAGAGGAAGCCGATCAGCGCACCCACCGCCGCCACGACCCCACAGCAGACCAGTACGTCGGTCAGCCCGTGCACGAAGGCTTCGCGCGCCGCCGCCCGGACCGGATCGGCCAGTGCGGCCGGCACCGTCCTGGCCAGCTCGTTCCCCGCCCCGGCGGCGACGGACTTCCCCGCCTCGTGGGCCTGCGCACCGAGTTGCGACCCCGCCGCGGACCGCGCGAAGGCGTCCGTCACCCGGTGCTGGAAGAGGGCGCCGAAGCCCGCGACCCCGATCGCGATGCCGACCTGCTGGAATGTCTCGCCGATGCCGGCCGCCATCCCGGCCTTCGCCGGCTCGGCCACGCCGATGGAGAGCGAGGCCCGGGGCGGGTTGAACATGCCCATCCCCAGACCGGTGGCCACCATGGTCGGCAGCAGCGCCGTCCAGGAGCTGTTCGGGTGGACCAGCGTGATCAGGAAGAGGCCCGCCGCGATCAGCGCCGTGGCCGTTCCGACCAGCAGTCGCTGCGGCACGGCCACCGTCAGGCTGCCGGTGACCGCCGCGGCCACGAAGAGCGTCAGGGTCAACGGGAGGAAGCGCAGCCCGGTGGCAAGCGGCGAGAAGCCGAGCACGTTCTGCATGTACGAGACCTGCAGGAAGATCGCGGACATCCCGGCCGCGTTGGCGAGCAGCGTGGTGGCCGAGATCCCGTTGAAGGTGACGTTGCGGAAGAGCGAGAGGTCGAGCATCGCCGCCTCGCCGAGCCGGCGCTCGACCAGGACGAAGACCGTGAGCAGCACCGCCGCACCGGCGAACATCCCGACGATCGCGGCGCTCCCCCAACCCTGCGCCTCACCCCGCAGGAAGCCGAGCACCAGCAGGGTCAGCGCGGCGGAGAAGACGCCGAGGCCGACCCAGTCCACCCGGTGGGCGCGCGCGTCGCGCGACTCGGTGATCCGCAGCGCGCCGAGCACCATCGCGATGATCCCGATCGGGACGTTCACCAGGAAGATCCAGCGCCAGCCGATGCCGTCGGTGAGCGCTCCGCCGATCAGCGGGCCGAACGCGATGGCCAGCCCGGAGACCCCGCCGAAGACGCCGAACGCCATTCCCCGGTCCTTGCCCCGGAACTCCTGGCCGATCAGCGCCGGGCCGACCGCGAAGAGGACGGCTGCACCGACGCCCTGGACGCCGCGCGCGATGTTGAGGGCGACGATGTCCTGCGCCGCACCGCAGGCGAGCGAGGCCGCCGTGAAGATCACGAAGCCGGCGCCGTAGACCCGCTTGCGGCCCAGCCGGTCGGCCAGCGATCCGCCAGTCAGCAGGAAGGCGGCGAGCGTCAGGGCGTAGGCGTCGAGGACCCACTGGAGCGCGGAGAAGTCGGCGCCGAGCGGGGTGCGCAGATCGGGCAGCGCGACGTTCACCACGGTGAGGTCGAGCATCAGCATGAAGGTGGCGATCGAGACGATGCCGAGCGTCCACCAGCGGCCGCTGGAGGCGGGCGCGGCTGCGGTGCGCCCGCCGGGTACGGCGGCGTCGATCGGGGCGGCGGGGTTCGG
>FTKT01000453.1_pt6 | contig 40442 bp, 35 predicted proteins | sample 1658271 | NCBI WGS metagenome assembly FTKT01 (sample SAMEA3914811, study PRJEB12502) | metagenome | biome: forest; material: soil | place: Canada | collected 2011-08-04 | depth 0.3 m | reverse complement strand
GCCTCGGCGAAGGCGGCCAGCTCCTCGGGCGAGACCCCGCCCTCCGGGCCGACGATCAGCACCAGGTCCCCGGCCGGCGGCAGCGGGGCGCTCGCCAGCGGCTCGGCGCCCTCCTCGTGCAGCACGGCCGCGAAGGCGGCCGCGGCCAGCAGCGGGGCGAGCTGACGGGTCGTCATCGGCTCGCGCACCTCGGGGAAGCGCAGCCGGCGCGACTGCTTGCCGGCCTCCCGCGCGGTGGAGCGCCACTTGGCCAGCGCCTTGGCGCCGCGGTCGCCCTTCCACTGGGTGATGCAGCGCGAGGCGGCCCAGGGGACCACCACGTCGACGCCGACCTCGGTCATCGTCTCCACCGCCAGCTCGCCGCGGTCGCCCTTGGGCAGCGCCTGGACCACGACGATCCGGGGGCTGGGCGCCGCTTCGCGCACCGGCGTGTCGAGCCTGACGTCCAGCGCGTCCTTGCCGTGCACGGCCGTCACCGTGCCGTGGCCGCCCAGGCCCAGGCCGTCGGTGAGGGTGACCGCCTCACCCGCCGTCAGCCGCTTCACGGCGGCGGCGTGCCGGCCCTCGGCCCCGTCCAGGCGGACCACGGCGCCCGGCGCGGCGCCGGCGAGGGCGGCGGTGTCGACGACGAAGACGGGCGCGGTCATGGTGCGTTCCTCAACTGGGGACCCCGGTTCAGGGGCCCTCGACTAGGGACAGGGCAGGTGTGGGGACAGCAGGCGTGGGGCGGGGCAGGCGTGGGGGCGGGGCAGGCGTGGGGACAGCGCGGACGCCCGCCGCCACCGGGGCGACGGGCGTCCGTCAGGAGCGGGCGGCCTCAGCGGCCGTTGAAAGCGTCCTTCAAGCGGGAGAACAGGCCCTGCTGCCCGGGCGCGAACGTCCCCGAGGGGCGCTCCTCGCCGCGCAGTATCGCCAGGCGGCGCAGCAGGTCCTCCTGCTCGGGGTCGAGCTTGGTGGGCGTCTGCACCTCGACATGCACTATCAGGTCGCCCCGGCCGCCTCCGCGAAGGTGGGTGACGCCCCGGGCGTGCAGCGGGATCGACTGGCCGGACTGGGTGCCGGGCCGGATGTCGACCTCCTCCAGCCCGTCCAGGGTCTGCAACGGCACCTGGGTGCCGAGCGAGGCCGCGGTCATCGGGATGGTGACCGTGCAGTGCAGGTCGTCGCCGCGGCGCTGGAAGGTCGGGTGGGCGGTCTCGGCGATCTCCACGTAGAGGTCGCCGGCCGGGCCGCCGCCGGGGCCGACCTCGCCCTCGCCGGCCAGCTGGATCCGGGTGCCGTTGTCGACACCGGCCGGGATCTTGACGGTGAGCGTGCGGCGGGCGCGGACCCGGCCGTCGCCGGCGCACTCGGGGCAGGGGGTCGGCACCACGGTGCCGAAGCCCTGGCACTGCGGGCAGGGCCGCGAGGTCATGACCTGGCCCAGGAAGGACCGGGTGACCTGGGAGACCTCGCCCTTGCCGCGGCACATGTCACAGGTCTGCGCGGAGGTGCCGGGGGCGGCGCCCTCGCCGTTGCAGGTGGTACAGGTGACGGCCGTGTCGACCTGGAGCTCCTTGGTGGTGCCGAAAGCGGCCTCCTCCAGGGTGATCTCCAGGCGGATCATCGCGTCCTGGCCGCGCCGGGTGCGCGAGCGGGGCCCGCGCTGGCCGGAGGCGGCGCCGAAGAAGGCGTCCATGATGTCGGAGAAGCCGAAGCCGGCCGCGCCCGCGCCGAAGCCGCCCGCGCCGCCGCCGTTGGGCGACAGCGGGTCGCCGCCGAGGTCGTAGACCTGCCGCTTGGCGGGGTCGGAGAGGACCTCGTAGGCGGCGTTGATCTCCTTGAACCGCTCCTGCGTCTTCGGGTCCGGGTTGACGTCCGGGTGCAGTTCACGGGCAAGGCGCCGGAACGCCTTCTTGATCTCGTCCTGCCCCGCATCCCGTCGGACGCCGAGTACCGCGTAGTAGTCCGTGGCCACCAAATGCTCCGCTTGTTCCGCCTCTAGAAGTGCTGCGACAAGACCGTACCCACGTGAGTACGGCCCCTGTGAATTACGACTCGGCCAGGATCTGACCCACGTACCGTGCCACCGCGCGGACCGCGCCCATGGTCCCCGGATAATCCATCCGGGTCGGGCCGATCACCCCCAGTTTTGCCACGCTCTCGTCGCCCGAACCGTAACCGACCGAGACGACGGAGGTGGAATTCAGCCCCTCGTACTCGTTCTCCCGGCCGATCCGGACGGTCATCCCGGCATCGGCCGTCTCTCCCAGCAGGCGCAACAGCACCACCTGCTCCTCCAGGGCCTCCAGGACCGGCTGGATGGTGAGCGGGAAATCATGGCCGAATCTGGTCAGGTTGGCCGTGCCCGCGAGCATGATCCGCTCCTCGTTCTGCTCCACCAGGGATTCGAAGAGGGTGGACAGCACCGTGGTCACGATCGGGCGCTCGGACGGCTCGAAGGAGGACGGGAGGTCCTCCACCAGGGCCGGCACGTCCGGGAAGCGCCGGCCGCCGGCCCGGGCGTTGAGCCGGGCCCGCAGGTCGGCCAGGGTGTTCTCGCCCACCGGGCCCGGGCAGTCGACGATCCGCTGCTCGACCCGGCCGGTATTGGTGATCAGCACCAGCATCACCTTGGCCGGTGCGAGCGCCAGCAGCTCCACGTGCCGCACGGTGGACCGGGTCAGCGAGGGGTACTGGACGACGGCGACCTGCCGGGTGAGCTGCGCGAGCAGCCGCACCGTGCGGGCCACCACGTCGTCCAGGTCCACCGCGCCGTCCAGGAAGTGCCGGATGGCGCGGCGCTCGGGGGCCGTCATCGGCTTGACCTCGGCCAGGCGGTCGACGAAGAGCCGGTAGCCCTTGTCGGTCGGGATCCGCCCGGCGCTGGTGTGCGGCTGGTGAATGTACCCGTCCTCCTCCAGCGCCGCCATGTCGTTGCGGACGGTGGCCGGGGAGACGCCCAGGTTGTGGCGCTCGACCAGGGCCTTGGAGCCGACCGGCTCCTCGGTGCCGACGTAGTCCTGGACGATGGCGCGCAGCACGGCGAGCTTGCGCTCGTCCAGCTGGCGGACCTCCAGGCGGCTCGTCTCGCGCGCCGGCTGCGGGCCCAGCACCTGCGCGCCGGAGAGCTGCGAGCCCGGCGGATGCGAGCGGGCGGAGGCGGGTTTCGCGGTCGACGGGCCGTCGGAGGCCGGCTCTCGGCCGGCCGGGCGAGAGCCCGACCCGGGTTCGTCGAACATGGCACGCACCTCCCTCTTCGCACGTTGTCCTGGTTACCAGGCCCTGCGGTGTCCGTGTCGCTCTGGCACTCGACCAAGAGGAGTGCCAGAACCGTACCTGCCAGTGTAAGGCCCGGGTCCGACCACAGGAACGCCCTGTCCACGGATGCCGCGAGGATCACGTCCGTGCGGACGCCGCGCAGGGGCGCGGCGGGGGTAGTGCCTGCGGCCGGACGAAGTGGCAGCATCGATAGCGACCGAGAGTGACTTTCTGAGGAGTAGCCATGTCGGCATCAGGCCCGCACACCCGATTCGCTCCCGACCGAGGGCTGACCGGGCGGATGGTCACCACCATGTTCCTCATCGGGCTGCTCTACGTCGGCTTCACCGGCGTGCTGATCGTGCTGCTCAAGGGAGCCTGGCCGCTGATCGTGCTGCTGGCCGGCGGGCTGTTCGTCGCGCAGTTCTGGTTCAGCGACAAGATCACCGAACGGGCGATGGGCGCCCACGAGGTCACCCCGGAGCAGTACCCGCAGCTGCACGGGACCATTGACCGGCTCTGCGCGCTGGCCGACATGCCCAAGCCCCGGGTCGCGGTGGCCGACAACGACATGCCCAACGCCTTCGCCACCGGCCGCAACCCCGAGCGGTCCGTGGTCTGCGTCACCACCGGCCTGCTGCGCCGCCTGGAGCCGGAGGAGCTGGAGGGCGTGCTGGCCCACGAGCTCTCGCACGTCGCGCACCGGGACGTGGCCGTGATCACGATCGCCGGCTTCCTCGGCGTGCTGGCCGGCGCCATCACCCGGATCGCGCTCTACAGCGGCATGATGGGCGGCGGCAACCGGAACAACAACAACAGCAACGACAACAGCGCGGCCATCGCGATGATCGTCATCCCGCTGGTCAGCGTGGTGGTCTACGCGATCAGCTTCCTGCTCACCCGGCTGCTCTCCCGCTACCGCGAGCTGGCCGCCGACCGGGCCGCCGCCCAGCTGACCGGCCGGCCCAGCGCGCTGGCCTCGGCGCTGACCAAGGTGACCGGGCAGATCGCCGCCATCCCCACCGAGGACCTGCGCAAGTCCCAGGCGTACAACGCGTTCTACTTCGCCCCCGCGCTGAGCGCCAAGGAGACGGCCGGCCGGCTGATGTCCACTCACCCCTCGCTGGAGCAGCGGCTGGAGCAGCTGGGCAAGATCTCCGCCGAGCTGGGACGCTGAGACACCCCCTGAGGAAGGATCAGACCTGTGGGATTCCTGGACGCGCTGCTCGGGCGCAGCAAGCCGGTCAAGCCCGATCTCGACCAGCTCTTCGGCGTGCCCTCGGCGGCGCTGACGCTGGAGGCCGCCATCGGGTTCAAGCCGACCGGGCTGGGCTCGGTCTGCTTCGCCGCCGTCGAGGGCGGCGCCTTCGGCGAGGTGGAACGGCAGGTCCGGGCCCTGCTGGACGCCGACACGCCCAACGGCGGGGTGCCGGTGGAGGCCAGCCAGGACGGGTACGGGTACTCCTGGCTGCTCGCCCGGCACCAGCCCGAGGAGCTGCCGGAGCTGGTGAACGACCTGCACGCGGTCAACAGCGAGCTGGAGGCGAACGGCTTCGGACCGCAGCTGCTCTGCTCGATCGTCGGCTTCCGGAACGACGCGGGCAAGTCGCTGGCGCTGGTCTACCTCTACAAGCGCGGCACCTTCTACCCGTTCGCCCCGATGCCCGGCGGCGGCGAGAAGCGCAACAGCCCGCTGGAGCTCCAGGTGAAGGCGATGCTCTCCAACGACCTGCGGGTGGAGCAGGACCTCACCCGCTGGTTCCCGGTCTGGGGCGCGCCCGGGCTCTGACGCGCCATCGGTTTTCGTATAGTCCCAGCATGCGCAGCAGCAGGCAGTACGGCCCCGACCTGACCCCGCCGTGGAAGCGGCAGCAGCCCGCCCCCGAGGTGGCCGCCGAGCGTGAGCTGGTGGTGGAGGAGGCCGCCTCCGGCTTCTGCGGCGCGGTGACGCGCTGCGAGCGGACGGCGGAGGGGTTCACCGTCACCCTGGAGGACCGGCACGGCAAGCAGCGGGTCTTCCCGCTGGTGCCGCGCGGATTCCTGCTGGACGGTCAGGTGGTCACCCTGGTCCGGCCCACCGGGCCCGCCCCGGCGCGCGCACCCGGCCGGACCGCCTCCGGCTCGGTGGCCGTCCCCGGCGCCCGGGCCCGGGTGGCCCGCGAGTCGCGGATCTACGTGGAGGGCCGGCACGACGCCGAGCTGGTCGAGCGGGTCTGGGGCGACGACCTGCGGATCGAGGGCGTGGTCGTGGAGTACCTGGAGGGCATCGACGACCTGCCGGCCATCGTCGCCGACTTCGCCCCGGGCGGCGGCCGCCGGCTCGGCGTCCTGGTGGACCACCTGCTGCCCGGGACCAAGGAGCACCGGATCGCCGCCCAGGTGACCGGGGACGCGGTGCTGGTCGTCGGCCACCCCTACATCGACATCTGGGAGGCCGTGAAGCCCGCCAGCGTCGGCATCCCCGGCTGGCCCCGGGTGCCGCACGGGGAGGTCTGGAAGGAGGGCGTCTGCCGCCGCCTCGGCTGGCCGGTGGACCCCCCGGCCGCCTGGAAGCGCATCCTCGCCTCGGTGAACTCCTACAAGGACCTCGACCCGGCCCTGCTGGGCCGGGTCGAGGAGCTGATCGACTTCGTCAGCGAGCCGGAAGGCCGCTAGCCGGGCCGCCGAGCTGCGGCGCACGGTCGCGCCGTCATCGGAGCGGTCCACCGCGAAGGTGGCGGCACCACCTCGGCTCGCGCCGAGCGCGGGGGCCGACGTCGCCCGACGCGCGGTGCGGCCCGGTCAGGCGTAGGTCTGGAAGTCGGTGGTGTCCAGTGTCAGGTCCAGCACCGCGACGGGCACCGGGTCCCCGAACCGGCTGGTCCGCTCGGCCAGGTAGTCGGGGGTCCGCGTGATCGGGGCCTCGCCCGGCTCGGTCAGCAGGAGGCAGACGCCCTCGACCGGGTCGACGATCAGGTACACCGGGATCGTCCCCTCCGCGTAGAGGTGGCGCTTGGTCCGGTAGTCGCGGTCGACGCTGGTCTTGGAGACCACCTCGACGACCAGGGTCACCGCCGACGCGGCAATGAGGCGGCCCGGACCCTCGACGGCGCCACGCTCATAGACCACCAGGTCCGGCTGCGGCTCGCTCCCCGCGCTGGGGATGGCGATGTCCTGAGTCTGCACGCGGTGCCAGCCTGCCCGCGGGATCTGATCCTGGATGGACTCGATGATCCAGTTGTGGACCCTGTCCGGCCCGGCCATCATCACGATTTCCCCCCGGAGGAGCTCGGCCTTGAACCCGTCGGGAACTTCCAGCTTCTCGAAGATCCCTGTCACGCGGTCATCCACGGCGGTCATTGCTCGCTCCCTCGGACGGCTGCTATTACCGTAACGACAATCAGTCCACCAAGTCACGCACCACCGCGTCCGCCAGCAGCCGCCCGCGCAGCGTCAGCACGGCCCGACCCGACGCGTACGCGGCGGCGTCCAGCAGGCCGTCCGTCAGGGCCTGGCCGGCGGCCTTCAGGCCGGCGGGGGCGAGGAGGGTCAGGGGGCAGCCGTCGATCAGGCGCAGCTCCAGCAGGATCCGCTCGACCCGGCGGTCCTCGTCGGGCAGGACCTCGCGGCCCAGTGCCGGGGTGCGGCCCTCGGCGAGGGCCTGGGCGTAGGCGGCCGGGTGCTTGGCGTTCCACCAGCGCACCCCGCCGACGTGGCTGTGCGCGCCGGGGCCGGCGCCCCACCAGTCGGCGCCGGTCCAGTACAGCTCGTTGTGGCGGCAGCGCCCGGCCTCGGTGGTGGCCCAGTTGGAGACCTCGTACCAGGAGTAGCCGGCCCGGCTCAGCGCCTCCTCGGCGATCAGGTAGCGGTCGGCGTGCACGTCGTCGTCGACCATCGGCAGCTCGCCGCGCTTGATCCGGGCGGCCAGCTTGGTGCCGTCCTCGACGATCAGCGAGTACGCGGAGACGTGGTCGGGGCCGGCGCCGATGGCGGCGTCCAGCGAGGCCCGCCAGTCCTCGTCGGACTCCCCCGGGGTGCCGTAGATCAGGTCCAGGTTGACGTGCTCGAAGCCGGCCGCGCGGGCCTCGGCCACGCAGGCCTCGGGGCGGCCCGGCGTGTGGTGGCGGTCCAGCAGCTGGAGCACGTGCGGGCGGGCGCTCTGCATGCCGAAGGAGATCCGGTTGAAACCGCCCTCGCGCAGCTCGCTCAGGTACGCCGGGTCGACCGACTCCGGGTTGGCCTCGGTGGTCACCTCGGCGCCGTCCGCGATGCCGAACTCCTCGCGGATCGCCGCCAGCATCCGCACCAGGTCGCGGGCCGGCAGCAGGGTGGGCGTGCCGCCGCCGAGGAAGACCGTCTGCACCGGCAGGTCGACGGAGCCCAGCACCCGGCGGGCCAGGCGCACCTCCTCGACCAGGTTCGAGGCGTAGGTCTCCTGCGAGGCAACCGCCCCGGAGGAGCGCAGCTCGGTGGCGGTGTAGGTGTTGAAGTCGCAGTACCCGCAGCGGGTCGCGCAGTACGGCACGTGCAGGTAGAAGCCGAACGGCCTGGTCCCCAGGCCCGTCAGGGCGTGGGCGGGCAGGGAACCGTCGGACGGCACGGCTTCGCCGTCGGGGAGTGCGGAGGGCATGGGTCCATTGTCCGGTACGGCCCGGGTGTTCCCGGCCGTACCGGACTGTTCAACAGCTCACGCCTCGTTGGCGCCCGCGTACATCTCGGTGACCGCCTCGGCGTAGGTCCGCTCGACCACCGGGCGCTTGATCTTCAGGCTCGGGGTCAGCTCGCCGTGCTCGATGTCCAGGTCGCGCGGCAGCACGGTGAACTTCTTGATCGTCTGCCAGCGCTGCAGCTCGCCGTTGAGGCGCTGCACGAAGCCCTCGATCAGCACCCGCACCTCGGGCGAGGTGACCACCTCGGCGTACTCCTTGCCCGCCAGCCCCTTGTCGGCGGCCCAGGGCATGATCACCGTCTCGTCGAGCGAGATCAGCGCGGTGCAGTAGTTGCGGCCGTTGCCGATCACCAGGATGTTGCTGACGAACGGGCAGATCGCCTTGAACTTGCCCTCCACCTCGCTCGGCGCGACGTACTTGCCGCCGGAGGTCTTGAACATGTCCTTCTTGCGGTCGGTGATCCGCAGATAGTTGTCCTGGCCCAGCTCGCCGATGTCGCCGGTGTGGAACCAGCCGTCCGGCTCCAGCACCTCCGCGGTCTGCTCGGGCAGGTCGTGGTACCCGCGCATCACGCCGGGGCCGCGCAGCAGGATCTCGCCGTCTTCGGCGATCCGCACCTCGGTGCCGGGCAGCGGCTTGCCGACCGTGCCGACCCGGACGTCCTCGGCCCGGTTGACCGTGGAGCCGGCGCTGGTCTCGGTGAGGCCGTAGCCCTCCAGGATCGGCACGCCGGCGCCCAGGAAGAAGAAGCCGATCTCGGGGGCCAGCGCGGCGCTGCCGGAGACCGAGCCGCGCAGCCGACCGCCGAAGGCGGCGCGGATCTTGGCGTAGACCAGCTTGTCGGCGATCGCGTGCTGCGCCCTGAGGGCGAAGGGCGCGCTGTCGCGGCCGGTGGCGATCCGGTTGGCCTGGGTGGTCCGGGCGTACTCGCGGGCCACCCGGGCGGCCCAGAGGAAGATCTTGTACTTGGCGCCGCCCTCGGCCCGGGCCCGGCCGGCGATGCCGTTGTAGACCTTCTCGAAGATCCGCGGCGCCGAGGCCATCAGGGTCGGGCGGATCGCGGGCAGGTTGTGGATGATCCGGTCCACCCGGCCGTCCACGGCCATCACGTGGCCGGTGGCGATCTGACCCGAGATCAGGGTCTTGCCGAAGACGTGGGAGAGCGGCAGCCACATGAACTGCACGTCGTCCGCGCGCAGCAGCCCGCTCTCCTGCTGGGCCAGCCCCTCGTACGACCAGCAGTCGTGCACCAGGCGGACGCCCTTGGGGCGGCCGGTGGTGCCGGAGGTGTAGATGAGGGTGGCGAGCTGCTCGGGGTCGATGGCGTCGACCGCCCGCCGGATCGCGTCCGGGTGCTCCTTGAGGTGCGCGGCGCCGCGCTCCTCAAGCTCGGCCAGGGTCAGCACGGTCAGGCCCTCGACCTCGGGCCTCACGTCCGGCGCCTCGAAGAGGATCACATGGGCGAGTTCGGGCAGCCGGTCGTGCGCGGCGACGGCCTTGGCCAGCTGGGCCGCGTTCTCCGCGAAGAGCGCCTTGCTGCCCGAGTTGGTGAGGATGAAGGCCGTCTCTTCGGCGTTGGTGCTCGGGTAGACGGTGGTGGTCGCCGCTCCCGCGCACATGTTGCCGAGGTCTGCGATGATCCACTCGACCCGGGTGGAGGAGGAGATCGCGACCCGGTCCTCGGCGCCGATGCCGAGGGCCATCAGGCCCGCGGCGACGTGCTGGACCCGGGCGGCCGTCTGCGCCCAGGTCAGCGAACGCCACTGCTCCGCGCCCGGCGCGCTGTCGGCCGCGTGTTCGTCGACCGGAACGGGGAACCGGTATGCCTCGGCGTCAGGAGTGGCCTCTACCCTGCTTAGGAAAAGATGTGCCACCGACGCGGGGCGCCCGGCAATCTTGTCGGAGCCGATCAGGGACTGCGCTGAAGTCAACGAGACCTCCGGGGGGACCAGGTAGCCGAGGGTGGACGCCTTGGGGGGACGGGGGTGGACCGCCGGGCGTACTTGTTAACTGGCCGGTAACCAAGTGCTGGCCAGACTAAGGGGTAGCAGGGTGTCGGCGTAAGAGGGGGAGACTGTCTGGCACACCACGCGTGCCCGAGTGCAAAGGACCGTACAACTCCGGGGGTCGGAACACGGTAAGCCCGTCCGGCAGCTGGGGGAAGACCGAAAATGGGGATGCGAATCCCCCTGTCGACGACTGAGAGTGTCAGAGTGCTGATCCGACTTCTCAAGGCCCACCTCGGGCCCTATACCAAACCGATCTCCGTCCTGGTGCTGCTCCAGCTCATCAGTACCATCGCCGCCCTCTACCTGCCGACCCTGAACGCCGACATCATCGACAGCGGGGTGGTGAAGGGCGACACCGGGTACATCCTGCGGACCGGTGGCGTGATGATCGCCATCACCTTCGCCCAGGTCATCTGTTCGATCGGGGCCGTCTACTACGGCTCGCGGACCGCGATGGCCATCGGCCGGGACATCCGCGCCTCGGTCTTCGACCGGGTGCAGAGCTTCTCCGCCCGCGAGCTCGGGCAGTTCGGCGCACCCTCGCTGATCACCCGTACCACCAACGACGTCCAGCAGGTCCAGATGCTGGTCCTGATGACGTTCACCCTGATGGTGATGGCGCCGATCATGTGCGTCGGCGGCATCATCATGGCGCTCAACCAGGACGTGCCGCTCTCCAGCCTGCTGATCATCGTGGTGCCGGTCCTCGGCACCATCATCCTGCTGATCATCCGCAAGCTGCGGCCGCAGTTCCGCAGCATGCAGGTGCGGATCGACAACGTGAACCGGATCCTGCGCGAGCAGATCACCGGCATCCGGGTGATCCGGGCGTTCGTCAAGGACGACCACGAGAAGGCCCGGTTCGGCGAGGCCAACGATGAGCTGACCGACGTCTCGCTGCGGGTCGGCCGGCTGCTGGCGCTGATGTTCCCGACCGTGATGACGGTGGTGAACCTCTCCAGCGTCGCGGTGATCTGGTTCGGTGCGCACCGGATCAACAGCGGCGCGATGCAGATCGGCGCGCTGATGGCCTTCCTCTCCTATCTGCTGCAGATCCTGATGAGCGTCCTGATGGCCACCTTCATGTTCATGATGGTGCCGCGGGCCGAGGTCTGCGCCGAGCGCATCGTGGAGGTGCTCGAGACGGAGACCAGCGTGGTGCCGCCGGCCTCCCCCGTCACCGAGCTGCACCGGCGCGGCGAACTGGAGCTGCGCGGCGTCGAGTTCCGCTTCCCCGGCGCCGAGGCCCCGGTGCTGCGCGGCATCGACGTCACCGCCCGGCCCGGCCACACCACCGCCGTCATCGGCAGTACCGGCAGCGGCAAGAGCACCCTGCTCGGCCTGATCCCGCGGCTCATCGACGCCACCGGCGGCGAGGTGCTGGTGGACGGCGTGGACGTCCGCGAGCTCTCGCCCGCGCTGCTCGCCGAGACGGTCGCGCTGGTACCGCAGAAGCCGTACCTGTTCACCGGCACGGTGGCCAGCAACCTGCGCTACGGCCGGCCCGACGCGAGCGACGAGGAACTCTGGCAGGCGCTGAAGACCGCGCAGGCCAAGGACTTCGTCGAGCGGCTGGACGGCGGCCTGCAGGCGCCGATCTCGCAGGGCGGCAGCAACGTCTCGGGCGGCCAGCGCCAGCGGCTGGCGATCGCCCGCGCGCTGGTCCGCCGTCCGCAGATCTACCTGTTCGACGACTCCTTCTCCGCGCTCGACTACGCCACCGACGCGAAGCTCCGCAAGGCGCTGGCCCGGGACACCGCCGGGGCGACCGTGCTGATCGTCGCCCAGCGGGTGAGCACCATCCGCGAGGCCGACCGGATCCTGGTGCTGGACGAGGGCGCCGTGGTCGGCAGCGGTACGCACCACGAGTTGATGGCCGAAAACCCGACATACCGGGAGATCGTGCTCTCCCAGCTCACCGAGCAGGAGGCGGCGTGACCAGCAGGGCGAACCCCAACCCGGGCGAGGCCGAGAAGGCCGAGCCCGACACCGGGACGGTGGACGGCCCGCCGGACGCGGCACCCGAGGCCGGGACGGCGGGCGGCTCGCCGAACGCGGCACCCGGGGCCGGGACGGTGGACGCGGCACCCGACGCCGGGGCCGTGGGCGGCCCGCCGGGGGCCAAACCCGGCGCCGGGACGGCGGGCGGCTCGCAGGAGGCGGCCGCCCGGCGCGGACCGGCCGGCGTGGGCCGCTTCATGGGCGGCCAGGCGGCCGAGAAGTCGATGAACTTCAAGGGCTCCGGCAAGCGGGTCCTGGGCCTGCTGCGCCCCGAGCGGGCCCCGATCGCGGTGATGCTCGTCCTCGGCGCGGTCAGTGTGGGCTGCGCGGTGATCGGACCGAAGCTGCTGGGCAAGGCGACCGACCTGATCGTCTCCGGCGTGATGGGACGGGCCTTCGACACCCCGCAGAAGCTGGCCGGCGCCGTGCAGCACGGCGGCAAGCAGGCCGACCTGCTCCGCTCGCTGCACTTCACGCCCGGTCAGCAGATGGACTTCGGCGCCATCGGCGGTGTGCTGCTCTGGGTGCTGGCGATCTACGCGGTCTCCGGCGTCTTCGGCGTCTTCCAGGGCCGGCTGGCCGCCGGGGCCATCAACCGGACCGTCAACCGGCTGCGGGTGGACGTCGACACCAAGCTCTCCCGGCTGCCGCTGAGCTACTTCGACAAGCAGTCGCGCGGCGAGGTGCTCAGCCGGGTCACCAACGACATCGACAACATCGGCCAGTCCATGCAGCAGACCATGGGCCAGGTGGTGAACTCGCTGCTGACCATCGTCGGCGTGCTGGCGATGATGTTCTGGATCTCCTGGGTCCTCGCGCTGATCGCGCTGATCTCGGTGCCGGTCTCGGTGATCGTGGCGGCCCGGATCGGCAAGCGGGCCCAGCCGGAGTTCGTCGCCCAGTGGCGGACCACCGGCAAGCTGAACGGCCACATCGAGGAGATGTACACCGGCCACGCGCTGGTCAAGGTCTTCGGCCGGCAGAAGGAGGCCGCCGAAACCTTCCGCCAGGAGAACGAGGCGCTCTACGCGTCGAGCTTCAAGGCCCAGTTCATCTCCGGGATCATCCAGCCCGCGATGATGTTCATCGGCAACCTCAACTACGTGCTGGTCGCCGTGGTCGGCGGTCTGCGGGTGGCCAGCGGCGCACTGTCGATCGGTGACGTGCAGGCGTTCATCCAGTACTCGCGGCAGTTCAGCCAGCCGCTCACCCAGGTCGCCTCGATGGCCAACCTGATGCAGTCCGGGGTGGCCTCGGCCGAGCGGGTCTTCGAGCTGCTGGACGCCGAGGAGCAGTCCGGCGAGCCGCTGCACCCGGAGCGCCCGGCCGAGCTGCGCGGCCTGGTCGCCTTCGAGGACGTGGCGTTCCGCTACGACCCCGAGAAGCCGCTGATCGAGGACCTGTCGCTGAAGGTGGAGCCGGGACACACCGTCGCCATCGTCGGCCCGACCGGCGCCGGCAAGACCACCATGGTCAACCTCTTGATGCGGTTCTACGAGGTCAGCGGCGGCCGGATCACCCTGGACGGCGTGGACATCGCCGCGATGTCCCGCGAAGAGCTGCGCTCCGGGATCGGCATGGTGCTCCAGGACACCTGGCTGTTCGGCGGCAGCATCGCGGACAACATCGCGTACGGCGCCTCCGGCGCGACCCGCGAGCAGGTCGTGGAGGCGGCGAAGGCCGCGCACGTCGACCGCTTCGTGCGCACCCTGCCAGAGGGCTACGACACGGTGATCGACGACGAGGGCACCGGGGTCAGCGCGGGCGAGAAGCAGCTGATCACCATCGCCCGGGCGTTCCTGGCCCAGCCCAGCATCCTGGTGCTGGACGAGGCCACCAGCTCGGTCGACACCCGGACCGAGGTGCTGATCCAGCGCGCCATGGCCACCCTGCGCACCGGCCGGACCAGCTTCGTGATCGCCCACCGGCTCTCCACCATCCGGGACGCCGACGTGATCCTGGTGATGGAGAACGGCGCGATCGTCGAGCAGGGCTCGCACGACGAGCTGATCCTGGCCGGCGGCGCGTACGCGAAGCTGTACCAGGCGCAGTTCGCGCAGGCCGTCGCCGAGCAGGACTGACGGCGCCTGCGCCGAAGGCCGCCACCCCCTCGGGGGTGGCGGCCTTCGGCGTCAGCGGCTTACTTCTTCCCGCCGCTTACTTCTTCTACTTCTTCTACTTCTTCTCGCCCTTGGGCGCGTCCGCGTCCGTCGACAGCGCGGCGATGAAGGCCTCCTGCGGGACCTCCACGCGGCCGACCATCTTCATCCGCTTCTTGCCCTCCTTCTGCTTCTCCAGCAGCTTCCGCTTACGGGAGATGTCACCGCCGTAGCACTTGGCCAGCACGTCCTTGCGGATCGCGCGGACGGTCTCACGGGCGATCACCCGCGAGCCGATGGCCGCCTGGATCGGCACCTCGAACTGCTGGCGCGGGATCAGCTTCTGCAGCTTGCCGGCCATCATGACGCCGTAGTTGTACGCCTTGTCCTTGTGCACGATGGCGGAGAAGGCGTCGACCGGGTCGCCGTGCAGCAGGATGTCGACCTTGACCAGGTCGGCGGTCTGCTCGCCGATCGGCTCGTAGTCGAAGGAGCCGTAGCCACGGGTCTTGGACTTCAGGATGTCGAAGAAGTCGAAGACGATCTCGGCCAGCGGCAGGGTGTAGCGAAGCTCCACCCGCTCCTCGGAGAGGTAGTCCATGCCCTGCATGTTGCCGCGGCGGGCCTGGCAGAGCTCCATGACCGGGCCGACGAACTCGTTCGGCACCAGGATGGAACCCTTGACCACCGGCTCGTGCACCTCGGAGATCTTGCCGGAGGGGAACTCGCTGGGGTTGGTGACGGTGTGCTCGGAGCCGTCCTCCATCACCACCCGGTAGACCACGTTGGGCGCGGTGGAGATCAGGTCGAGGTTGAACTCGCGCTCCAGCCGCTCCCGGACGATCTCCAGGTGCAGCAGCCCGAGGAACCCGCAGCGGTAGCCGAAGCCCAGCGCGACCGAGGTCTCCGGCTCGAACACCAGGGCGGCGTCGTTGAGCTGGAGCTTGTCGAGGGCGTCGCGCAGCAGCGGGTAGTCGCTGCCGTCCAGCGGGTAGAGGCCGGAGAAGACCATCGGACGCGGGTCCTTGTAGCCGCCCAGCGCCTCGGTCGCACCCTTGTGCATCGAGGTGATGGTGTCACCGACCTTGGACTGCCGGACGTCCTTCACGCCGGTGATGATGTAGCCCACCTCGCCGACGCCGAGGCCGTCGGAGATCTTGGGCTCCGGCGAGATGACGCCGATCTCCAGCAGCTCGTGCGTCGCGCCGGTGGACATCATCTGGATGCGCTCGCGCTTGGTCAGCTCGCCGTCGACCACCCGGACGTAGGTGACCACGCCGCGGTAGGTGTCGTAGACCGAGTCGAAGATCATCGCGCGGGCCGGGGCGTCCTTGACGCCGACCGGGGCCGGGACCTTCGCGACCACGTGGTCCAGCAGGTCCTCGACACCCAGACCGCTCTTGGCGCTGACCTTGAGCACGTCCTCCGGGTCGCAGCCGATGATGTGCGCGATCTCGGCGGCGTACTTCTCGGGCTGGGCGGCCGGCAGGTCGATCTTGTTGAGCACCGGGATGATCGTGAGGTTGTTCTCCAGCGCCAGGTACAGGTTGGCGAGGGTCTGCGCCTCGATGCCCTGGGCGGCGTCGACCACCAGGATGGTGCCCTCGCAGGCGGCGAGCGAACGCGACACCTCGTACGTGAAGTCCACGTGGCCGGGGGTGTCGATCATGTTGAGGATGTGGGTCGTGCCCTCGTTCTCACCGGTCCGCGGGGCCCACGGGAGGCGGACCGCCTGCGACTTGATGGTGATGCCGCGCTCGCGCTCGATGTCCATCCGGTCGAGGTACTGGGCACGCATCTGCCGGGGGTCGACGACACCGGTGATCTGCAGCATGCGGTCGGCGAGGGTCGACTTGCCGTGGTCGATGTGGGCGATGATGCAGAAGTTGCGGATCAGCGCCGGGTCGGTACGGCTGGGCTGTGGCACGTTCGTGGGGGTCGCGGGCACCTTGGTCCGATTCTCCGTTGGTCCGGGGGCCGGGTGCTCGCCCCGTCTTCCTCCGCGGAGGAGGGAACAGAAGGAGCCGCTTCCCGGGGATCGAACGATCTCGTCCGATCGATATGGCTTTGACCATCCTCCCACGAGCCCGCCCCGCGGTTCCGTCCAGCAGCCGCCCCACCGCCGGTTTGGGGCGCACCGGAGGCCCCTGGTAGCGTGGGGCGCTGCACCTCGCTTTCGGCATGCCCTCTCAGCAGGTCCGGGGCGACGGGTGCGACCCGGTTCAACGACACACAGACAAGACTGAGGCTCCTTCGTGGCGAACATCAAGTCCCAGATCAAGCGCAACAAGACCAACGAGAAGGCGCGCCTGCGCAACAAGGCCGTCAAGTCCTCGCTGAAGACCGCGCTGCGCAAGGCCCGCGAGGCCGCTGCCGCCGGTGACACCGAGAAGGCCACCGTGCTGGCCCGCGAGGCCTCCAAGGCCCTCGACAAGGCCGTCAGCAAGGGTGTCATCCACAAGAACCAGGCCGCCAACAAGAAGTCGGCGATCACCAAGCGCGTCACCGTCGCGGCCTGATCACCACCTGATCCACCTGCACCACCCCTCGGGACCCACCGGCCCTCTACCCGGTCCCCCGAGGCGCACAGAACTCGTACCGCACGCGGCCTGCGTTCGCCACGCGGGTGCGGTGCACAGAGCTTGAAGAGAAGCGCCGGCTCATCGGCGCTTTCGCTACTGCCCGCCAGGGATGCCCTGGCGGGCAGTACGCATTTTGTACACCTGGTTTCTGATCTTCCTCTAGGCCGCGAGCGCAGTACGCGCCGCGAGTGCGGCCGCCCGCCAGGCGTCGAGCACGTCGGCGCCCGCCTCAGCCGGCCGACAACCCGTGGCACGTCAACGTGCGCGCCCAGACCGCGAAGGGAAAGCGCTTCGAGCGGGTGCGGCTGGTCGACCAACCGCCGACCGACGGCCAGCGGTTCCTGGCCGCCTCCGGCCCGGCCAACGTCCAGGCCGGCGAGGACATCCGCATGCTGCCCCGTGCGGTGGCGGTCGAGCTGGGTCTCCCCAGCTTCGACTTCTGGCTGTTCGACTCCCGACTCCTCGCCCGGTTCCACTTCGACGACGCCGACGACACTCTCGGCGTCGAGCTGACGGAGGATCCGGCGGCCGTCGTCATGGCGTGCCAGGCCCGGGACGCTGCCTGGCACCACGCGATCCCGCTTGCGGACTTCACGATGCCGGTACTGTCCACCGTGTGACGACGGACTACCAGCGGGCCCGCGCGGCTCTCGGTGCGCGGCTGCGGGATATCCGCAACGAGGACAACGCGTCCGGCCGCGAGATGGCCAGGCGCCTTGCCTGGCCGCCCTCGAAGGTCTCCAAGCTGGAGACCGGGAAGCAGACTCCGACCCCGGCGGACCTCGAAGCATGGGCTGCGGCCGCCGGCCAACCGGCGGCCGCAGCCGAGTTGAAGGGCCGACTCAGCGGCCTGGAGACGAACTACCGCTCCTGGCGCCGTCAACTGGCTGCCGGACACCGGCCCCGCCAGGACGAAGCTGCCGTACAGGAACGCACTACCGAGATCATCCGCGCCTACGAGGCGACAGTGATCCCCGGGATGCTCCAGACCCCGGACTACGCCCGTCATCTCATCCAACACAGCGCCGACCTCCGGCAGACGGTGCCGGACACAGAAGCCGCAGTGTTGGCCCGTATGAAGCGGCAGGAAGCTCTCCACCAGCCCGGCCGCATGTTCCATGCGCTGCTCTGGGAGGGCGCTCTGCGGGTCCTGATCTGCCCGCCGGAATCGATGGCCGGCCAACTCGACCGGCTCGCCGGAACGATCGGCATGAACACCATCCGGCTCGGAATCATCCCGCTCGGCGCCCCCATGACGATCACACCCCGGCACGGGTTCTGGATCTACGACGAGCGGCTCGTGATCGTCGAGACGGTCAACGCCGAGCTGTGGCTCGACGACGCCGACGACATCACCCTGTACGGCAAGGTCTGGGAGCGCCTCGACAGTGCCGCCGTGTACGGGGCCCGCGCGCACCGACTGATAGCCAGTGCACGGGCGGCACTGGGAACTTCCTGAGGAATTCGGAGAAGCCTCCGTCGGCTGATTCGAAATCTGGAGAAGCACCCCGGATTTGGAGAAGCGCCCGGGCCTACCGTGCTGGTCATGGCAGATATTGCGGCGCCCGCGCAGCCGCAGCCCGGTGGGCTGCCGCTTGCAGAACCGTCCCTGACGTACTCCCAGCTCCACGAGCTGGCCTGCATCGTGTGCGACCGCACCGACGGACCGCTCCGGCCGGCCGGCTACCGCACGCTCAACCGCCTCACCTGGGCAGTGGTCATCTGCTCCGACCACGAGCCGGACGAGGCTTCGCGGCGCACCGAACTCATGGCTGCCGCCGACCGGCGAACGGAGTTCCAGCTCTGCGTGCTCTACGACTACGTACAGCGGGCCTGGTTCATCGAGGGCCTGGGCAGTCGCGACCCGCGCCGCTTCGCCCTCTTCACCGAAGCCCACGATGAGCGGAACCGGATGCATGCGGCGGTGACGCGGGCGCGCAGGCAGTCGGGGGCAGAGGTCGCGTGCAGCTGGGGCACCCCGAGGAGGTTCCGGTGAGCACGGCCGCCGTAGTCGTTCCGCTGATCGGCGCCGAGGTGGTCGACGTCCCGACCGGGATGCTCGCGGTGGTGCGGGACGTCCTCGCTGGGAAGGTCTGGCTCCAGCGTCCGACTGGCGGCGTGGAGTGGACGCGACACCCTGGTGACGTCCGGCTCGCCTCGACAGAGGGGCCTGCCTCGTGACGCTGCCGACGGTCCCGGTCTGGCGTGCGGTTCAGCAGCGGCAGGCCGCCCGGGAGGCCGAAGTGGCTGATCCCTTCCGAAGCTCGGTCCGGTACACGGTGCAGCAGCGCATGGCTGAGGCATAGCCGCTCGCGCGCCGCCGGAGTCAGTCGGCGGCGACTGTTCGGCGAACTGCGCACTGGCCGAGTCCGGGCCAAGCATCGGGAGCGTCAGGAGTCGGCACCCTTGCGGTACCGCTTAGCGAGTGCCGGGTCCGACTCCCACCACAGGCCGGTCCCGCCGTGCTCCTCCTCGGCCGGCTCGGCGGCCTGGGCGGTCCGGAGTTCGGGGTCGCCGTCGGCCCGCGCCCGGAACAGCAGGCCGGGGGCGGCGTAGAACAGTGCGCCGGTCAGCAGGACGAACGCCATCACGTAGATCCCAGGGACCACGAAGACTGCCAGGAGCGGGAGCAGGAGGGCAGCTGTCAGGCCGGTACCCCGGGCCGTGACCAGGAAGTCCTGGCCCTCGACCACCTCCACGGCTACCGCGTTGGAGCGGGTGCGGTCCTTCGCGGTGACCCGAACCGTGTGGGTGCCGGCCGCCACTGGGAACCGCGCGGCCGTCCCCTGCTTGGCGTGGCCAACCTTCACGCCGTCGACGACCACGCTGAGCGTCCATGCCCGGCGGAGCCCCGGCGGCTCCGCGTACACCACAACGGTCCCGGTCATCAGTCCCCCTCATTTTGCTGATCATGTGTGAAGCCGCGCCAATGAGAGGGCGGTATCCGAGGGCCGTCGGTGAGGAGCACAGCAGCGTGCGGGAGTTGGGCCCTCGACAGGACTGTGAGTGGTGGCCATGGTGAGGCTCCCTGTGACCGTGCGACTGAGAGGTCCGGCCTGCGTTCGCCACGCGGGTGCGGTGCACAGAGCTTGGGACGGCGGGCGCCGTGGCAGTTCCCTGATTGGGAGCGCCGCGGCGCCTGTCGGCGTTTCGGGGGCGGGGCGGGGGCGCGTCGGTGGGAGGTTGCGCTACGTTCGCTCCCGTCACACTCCGTCGCCGTTTGGGGAATGCCATGTCGACGCCACCGCAGGCCGCCCCCGGGTACGGCAGCTTCGCTCCTCCCGCTCTCGGGATGCCGCCTCCACCTCCGCCGGCGGTGCGGGCGTCGCGGGGGCGGCGGGTGCTGTGGGGGGCGGTGTGGGGGTTCACCGGGGCGGTGTTCACCTCGGCGGTCTGGACCGTCGCCCTGTGCGCCGTCCCGTCCATGGTCAGCACGGCCTCCTCGCCGCTGCCAGCCGGCGGGTACCGGACCAGTGAGGACCTCTGCGAGGCGGTACGGCTCGACTCCTTCAGCCGGCTCTACCCGGTGCACACCGGGACGCCGTACCACTACACGACCCGGCACCACGCGCTGGACGACATGTACTGCGGCCAGTCGCTCAAGCGGTCTTCGGGCGAGGGCGCCTACGTCAGCGTCAACCTGGAGGCCCAGCTGCACCGGACGGTCAGCGCCGCGCCCGAGTTCGACGCCCAGCGGGCCGGCTTCGAGCAGCGCGGGTACCAGGTCGAGGTCGTGGCCGACCTCGGCGACCAGGCGTTCGCCGCCTTCCTGGACGACCAGAGCGGGGCGGACCACAGCTGGCACTACCTGACCCAGAGCCTCTACGTCCAGGAGGGCGCGCTGACCTGCTGCCTGCACTGGTCGGGCTCGTACCAGGAGGGCAAGGGCGGCGCGCCGGACCGCGAGGAGATCCGGCAGGCGCTGCTGGCGGACGTCCGGGACGCGATGCACGCGCTGAGGGAGCGTCAGTACTGACGTTCCCTCAGCATGGTTCGGTGGGGGCCGGTCAGTACTGGCGGGCGCCGGAGCGGGCGGCTCGGGCCACCGCGACGACGGCCCGCTCCAGCGCGTACGCCGGGTCGTCGGAACCGCCCTTGACGGCGGCGTCGGCCTGGGCGATCGCGGTCAGCGCGGTGGCCACCGCGTCGCCCGTCCAGCCGCGCATCTGCTGGCGGACCCGGTCCACCTTCCACGGCGGCATGCCCAGCTCGCGGGCCAGGTCGCCCGGACGCATCGAACGGTCGGCGGTGGCCAGGCGGCCGATGCTGCGGACGCCGGAGGCCAGCGCGAAGGTGATGCCGGCCGGCGGCTGGCCCACCGCGAGGGCCCAGCGCAGCCGCTCCAGCGCCTCGGCGGGCCGGCCCGTCACCGCCAGGTCGGCCACCTCGAAGCCGGTGGCCTCGGCCCGGCCGCTGTAGTAGCGGGCCACCACCCGCTCGTCGATGGTGCCCTCGACGTCCGAGGTGAGCTGGCTGGCGGCGGCGGCGAGCTCGCGCAGATCGCCGCCGAGCGCGTCCAGCAGGGCCTGGCAAGCCTCCGGGCTGGCGGCGCGGCCGAGCGTCTTGAACTCGCCCCGGACGAAGGCGATCCGCTCCCCCGCCTTGGTCATCTTCGGGCAGGCCACCTCGCGGCCGCCGGCCTTGCGGCCCGCGTCCAGCAGGCCCTTGCCCTTCACGCCGCCCGCGTGCACCAGCACGATGATCACCTCATCGGCCGGGGCGTCCAGGTACGCCTTGAGCTCCTTGACCGACTCGGCCCCAAGATCCTGCGCACCGCGGACCACGATGACCTTGCGCTCAGCGAAGAGCGAGGGGGTGGTCAGCTCGGCGAGGCTGCCGGGCTGGAGCGCGCCGGGGGCCAGATCGCGGACGTCGGTGTCGGGATCGGCCGCCCTGGCCGCCGCCACCACCTGGGCGACGGCGCGGTCGAGCAGCAGCTCCTCCTGGCCGACCGCGAGGGTCAGCGGGGCGAGCAGGTCGTCGGGTGCACTCTTCCTGGCCATCGCGTACCAGCATCCCACGGGAGTCCGACAGGCTGGAGCGGAGCGGGGGGCGGGGCGGGGGCCGTGGGCCGGCGGGGGACACGATCGGAGCACTGGTCGGGCTCGACCACAATGGAGGGGTGACCGACCACGACGCCGATGCCCGGCCCCTGACCACCGGACGCCAGCTGCTGGTCCTCGCGGACCGCGACGCGGCCGAGGCGGTGGCCGGAGAACTCACCGCCCGCTGCCCGGAGCTGGGCCCGCTCGAACTGGTCCGCGACGCCCTCGCGGGCGAGGACGACGCCGAGGACGCCCAGTGGCTGGTGGTCCTGGAACCCCCGGCCGACGGCTGGGAGGCCGACCTACTGGCCGAGATCGACGCGGTGGTGGCGGAGCAGGACGGCTGGCGCGAGGACGGGTGAGGCGCCGGGCCGCCTGTCGGGACGCCGGGCCGACGGGCCGCTCACGGGACGCTCGCGGGCGGTCGCGCCCTGGCCCCGCTGCGGCTGACGTTCAGTCAGTCGCGCAGTCGCACGGGCCGGCCGGCGCGCCGACGGTGCAACAGGCCGCCTCGCCCCTGGCGGTGACCGTCGCGCTCGGGCGGTCGGCCTTGACGACGTAGACCTCCCAGGGCTCCTTGCCCGGGCCGGTGACCCAGACCTTGTCCTGGAGCGCGTAGCAACAGGCGGTGTCGTTCTCCTCGAAGATGGCCAGGCCCGCGTCCTTGAGGCGGTCGGTGGCGGCGGCGACCTCGTCGGTGCCGGCGACCTCGACGCCCAGGTGGTCCAGCCGGGTGTCCTCACCGGCCGGACCCTCGATCAGGACGAGCTTGAGCGGCGGCTCGGTGATCGCGAAGTTCGCGTAGCCGGGACGGCGCTTGGCGGGCTCCGCGCCGAAGAGCTTGCTGTAGAAGGCGATCGACCCTTCGAGGTCGGCGACGCGCAGCGCGAGCTGGACACGGGACATGGCGGTCTCCCTGATTTCCTGACTGTATCGACATCTGTCGATATGACCGAGGCCAAGGTTGCTACTCACATAGATGACTGTCAACATAGACGCATGTCGAATCTGGAACTGCGGGTACTCGACCAGACGGCCTGCTGCTCGCCGATGGTCCGCGAACCGCTGGGCGAAACCGCCGCCGTGGACCTGGCCAGGATGTTCAAGGCGCTCGCTGACCCGGTACGGCTGCGACTGCTCTCGCTGATCGCCTCGCACGAGGGCGGCGAAGCCTGTGTCTGCGACCTGACGGGCCCCTTCGACGTCTCCCAGCCCACCATCTCCCACCACCTGAAAGTGCTGCGCGAGGCCGGACTGGTCGACTCCGAGCGCCGCGGCACCTGGGTCTACTACTGGGTGCTGCCGGCCGCCCTGGCCCGGCTCTCCGCCCTGCTGGAGACACCCGCCCCCGGTACCGCCCGATGACCGAGCCCGCCCCGCTCGGCCGCCGGACGGCCGTCGAAGCCGTCGGCACCGCCGCGCTGGTCGCGATCGTGGTCGGCTCGGGTATCCAGGCCGCGCGGCTCTCGACCGACACCGGCGTGCAGTTGCTGGCCAACTCACTGGCGACGGTCTTCGGCCTCGGGGTGCTGATCGCCCTGCTCGGACCCGTGTCCGGCGCCCACTTCAACCCCGTCGTGACGCTGGCCGCCTGGTGGCACGGCCGTGCGACCGGCGAGGGCCCGAGTGCCCGCGAGGTCGCCGCCTACCTCCCGGCCCAGGTCGCCGGCGCGATCGGCGGGGCGGTGCTGGCGGACGCGATGTTCGCCGAACCCGTGGTGCGCTGGTCGACCCACGACCGGTTCGCCGGGCACCTGTGGCTGGGCGAGGTGGTGGCCACCGCGGGCCTGGTCCTGCTGGTCTTCGGCCTGGCCAGGACCGGCCGCGCGCAGCTCACGCCCGTCGCCGTGGCCTCCTACATCGGTGCGGCGTACTGGTTCACCTCCTCCACCAGCTTCGCCAACCCCGCGGTGACCGTCGGCCGGGCCTTCACCGACACCTTCGCGGGGATCGCCCCCGCCTCCGTCCTGCCGTTCATCGCCGCCCAACTCGTCGGCGCCGCCGCGGGTACGGCCCTGGTCGCGGTCTGCTTCGGCCGGGCGGGCCGGGCGGCTACCGCTCCGCGCCCGGCCCGGGCGGCACGCAACGACTCGCCGGCGTCGCCGGCGTCGCCCGCCGAGTCCAGGTGAGAGGAAATCCTGTGAACAGCCCCGCAGTGCCGTCCGTACTCTTCGTCTGCGTCCACAACGCGGGGCGGTCCCAGATGGCCGCCGCGTTCCTGACCCACCTCGGCGGGGGCCGGGTGCTGGTCCGCTCGGCCGGGTCCGCTCCCGCCGACAGCGTGAACCCGGCGGTCGTCGAGGCGATGCGCGAGGTCGGCATCGACCTGTCCGCCGAGACCCCCAAGGTCCTCACCACCGAAGCCGTGCACGCCTCGGATGTGGTGATCACCATGGGCTGCGGCGACGCCTGCCCGTACTTCCCCGGCAAGCGCTACCTGGACTGGACCCTCGCCGACCCGGCCGGCCAAGGCGTCGAGGCGGTCCGGCCGATCCGCGACGAGATCAGGGCCCGTGTCCAGGGACTGCTCGCCGAACTCGGCGTCGAGGGAGTCCGGGTGTGAAGGGGAGGGTGTGACGGGGAGGGTGGGGCCGGGCACGCCCGGAGCGGTCGGGTCGGCTTGCGCGTTGTCGGCAGCCGCGAGCGGATCGGCTGAGACCTCGCCTTGGCACAGCGGCGTTCTGACGGTTCCTCAATAACGTGTCTCAGGGGCGCCGCATTGGGTCCGCCGGCGCCGGTAGTAGTGGACCGTCAGGATGCCGAGCAACGGACCCCAGGCGGCCAGCGGCCAGTACGCGGCGTAGAAGACGACGGCCTGCCAACCGTGCACGTGCACCCCGGTGCTGGTGGTCCCGTCGAGCATCCGGCCGAGGCTCAGCATGGTCATCGCGTACGGCCAGATCAGCGTGTTCGCCAGCGCGCCGAGGGCGGCCGGGATGACGACGGCGAGCACCGGCACCTGGCGCCCGCCGAATCCGGGGATCCAGCGCGGCCACACCTCGCCCCACTGGCTGACCAGTCCGACGGTGAGGTAGGCCAGCGCCTCGCTGACCACGCTGAGTGCGACCACGTACCAGAGGCCGGTAAAGAACACCGAACCGTGGCCGGACGGGGGTGTGGCCGGATGCTCCAGCAGCGGCTGGTTCAGACCGAGGGCGATCCGCCAGACGCAGGAGGGCAGCGTGACCAGCGCGGTGGCGTACGCGGCCAGGACGGCCCACCTGGGCACGCCCGGCGCCGGGCGGCCGTGCAGCCTCCGCAGGAGGGTAAGGCCGGTGCTGCCGGTGTTACTGGTACTGCCGGTGTGGCCGGTGTGGCCGGCCGGCGGCGCTTCGCTGAACGTGGTCATCCGCACTCCTCGGGTCCAACGGGCGCTGTCCGCCGGCCTGTTCCGATGCTGGCAGCCGCGTAGGCCCGGGAGCATCGCCTATCGGACCGAGCCCCGTCCCCCGCGCGGGGGACCCGGGTAAGCCGTCCGACCGACTGCCCCTGGGGCCGGTCGTGGCGCGCGGGCGGGGGCTGACGGCTGACCAGTGCACGGCGCGGGCAGGCGGCATGGGCAGCGCGGGCGAGGCGGAGGGCAGGGGCGGGCGGGCAGCACAGGCGGGCGCGAGGCAGCGCGAGTGAGGCGGACCGGCGCGGGCTTGTGGGCGGGCGCGGGCAAGGCGGGACGAGGCCGTGGCTGCCGCCGGCGAGGCGCGGGCGGGCAGCACAGGTGGGGGCGACTCGGGCGGCACAGGCGGGCGCGGGCTTGGCAGGGCGTCGGGGGCGGGCGGTCAGGTGGTCCGGTCGACGCCGGTTGTCAGGGATCGGGTGGTGACGTGCTTCAGGCGTTCGGCGAAGATGTGGCGGGCTTCGGGGTTGATGCTCCGTAGGGCCACCGCCGCGGTGAGGATGACGTCGCACAGTTCTGCCTGGACGTCGTCCCAGGTATGGCTGACGCCCTTGCGGGGGTTCTGGCCGAGGACGCCGATGAGTGCCTGGGTGGCCTCGCCGACCTCTTCCGAGAGCTTCATGATCCGCAGGATCCTCTCGGTCTCCTCGGGCAGCGTGCGGGCGTCGTCGAGCCAGGCGACGAGGCGTTCGATCGTGTCCCAGAGTTCGTCGGTCGTGGCGTCGCTCGTCGTGGCGTCGGTCATGGTGGGCGCTCCGTTCCTCAGGGGCGGTTGGGGACTACCGGTGCCGTTTGGGGTGTTCGGGTGGCTCCGTGGGTGAAGTGTCCGTCAGACTCGGGGAGGGGTCGGCGTCCTCGGCGTCCTCGGTGGTGTCGGGGTGGGGGTGGGTGAGGGCGCGGAGGGTGGCCGGGGTGTCGCCCAGGACGGCGATGTCGCCGGAGCGGTCGGTGCGCAGGACGGTGGCGCCGAGGGCGCGCAGGTGGTCGACGGTGCGCGGGGCGGGGTGGCCGTAGGGGTTGTCGGCGCCGCAGCTGATCAGGGCCAGCCGGGGGTGCAGGGCCCGGGCCAACTCCCAGTCCTGGTTGGCCGATCCATGGTGTGCCACCTTCAGGACGTCCACCGGCCCAGGTCTCGCCCGGCTCAGCAGCTCGGCCTGGGCGGCCGGCTCCAGATCGCCGAGCAGCGCGAAGCGCAGACCCCCGACGGTGGCCAGCAGGGAGACGCTGGCGTTGTTCGGCCCCGGGGTCGCGGGACCGAGCGGGCCGGCCGGCCAGAGCACCTCCCAGGAGAGGCCCGGACCAGCCGTCCGGTGCTCGCCCGGGGTGGCGCGCAGCAGCGGGACGTGCGCCGTCGCCGCCCAGTCGAGCACTCTGGCCTCCTCCCCCGCCGGTGCGCCCAGGGTGGTCGTCTCGATCGCGCCCACCGTGCGATGGCGCAGGACACCGGGCAGGCCCTCGCTGTGGTCGGCGTGGAAGTGGGTCAGGATCAGCAGCGCGATCCGGGTGATGCCGAGGTCGCGCAGGCAGCTGTCGGCGGCGGCCGGGTCGGGACCGGTGTCGACGACCACGGCGGTGTCCGGCGCACCACCGCTCTCGACCGGTAGGACCAGCAGATCGCCCTGGCCGATCGAGCACATGACGAGCCGCCAGCCCGTCGGCGGCCAGCCGGTGGCGATCCTGGTCAGCGAAGGCGGGCGGAGGAGAAGGAGCAGCAGGGCGAGGGCGAGGACGGCGGGGACCAGCAGGCGGCGGCGACGGCCCCGGCGGCGGGCGGGTTGCAGCAAGGAGTCGGGCATGAGCAGGGAGCCGGGCACGAGCGGGGAGCCGCGCAGCGGGTGGGTGGGGAGTCGCGCGGGCAGGGCGGCGGCGGTGGGCGGGAAGTCGTCGGGACTGCTCGGGGCCGGGAAGAGCAGCGGTGCGGCCGCGCAGAGCGCCGCGACGGCAGCGGCCAGCGCGACGGTGCCGGGCCAGCCGGGCGTCCAGGCGAACTGGGCGCCGGGGAGGGCGGCGCCGAACCGGGCCACCGAGGCGAGCCACTCGGTCGGCACCGCCGCCAGCTCGCCGAGCACGCGGGCGGCCCCGGCGGAGATCTGCGCCGCGATGAGGGTGGCGAACCCCAGCAGGGTGGCCGGGGTGATGGAGAACTCGGCCGCCAGATTGCAGGGGATGCCCACCAGGCTCACCCGTGGCGAGAGCAGGACCGTGGCGGGTGCGCAGAGTGCTTGAGCGGCGGCCGCGGCGGCCAGTGGGCCGGCCAGGTGCTTCGGCCAGCCCCGCTCGCGCAGCGCGGCCGACCAGCGCTGACCCAGCGTCAGCAGGCCCGTGGTGGCCAGCACGGAGAGCAGGAAGCCGTACGACCGGGCCAGGTAGGGATCGACCAGGAGCAGCACCAGCACCGCTCCGGACAGGGCCGGGACCGCCTGCCGGGGTCGGCCGGTGGCGAGCGCGAGCAGGCCGACCAGCCCGGTGGCCGCGGCCCGGAGCACGCTCGGATCGGGGCGGCAGAGCGTCACGAAGGCCAGGGTCAGGACCGCCCCGAGCAGCGCGGCGAACCGTAGCGGGATGCCCAGCAGCGCGGCGAGCCCACCGCGCTCCGCCGTCCCCGCGCGTCCAGGGGCGCCGAGCAGGACGGCCAGCACGATCGAGAGGTTCGAGCCGCTGACCGCGGTGATGTGGACCAGATCGGTGGCGTGGAAGGCCTCGTCGAGTTCCTGCGGCATGGCGGAGGTGTCACCGACCACCAGGCCGGGCAGCAGGGCCCGGGCGTCCGGTGGCAGTCCGTCACAGACGGTCCGCAGTCCGGCCCGCAGCCGGCCCGCGATCCGCTGGGCCGTGCTCGGCGGGGCCAGCGGTCGCGGCGGACCCTCGGCGAGCAGGACGGCTCCGGTGTCCGCGGCCCCCGGTCTCGCGGGCAGCACCCGGGCCTCGGCGACGACTCTGGCGGACGGCAGCAGCAGGCGCCAGCCGTCGGCGTCGCGGGCGCGGACGATGACGGTGACCGGCGTCCTGGTCCGGGTGGCGGCCGGACCCTCCGCCAGGACGGTGACCCGGTCGGCGGTGGCGTCGATGGTGAGCAGCGCCTGGCCGGCGGCGGACCCCCGGGCGTGCGAGGTGTGGGCGTGCGGGTCGCCGGTGATGGTGAGTTCGGTACGGACGACGGCGGGGCCCGGACCGGGGGCGGGAGTCGAGGCGTCGGGGACGGTTGTGGCGGTGGAGTCGGGGACCGGGGTCGAGCGGGCCAGGGCGGGGAGCGGACCGCGGTGCAGGTCGGCGGTGTGCAGCACCGTGCAGGCCGTGGACGCCGCGCCGGTGAGCAGGACGGCGGCGGCCAGCGCGGCACCGGGGTGCAGACCCGGCCGGGCGGTACCCGCTGCCTGACGCACCAGCAGCAGGGTGAGCGCGAGCACCGTCGCCAGCGCGGCGGCGCCCAGCAGGAGCGGAGCGTGCCGCTCGTCGGCGTCGAGCAGCAGCGCCGCCACGCACCAGGCCACCAGGGCCGGCGGCACCAACCGCAGGTCCGCGCTCTCCTGGCGCCGGCCCGATGAGGCATCAGCTCGCTTGGGCCGCTGGGGATCCGCCACCTCCAATCCTCCCCTCAGAGCGTGACCAGCTGTTTCAACTCGGCGAGCTTGCGGTCCCCGATGCCGCTGATCTGACGCAGTTGGTCCAGCGAACGGAAGCCTGCATGGGAGGTCCGGAAGTCGAGGATGTGGCGGGCGAGGACCGGGCCGACGCCCGGCAGCGCGTCCAGCTGCTCCAGACTTGCGTGGTTCAGGCTGACCGGCGGACGTGGCCCTGACGGACTGTCACCGCCCGGCGGGGAGGGCGAGCCCACCAGGACCTGTTCGCCGTCGACCAGGACCCGGGCCAGGTTCAGCCCGTCGGTGTCGACGCCGGGCTGCGCACCACCGGCGGCGCGGATGGCGTCCGCCACCCGGGATCCGCCCGGCAGGGTGTGGACTCCGGGGTGCGTGACCTTGCCCGCCACGTCGACCACCACGGCGGAGGCGGCGGCAGCGTCGGTGGGGGCGGTGTCGCCGGCGGCGGGCGGAGGGTCGGCGCGCGCTCGGGCCGCCGCCGGCCCCGGGCCGTCCAGGGACGTCGAGGCCGTGGCCACCGTGGCGGCGATCGGGACGGCGACGGAACGCGGCCGGCCCAGCCAGAAGTGCTGGACCGCGTACGCCACGGCGAGCAGCAGGAGCACGCTGAGCCCGGCCACGGCCCGCCGGTCCACCCGGATCGCGGCATGCGGGGAGTACCAGGCGGTGGGCGCCCGAAGTCTGCGCCGGGCGCCGGAGGGCGGGGCGGGTGCCTTCGGAGAGCGGTCTGGCGGATCGTCAGGATCGGGGGCCGGAGCGGGCCGGCCGGCCGAGGGCACGGCGCTCGGAGGGCTCTTCGGCGGTGGGTCGGCCGACTGGGCGGCGGAGCGGTGGCGGACCCGGCGGCGGCCGTAGCCGCGCGGCCAGTCGTCCGGCGGGTCGGCCTGGACCGTCGTCGGCCCGGACGGCGACTCGGGAGGCGACTCGGGAGGCGACTCGGCGGCGGGGGACCCGCGTGACCCCGCCGACGGCTCGGGCACCAAGGACACCGAGGTAGCCGGGGTCACCGGGACCCCCGGGACCCCCGGCCCGTCGGCGTCCGCTGTGGCGAACAGGTAGGACATCCGGTGCCGGACCGCTTCGGTGCTCGCCACACGTCGGGCCAGCACCGGGTTCAGCGCGCTCACGTTTCTCATGGGCACGACGGTAAGCAGCGATCCGCGGCCCGGCGGAAATCGAGGAAATCCTGTGGATAACCCCGGGTATGTGGATAACTCGGCGCCGGACCGGCCGCTCAGCGCACCGAGACGACCACCGCGAGCAGCCCCGGTCCGACGTGCGCGCCGATCACCGCGCCCACCTCGACCAGCTGGAGCTCGCGCAGCCCCGGCACCCGCTCGCGCAGCCGCTCGGCGAGCGGCTCCGCGCGGTCCTCGGCGTCGAGGTGATGGACCGTGATGTCCACCTCCCCCTCCCCCGCCCGCTCGACCGCGATCTCCTCCAGCCGGGCGATCGCCCGCGAGGCCGTCCGGACCTTCTCCAGCGGCTCGATCCGGCCGCCGGCCAGGTGGAGCAGCGGCTTGACGGCGAGGGCGGAGCCGAGCAGCGCCCGGGCCGTCCCGATCCGGCCGCCGCGCCGCAGGTGTTCGAGGGTGTCCACGTAGAAGAGGCCGTGGGTGGCCGCTGCCCGGCGCTCGGCGGCCTCGGCCATCGCGTCCAGGTCCGCTCCCGCGGCCCGGGCCTCGGCCGCGGCCAGCACCGCGTATCCGAGGGCCATGCCGACCATCCGGCTGTCCACCACCCGTACCGGGACGGGCGCTTCGGCGGCCGCCAGCCGGGCGGCCTCGCAGGTGCCGGAGAGTTCGGCGGAGAGGTGGACGGAGACGATGCCCTCGGCGCCTGCCTCGGCGGCCGCCCGGTAGGCGGCGGCGAAGGTCTCGGGGTTGGGACGCGAGGTGGTCACCCGGCGCTTGGCGCGCAGCGCCTCCGCGAGGTCCTTCGGGGAGACCTCGATGCCGTCGGTGAGCACCTCGTCGCCGACCACCACGCTCAGCGGGACCACCTCGATCCGGTGCCGGTCCACGGCGTCCTGGGGCAGATAGGCCGTCGAATCGGTGACAAGCGCGAGGTGGGCGGGCATGAGCCGGAGGTTACTCTCCGAAGGTCGTGGAGGACAGCGGAGGCCCGCAGCGGCCCCGGACCGCGCACGGGCGGGCACCGCGCGGCCCTCGCCGGAGGGCGAGCGACACGGCTCCGGTCAGCCGGCCGAGGAGCCCGGGCGCGGCTTGCGCGCGGGAGGGCACCGGTCGACAAGGACCGCAGGGGAGCGGCGCGGCTCCGGTCGGCCCGCCGAGGACCCCGGGCGCGGCCTGCGCACGAGCAGGCGGCGCTCGGCCCGCATCGGACGGAACGGCGCAGCTCCGGTCAGCCCGCCGAGGACCCCGGGCGCGGCCTGCGCACGAGCAGGCGGCGCTCGGCCCGCATCGGACGGAACGGCGCAGCTCCGGTCAGCCCGCCGAGGACCCCGGGCGCGGCTTGCGCAGGCGCTGGGCGAAGCGGGCGAGCGGGTCGCCCAGGCCGAGGACCTCCTCGGCGCTCGGCCGTCCCGCTGCTGCGGCGAGACCGGGACGGGCGGCGGCACGAGCCGTATCGGCCGGACCGGCGGCATCAGCGGGACCAGCGCCCGCAACACCGGCACCAGCACCGTCCGAGCCGCCCGCCGCGCCGCCCTCTCCCCCGTCAGCGCGCGCCGAGTCCCAGTGCCGCAGCGCCCCCGCCTCGCTCTCGCACTCCTGCCCCAGCCTGGCCAGTTCGTCCTGCGCGAACCGGTGCATCCGGTCCTGCGCCGCCCAGCGCATGGACTCGGCGGAGTGGGTGATCCGATCGGCCCGCTCGCGCAGTTCCGGCAGCTTCGCGGCGATCCGCGCCGGGGCGGGTTCCCGCTCCAGCACCCGCAGTTCGCCGTCCAGCTCGGCGGCGTGCGCGTCCAGCCGGCCGAGCAGTTGCAGGGCCTCGCCGAGCTGCCCGTCCGTGGCCACCCCGTGCTCCAGCACCTCGCGGGTCCCACTGAGCGAGGTGCGCAGGGCGAGCCGGACGGCCGAGATCTGCCCCTGCTCGCCGGGCTTGGCGTAGCTCTTGGCCTTCAGCGTGACGTTCTCGACGGCCCGGCGGGCGGTCGCCTCGGTCTGCTCGACCTTGGCCGCCACGGCCTTGCCGGCCTTGACCGCCGCGACCACCAGGAGGGTGAGCATGCCGATCCCGAACAGCACGATCAGGACGACCAGTGCGCCGATCGCTTCCATGGGCGGTGCCGCCTTCCACGCGTACCGGAGCTGTCTGCGGCTTCCACCGTAGCCTTCCGGAGGCCGGCCGGGGGGTCGTACTCAGGGCCTGCGGCAGGAGATCAGGGACGGTTCAGGGGTGACCCTGAGACCTGCACGGAGCCGCGGGCGCGCACGACGGCGAGGCTCCCGGCGGGCGCGTACCAGCGCGAGCACGAATCGGCATGAGTCGACCCAGGCAGCAACCAGTACCCCCACCCCCACCACAGCAGGTGGCCCCGGCCACCCACGCCGGAGCCACCCCCACCCCACCCAAACATCAACCCGTGACGATGTTCACCAGCTTCGGCGCCCGCGCGATCACCTTGCGCACCGGTGCTCCGCCGATCGCGGCGACCACCGCCGGGTCGGCCAGCGCCAGCGCCTCCAGCTCGGCGTCGGAGATCGAAGGGGCCACCTCCAGGCGGGCCTTGACCTTGCCCTTGATCTGCACGACGCAGGTCACCGACTCGTCCACCGCGTAGGCCGGGTCGGCGACCGGGAAGTCGGCGAAGGCCAGCGAGTCCTCGTGGCCCAGCTTGCGCCACAGCTCCTCGGCGATGTGCGGGGCCAGCGGGGCGACCAGCAGCACCTGCTGCTCGGCCACCTCGCGCGGCGTGGATCCGCGCTTGACCAGGTAGTTGTTCAGCTCGATGGACTTGGCGACCGCCGTGTTGAAGCGCAGGCCCGCCATGTCGCCGCGGATGCCGTCGATCGCCTTGTGCAGCGCGCGCAGGGTCGGCTCGTCGGCCGGCTCCTCGGTGACCACCGGCTCGCCGGTGGTCTCGTCGACGATGTTGCGCCACAGCCGCTGCAGGAAGCGGTAGGAGCCGACCACCGCGCGGGTGTCCCACGGGCGGGAGACGTCCAGCGGGCCCATCGACATCTCGTACAGGCGCAGCGTGTCGGCGCCGTACTCCTCGCAGATGGTGTCCGGGGCGACCGCATTCTTCAGCGACTTGCCCATCTTGCCGGCCTCGCGGGTGACCGCCTGGCCCTGCCAGTAGTAGCCGCCGTCGCGCTCCTCGATCTCGGCCGCGGGGACCGGGAAGCCGCGGTCGTCACGGTAGACGTCGGCGGTGATCATGCCCTGGTTGAACAGCTTGTGAAAGGGCTCGACCGAGGAGACGTGGCCCAGGTCGTGCAGCACCTTGTGCCAGAAGCGGGCGTACAGCAGGTGCAGCACCGCGTGCTCGGCGCCGCCGACGTACAGGTCGACGCCGCCGGCCGGCTTCTGCTCGGTGGGGCCCATCCAGTACTGCTCGTTGGCCGGCTCGACCAGCCGGGAGGCGTTCACCGGGTCGATGTAGCGCAGCTCGTACCAGCAGGAACCCGCCCAGTTGGGCATGGTGTTGGTCTCGCGGCGGTAGCTGCGGACCCCGTCGCCCAGGTCCAGTTCGACGTTGACCCAGTCCTCGTTGCGGGACAGCGGGGTCTTCGGCGAGCTGGCGGCGTCGTTGGGGTCGTAGGTGTGCGGCGAGTAGTCCTCCACCTCGGGGACCTCGACGGGCAGCATCGACTCGGGCAGCGCGTGCATCACGCCGTCCTCGTCGTAGACGATCGGGAAGGGCTCGCCCCAGTACCGCTGGCGGCTGAACAGCCAGTCGCGCAGGCGGAAGTTGACGGTGCCCTCGCCGATCCGACGCTCCGTCAGCCAGGCGGTGATCCGGGCCTTGGCCTCGGTGACGCTCAGGCCGTCCAGCGCGACCGAGTCGTTGGCCGAGTTGACGATGACCGAGTCGTAGGTGTCGAAGGCGTCGTCCCAGCCGGAGGTGTCCTCGCCGCGGCCGTCGGTCGGCTCGACCACGCAGCGGATCGGCAGCGCGAAGGCGCGGGCGAAGGCGAAGTCGCGGTGGTCGTGCGCCGGGACGGCCATGATGGCGCTGGTGCCGTAGCCCATCAGCACGTAGTCGGCGATGAAGACCGGCACGGGCTCGCCACTGACCGGGTTGGTCGCGTAGGCGCCGGTGAAGACGCCGGTCTTGGTCTTCGCCTCGACCTGGCGCTCGACGTCCGACTTGGCGGCGGCGGCCGCGCGGTAGGCGCGGACGGCCTCGGCGGGGGTGTCCGCGCCGCCCTTCCAGTCCGGGTGGGTCTCGGTCGGCCAGGCGGCCGGGACGATCGAGTCGACCAGCTCGTGCTCGGGCGCCAGCACCATGTAGGTAGCGCCGAACAGGGTGTCGGGGCGGGTGGTGAAGACCGTGATCGCCTGGTCATCGGCAACCGGGAAGTCGACCCGGGCGCCCTCGGAGCGGCCGATCCAGTTGCGCTGCTGCAGCTTGATGGCCTCGGGCCAGTCCAGCGGGTCCAGGTCGGAGATCAGCCGGTCCCCGTACGCGGTGATCCGCATCATCCACTGGCGCAGCTTGGACTTGAAGACGGGGAAGTTGCCGCGCTCGGACCGGCCGTCGGCGGTGACCTCCTCGTTGGCCAGCACGGTGCCCAGCCCGGGGCACCAGTTGACCGGCACCTCCTTGGAGTACGCCAGCCGGTAGTCGCCCAGCAGTTCCTCGCGCTCGATGCCGGACAGCTCGGCCCACGGGCGGCCGTCCGGGGTCGGGCGCGAGCCGCTCTCGAACTGGGCGACCAGCTCGGCGATCGGGCGGGCGGTGGCGGCCTCGGCGTCGTACCAGGAGTTGAAGATCTGCAGGAAGATCCACTGGGTCCAGCGGTAGTACTCGGGGTCGATGGTGGAGATCGACCGGCGCGAGTCGTGGCCCAGGCCCAGCCGGCGCAGCTGCGAGCGCATGTTGGCGATGGCGGCCTCGGTGGAGATCCGCGGGTGCTCGCCGGTGGCCACCGCGTGCTGCTCGGCGGGCAGGCCGAAGGCGTCGTAGCCCAGCGTGTGCAGGACGTTGTGACCGTTCATCCGCTGGTAGCGGGCGTAGACGTCGGTGGCGATGTAGCCCAGCGGGTGGCCCACGTGCAGACCGGCGCCCGAGGGGTACGGGAACATGTCCATGATGAAGCTGTGCGGCTTGGCGGCGACCGCGCCGGCCGCCGGGTCCGCCAGCGGACCGACCGGGTTGGGGGCGTTGAACGTCCCCTCCTTCTCCCAGGCGTCCTGCCAGCGCGACTCGATGTCGGCGGCCAGGGCGGCGCCGTACTTGAACGGCGGCTCGGCTCGGAACGTCTCGGTGGCGGCCTCGGCCGCGCCGGAAGCAGGGGTCGTCTCGCTCATGGTCCTTCAAGCTCCATCTGTCAGTTAGCGAATCGTCAGCCGCGGCGGCTCCGACAAGTCCCGCCCGGAGAGCAGGAGAAACAAAAAAAGCCCCTCACAGGAGGGGACGCCACGCTGACTCCGGCGCTGCCCGCACGGGCCGGCCGGTCCTGGTCAGCGCGGCCGGCTAAGGAGCAGGCGCACGGTTCGCATGGGGTCAGGGTACCGCAGGCGGGGCGGGGGCCGCGGCGACCGTCCGCCGCGCTCCCCGCCCCGGCCGGCTACTGCGCGAGCCGCTCGTCGCGCAGTTCGGCCCAGTGCAGCGAGTCGCGGATGCCCTCGGCGATGGAGTACTGCGGCTGCCAGCCGAGCAGTCGGCTCGCCCGGTCGCTGCGGGTGTAGGCGCCCGCCACGTCACCGGGACGGCGCTCGGCCGAGGTGACCTGGACCGGCTTCTCGACCACGCTGTTGAACGCGTCGACCAGCTCGGTCACCGTGGTGCCCAGCCCGGTGCCGAGGTTGATCGCGAAGGAGGTGACGCCGTCCGTGAGCACCTCGTCGAAGCGGACCAGCGCGGCCACGTGGGCCGCCGCCAGGTCCCAGACGTGCACGTAGTCGCGGATGCCGGAGCCGTCGCGGGTCGGGTAGTCGGTGCCGGTGATCTGGAACGGCACGCCCTCCTCGTACGCCTCGATCAGCTTGCCGAGCGCGTGGCTGGGCCGGCGCAGCTGCAGGCCGGTGCGCATCTTCGGGTCGGCGCCGATCGGGTTGAAGTAGCGCATCGAGAGGATCCGGATCGGCTGGGTGGCGGCGATGTCGGCGAACATCCCCTCGCAGACGGCCTTGGTCCGGGCGTACGGGCTCTGCGGGTCGTGGCCGGAGGCCTCGTCCACGGTGAAGTCCTCGGCGGCCTGGTAGATCGAGGCGGAGGAGCTGAACAGCATCCGGCCGCAGCCGTTGCGCAGCAGGTGCGAGACGAAGTCCAGGCTCTTGGTGACGTTGGCCTGGTAGTAGCCCACCGGGTCGCCGACCGAGTCCGGGACGACGATCAGCGCCGCGCAGTGCACGACCGCGGCGATGTCCGGGTGCTCGGCGAAGATCCGGTCGACCAGCTCGCCGTCCGCGATGTCGCCCTCGTAGAAGGCGCGCCCCTCGGTGAACTCCCGGCGGCCGGTGACCAGGTTGTCCAGCACGACCGGGGTGATTCCGGCGTCCAGGCAGGCCGAGCCGATGGTGCTGCCGATGTAGCCGGCGCCGCCCGAGATCAGTACCTTCATGGGGAAAAAGCCTCTCATGTCCGCCCGTGCTCCAGGCTCCGTGGGAGCGAGCCTAACGTCCCGGCCGGACCCGTCCGCCGGTCACCCGCGCCTGCGGCTGGAGGCGTCGAAGTCGCGCAGCGCCCGGGCGACCCGCGCGGACTGCATGCCCGCCGCCAGCCGACGGGCCTGGTCGGCGGTGTCGGCGGCCTGCTCGTGGTCGCCGGTGCGGCGGTAGGAGTCGGCCAGCCGGACCATCAACAGGGCCTTCGCGCGGGCCCGTTCGGGGGCCAGTGCGCCCACCGCGGTGATCAGCAGGGCGCGCGCCCGCTCGTGGTCGCCGAGGAAGAGGTGGGCCTCCCCGACCATGCCCTGCAGATCGGCCCACTCCTGCCCGTGGCCGGCCTCGCCCTCCAGTACCGCGAACGCCCGGTCGGCCACCGCCTCGGCGCTCACCTGCTCGCCCTTGCGCCCGTGCGCCCGTGCCATCCGGCCCAGTTGGAGCGCGCGCTCGCGCGGGGTGAGCACCTCGTCGGCGGCCCGCAGCGCGGTGCTCAGCATCGCGACGGCGTCCAGGCCGCGCCCGGCCGAGTTGTAGGTGGCCTGGACCGCCAGGCAGCCGACCACGCTGACGCCCAGGCGCGGATCGCCCGAGACGTGCGCGGCCCGCAGGGCGGCGACGAAGGCGCGCTGGGCGGCGGCGTCGTCGCCCATGTCGTAGCTGGCCCAGCCGACCAGCCGGGCCAGCCGGCTGGCCGCCCCGTAGAGTTCACGGCCCAGTTGCTCGTCGTACGCGTAGGAGCCCAGTTCCAGCAGCTTGGTGACCATGGCCAGCTCCGCCCGGGCCGGGTCGATCACCAGGCCGCCACCGCAGGAGCGCTCCAGCCGCTGCTTGGTGTCGTGGCCGAGCCGAAGGTCCGTCAGCTGCTCGGGGGCGATCCGCAGCGCACCCTCGCCGCCGGTGAGCGGCGGCGGCGGGGAGGCCCAGTGCCGGGCGGCCTGCTCCAGCTCGTCGCCGCGGAACAGGTCGGTCAGGCGCACCGGCGCGGCGTCCGCGCCGGCCTCGCGCAGCGCCGTCTGCGCGGTGTCGGCGGTCCACGGGTCGGTGACCAGCCGGGCCGAGAGCACCTTGGCGCCGCGGTTGCTGCCCATCCGGCCCCAGAGCTGCTCATAGGTGACGGCGATGCCGAGGGTGCGGCTGAGCACCTCGCAGACCGCCTGGTCGTGCGGCTCGCGCGGGACCATTCCGCGGTCCCGCCACTTGTACGGCGCGGTCGAGCTGATCGCCAGCGCGGTCGGCAGCACCAGGTTGACCTCACGGGCCAGGCGCTCGGGGCTCCAGGTGAGCTGGTGCAGTATCCGGGCCAGCTCTTCGTTCCTCTTGCGCGCCAGATCGGCCATGCCTCGACGGTAGCGGGCCGCCCCTGACCCCGGAAGTCGGCCCGGCGCGAGAGCACCGGACGGTCCGACGCGCGAGCACCGCACAGTACTGACCGCGAGCACCGCACGGCCCGGCGCGAGAGCACCGGACAGTCCGGCCCGCGGCCCACGCCAGGCGCCGACTCCCCGGCGCCCGAGCGCTCCTGACGGAGCGTGACCAGCACGGCCGAACGGGCCAGTGGAATCACCGGGTTCGGTCGGATATCCGACCGAGGGCGTAACCATGAGTGGTCACCAGCCGTAGGACAGCCCGGAAATCTCCTGGCTCTCCCGGAAGCGGTGACCATCCGTGCTTCGCATCACCACGCTCCCCCGTCCCCCGTCCGCCCCCTCCCCCGCTCGGCGACGGCGCGGGCGGATCGGCCGGCGGCGCGGCCTGGTGGCCGCCGCCGTGGTGCTCAACCAGCTCGCGTACGGATCCGTGTACGCCTGGAGCATCATGGCCGCGGGGCTGCAGTCCCCCGGCGGCGGCTTCGGGCTGAGCCGCGCCGAGGCCGGGCTGCCGTTCGCCACCGCGCACGCGCTGGTCTTCCTCGGCACCGTGCTGGGCGGCCTGCTGATGAGCCGCCGGCCGCCGCGCGGCATCGCGCTGCTGGCCGGGGTGCTCTACGCGGGCGGCATGCTGGTGGCCGGGTGCGCGCACGGCCGGGCCGACTTCTGGCTGCTGCTGCTCGGCTACGGGGTGATCGGCGGGTTCGGGCTGGGCCTGGGCTACATCGTGCCGACCACCATGCTGCAGAAGTGGTTCCCCTCGCACCGGGCGCTGGCCGCCGGGGTGGCCACCGGCGGGTTCGGCCTCGGCTCGGTGCTCGGCGCGCCGCTGATGCGGGCGCTGGTGGCGCACTTCCACGCCGACCCGGCGCGGGCGCTGCTGGTGCTGGGCACGATCTTCCTGGTGACCACGCTGACCGGCGCGGCGTTCTTCCGGAACCCGCCGCAGCAGGCCGCGATCCCCGCCCAGGCGACCGTCTCCCCCTCGCACGGCGGCCTGCGCGGCCACCGTCCCGGACAGGCGCTGCGCACCCCGCAGTGGTACCTGCTGACCCTGATCCTGCTCTTCAACACCGCCGCCGGGATCAGCATGCTCTCGGTCGTCGCCCCGGCAGCCGGCAGCCTGACCGGGCTGAGCCCGACCGCGGCCGCCGCGCTGACCGGCGCGCTCGGGGTGTTCAACACCGTCGGCCGCCCGCTCTGGGGCTGGCTCTCGGGCCGGACCGGGCTGATGAACGCCTTCGTCCTGATGCTGCTCTCCCAGGGGGTCTGCCTGATCGCCCTCTCCCAGGCCACCTCGCCGGCGGTCTTCTTCCCGCTGGCCGCGCTGGTCTGCCTCTCCTTCGGCGGCGGGTTCGCCACCATGCCGGCGGCCGCCTCGGAGTTCTTCGGCCTGGCGCACGTCGGGGCGATCTACGGGCTGATGCTGATCGGCTGGAGCCTGGCCGGGATCGGCGGTCCGCTGCTGGTCTCCCGGCTCGCCGCGGACGCCTCGTACGGCACGGCGTTCCTGGTGCTCGGGGTGATCACCGTGGCGGCCACCGCGCTGCCGCTGCTGACCTCCCGCCCGAAGCCGGCCGAAGCCGCCTGGACCGACCCGGCACCGGTCCGAGCCTGACACCCTCCGAGCCTGACGCACCAGGGCGCGCGGTGAAGGGCCGGGGCGCGCGAAACGCCGAAGGCCGCCTCCCTGGACGGGAGGCGGCCTTCGGTCTCTGTGGAGCTACGGGGAATTGAACCCCGGACCTCTTGCATGCCATGCAAGCGCTCTACCAACTGAGCTACAGCCCCAGATGCATTTTTTTGCCACCAGGAGTTTCCCTGGCGACACGTCTTACTTTACACGGTCACCCAGCCCGTTCACGAATCCGTTCCCGGCGCCGCCCGCACAGGGCGGCGCCGGGTCCGGGACGGATCCCGCGAACCCGCGCCCGCCGGGTTACCCGGCCAGCGCCGCGCGCCGGGTCCGGGCGGCGAAGACGGCGGCCAGCAGCGCGAAGGCGGCGCTGCCCGCGGTGGTGACCATCAGCGCGTGCCCGGAGGTCGCGGAGGGCGCGGGGAAGTCGACCTCGCCGAGGAAGACGGTGCCCAGCAGCGACACCCCGACCACCTGGCCGAGCTGGACCACGGTGACGATCACGCCGCTGGCGTCGGCCGCGTCGGCCGGCTCCACCCGGCTCAGCGCCCGGGCGAAGAGCGGGCTGTACGAGCAGCCGGAGGCGCCGCCGAGCAGCACCAGCAGCACCTCGGACCAGAGGTCGGGCCGCCCGCCGTGCTGCATCATCAGGCCGAACGCGACGTAGCCCGGCGAGACGACCAGCAGGCCCAGCACCGGCAGCGGCAGGTGCAGCCGCTTGGGCAGCCGCTGCCAGTACAGCCCGGAGAGCCCGAAGCCGATCGCGATCGGGCCGAAGGTCAGCCCGGCCCGCAGCGCGGTGTCCCCGAGCCCGGCCTGCAGGTGCAGGGCGAAGGCGAACATGAAGCCGGAGAAGTTCAGCATCGCCAGGAAGATCGCCGCCGCCGCGGGCACCAGCCCGGGCGAGCGGAGCACCCGGCGGTGGATCAGCGGCTGGCCGCCGCGCGCCTCGATCCGCCGCTCGACCGCCACGAAGGCGCCGAACGCGAGCACCGAGCCGGCCAGCATCAGCCAGCCCCAGAGCGGCCAGTGCAGTTCGTGGCCGAGCACCAGCGGGACCACCAGCAGGCCGATCGCCAGC
>FTKT01450339.1_pt1 | contig 40514 bp, 36 predicted proteins | sample 1658271 | NCBI WGS metagenome assembly FTKT01 (sample SAMEA3914811, study PRJEB12502) | metagenome | biome: forest; material: soil | place: Canada | collected 2011-08-04 | depth 0.3 m | reverse complement strand
CCTGCTCGGCCAGCTTGTCGACACCTACCGCGCTGCCGGACGTGTCATCGAGATGGAAGGGCGAATCGGCGCCCCGGTTGCAGTCTGTCCAGGCGCCTTGAGCCGGGTCGTGAGAAATCTGCTGGACGGCGCCAGCCGTACCGGTGCCGCCGTGCGCGTGCAGATCGCGGCGGATTCGACCCAGCTCGCCGTCACGGTCGCCAACAGGGCGTCGGGCGTCAATCCGGGACCGCGTTCTCCCGGGGCTCCTTGTGCCGATACCGAGCCCGCGCGGCCGGGGTTCGGCCTCGGCCTGTCGATCGCCCGTCGACTGGCCCAGGCGATGAGAGGAGATCTGAAGCTGCGTTCGAGTGACGAAGGATGGCTGGAGTGGCGTCTTTCGTTGCCGCTGGCTCGGCCGCCGACGATCCGATCGTGAAGGCAGCCGAGACGAGCGCCATCGAGATCGTGCTCGCCAGCGCCAGCCAACGGATGCGGCTGGCGATCGCCTGTTCGTCGTGTGCGTCGCCGCGACCAACATAGGAGAGGTGATTCATGCTGCCGGACTCCGGAAGTGGATGAAAGTGCCCTGCCCGGATTCGAAGGCCGCGCACGAATCGATTGGAGCGAACGGCTGTGTCGGCCGCTTGTCGGAGATCTGCGTCAAGAGAAACGTCTTGTCGAAATCGAGCGCCTGAACACACGGTGATACGTGGAGCCGCCCCGCGCGACGGTTCGTGATCAAGATGTGATGTCCTCGCCATCACCTTGAAAGGCCAGCCATCATGACAAGCCTCACCTCATGGCCAACCCTGGCCGACGTGACCGAATCCGTGCTTCCGTTCTCGCTCGCACCGCGACCCGCCTCCACGATGCAGCGCAGGCTGGAGGACGTGCAATTTCACGAGATGACCCGCGCGTTCAGCCAGACCGGCGGCGTCGTCTCCTGCAACGAACTGATCCGACTGCTGCGCCGGAGAACAGCCGAACCACTCAAGGTGCTGGCGCGCTGGATAGGCACTCGCCAGGCGCTGAGCTTCGACTGGCAGACGTGCACGATGCTGCCGCTGTTCCAGTTCGATCTGCCGGAGCCGGCGCTGCGGTCGACAGTCACCCGGGTCGTTGCCGAACTGTCGGACACCCTGGACTGCTGGGATCTGTCGCTCTGGTTTGCTCAGGCCAACGACTGGCTCGATGGCCATTCTCCAGTGAGCGTCATCGACCGCGAGCCGTGTTGGGTTCTCGAGGCGGCGCGCGCGGATCGGTACGTCGCGCGAGGGTGACCCCCGACGATTCCCGTTGATCGAATCTCCCGTCGCTCACCGATCCGGCGTGAAGCGACGTCACCCAGGAACTTGCCATGCTTGTCTTCGCCCTTGCCTACGTCGGTGGCCTGCTGACCATCCTCAGTCCCTGCATCCTGCCGGTATTGCCCTTCGTCTTTGCCCGAGCCGATCGCCCCTTCCTCGCGCACGGGCTGCCGATGCTTGCCGGGATGGCGGTGTCCTTCGCCGGAGTCGCGAGTCTGGCGGCGCTGGGCGGCGGCTGGGTCGTCTCCGCCAACGAATACGGGCGCATTGCGGCCTTCGTCCTGTTGGGGGTCTTCGGCGTTTCGCTGGTCTTTCCCGCTGTGGCCGAGCGCCTGACACGGCCCCTGGTCGCCATCGGCAATCACTGGTCGGAGTCGGCCACCGGCGCAGGCTCGAAGTCCGGTTCGCCAATCTCCGCCGTGGCGCTGGGCGTCGGGACGGGCTTGCTCTGGGCGCCGTGCGCGGGGCCCATTCTGGGCCTCATCCTGACCAGTGCCGCGATCAACGGCGCAGGCGTGGAAACCTCGTTGCTCCTGCTGGTGTACGCCGCGGGAGCGGGCACGAGCCTGGCGATCTCCCTGCTCTGCGGGCGAAAGGTCTTCGTCCTCCTGACCCGTTCGCTCAGGCTCGGCGATCAGGTTCGACGTGTCGCGGGCATTGCGGTTCTCGCCGGCGTGGGCGCGATCGCGCTCGGGGTCGACACCGGCGTCCTCGGCAAGTTCTCGTATGGGATCTCGTCCGGGCTGGAAAACTTCCTGGTGGAGGGGCCGTGGAAGTCTGCTCCCGTGCCGAAGAGCCAGACCGAAGAGGATCCGTCACGCGCGCGGGCCAGGCCCGCCTTCTTTCGAGAGTCTTTACCGTCGCAGGCGCTGCCCGTGGAAGGGATCATGCCCACGCTCGATGGTGCGAAGGAGTGGATCAATTCGCCACCCATTGCGGCCAACGATCTCCGAGGGAAGGTCGTCCTGGTCGATTTCTGGACCTACTCCTGCATCAACTGTCTGCGAACGCTGCCCTACATTCGTGGCTGGGCGCAAAAGTACAAGGATCAGGGCCTGGTGGTCATCGGCGTGCATTCGCCCGAATTCGCGTTCGAGAAGAGCTCCTCGAACGTGCATCGGGCGCTGCAGGATCTGCACATCACCTATCCCGTGGCTGTCGACAGCGATTTCGCCATCTGGAGATCCTTCGACAACCACTACTGGCCTGCACTCTATTTCGTGGATGCGCGGGGACGGATCCGTCATCACCAGTTTGGCGAGAACGGGTACGCCGAGTCCGAGGAGGTCATACAGCAGTTGCTCGCAGAGGCCGGGCGGCCGGTTTCGTTGCCCAGCCTCATCGTGCCGAGAGGCGATGGCACGCAGGCAGCGCCCGGCGCTGACCCGCCATCATCCGAGGAAACCTACCTGGGCTCCGACCATCCGGACGACGCCCTGGCAGGCAGCCGTCTCCTCATCGATGGATCACCTGCCCAGGACTCGGCGTTGCGATTGAATCATTGGGCGCTCTCCGGCGAATGGAAGGTGCTGGGCGATCGCGTCTCGTTGCGGACGGGCGCGGGCAGCATCCGGTATCGGTTCAAGGCCCGCGACCTGCATCTGGTGCTCGGGCCCTCTGGCGACGGAAAGCCCGTTGCATTCCATGTGCTGGTCGACGGTCGCCCTCCGCTGAACGACCACGGGTCCGATGTCGACGCACAGGGCAAGGGCGTCGTCGACACGCACCGTCTCTATCAATTGGTTCGACAAGCGGGCGGGAGCAGGGAGCGCCTGTTCGAGATCGATTTCGACAGCCCGGGTGTCGATGCGTTCGTGTTCACCTTCGGATGAAGATCCAACTGCGATAGGGATCTGTGTTTCCACGTATCTCTCCGACGTCGTCCTGACAGGCGAATTCAAAACGCCGGCGCCATGACACGTGGCGAATACATCGGACTGCTCCAGTAGCGACAGGAAACACATCCGTCGCATTCGAGTGTCGTGCGAGGGTGGTTCCGTACAGATGGAAATATCCATTCACCCCAACTTTCAAGAGAAGCACCATGACCATCGATCCCAAGGTCCAGAGCTCATTCGTCCAACAATCCCGGGGCGCGCTTCGCGCCTTCGCAGCGCCAGGGGTGCTCGGAGTCTCGCTGTTGCTCGCGCTTCCGCTGGCTGCCGGCGCCACGGATGTCGGCGTCGTCGAGTGGAAGGGCCCGATCGGCGCCACCGTGACGCCCGGCGCGACAGAGTCCACCGCCATTCGTCCCTTCCGGATCAACGTGCCCGACAAGGATCTGAAGGAATTGCGGCGGCGGATCCAGGCGACACGCTGGCCGGACAAGGAAACCGTGGGCGACAAGTCGCAGGGCGTCCAGCTGGCCAAGCTGCAAGAGCTGATGAAGTACTGGGGCACCGGCTATGACTGGCGCAAGACCGAAGCAAAGCTGAACGCGTTGCCCGAGTTCGTGACCACGATCGACGGTGTCGACATCCAGTTCATTCACGTTCGCTCCAAGAATCCGAACGCCATGCCGCTGATCCTGACCCACGGCTGGCCTGGCTCGCCGCTGGAATTCGTCAAGGCCATCGGCCCGCTGACGGATCCAGTGGCCTACGGCGGCCGCGCCGAGGATTCCTTCGACGTCGTGATCCCGGCGATCCCGGGCTACGGCTTCTCGGGGCGCCCGACGGACCTGGGCTGGGGCCCCGACCGCGTCGCGCGTGCCTGGGACGTGCTGATGAAGCGCCTGGGCTACGACCACTATGTGTCGCAAGGCGGAGACCACGGCTCGGTTATCTCCGACGCCCTGGCGGTGCAGAAGCCGAGCGGCCTGCTGGCCATCCACGTGAACATGCCGCCGACCATTCCGACGGAACTCGTCAAGGGCATCTTCGGAGGGGATCCGGCGCCGGCGAGCCTGTCCGCCGACGAGCGGACCGCCTACGAGACGCTGAGCAAGTTCTTCGCGCGCAATGCCGCCTACGGCGCGCTGATGGTGACGCGCCCGCAGACCATCGGCTATGGACTCTGCGATTCTCCGGTCGAGCTCGCGGCGTTCATGTACGAGAAGATCGCCGAGTGGACCTACAGCGGTGGCGACCCGGAACGCGTCCTCACGAAGGACGAGATCCTGGATGACATCACGCTGTACTGGCTGACCGATACCGGCGCAGCGTCGTCCCGGTTCTACTGGGAAAACAACAACAACAACTTCAGCGCCGAACACCAGAAGACGGCTCAGATCACCGTTCCTGTCGCCGTCACCGTGTTTCCCGGCGAGATCTATCGCGCTCCGAAGAGCTGGACGCAGAAGGCCTACCCCACGCTGTATTACTTCAACGAGGTCGACAAGGGCGGCCACTTCGCGGCCTGGGAGCAACCGGAGCTGTTCGCCTCTGAACTGCGTGCGGCGTTCCGCCCGGTGCGGTGATTCCGGATCGAAGCTGACCAGCTTGCCTGGTCGGCCCTGGAAACGAAAAAGCCGCAGGCGACGCCTGCGGCTTTTCTTCTTGCGGCGCAGCTGCTCCGCTAGCCTGCCTCACTGCAGCGGACGTTGATCCGACCAGCGGCTCGAGCGAGCGAAGACCGTCGCGTCGCCCTGGTCCTTCGCACGCGCCTTCGCGTAGGCCGGCGGATCGATCTCGGCCGCAGTCTTGCCGCTGTCGCCCACCTGGATGTCGCCCCGGCGAATGGCGCGCAGCGTTTCGGCGCGCACCTCCTCGCGGGTGAGGCCACCTTCGGATTGTTGGGGCGTGTGCGATGCGAGCAATTCGCGCTTGGTCTGGCCCGTGTCACCCAGCGGGATGTCGCCCGCGGCGACCGCCGCTGCGAGCTCGGCGCGAACCTGCGTCCGAGTGAGGCCGGGCTGCGCTGCAGGCTGCGGGTAGCGACGCGGGTTGATGTCCTTCGGCGTGGTGTCGAGCTCACCGAACGGGATCTCGCCCGCGTCTCGTGCCGCCAGGTACTCGGCGCGGACCTGGGCACGCGTCAGCGGTTCCGCGGCAAGGGCGCTGCCCATGCTTGCGGCGAGAAGAAGGCTGAGAGGGAGGAGGGAAGTGGCTTTCATGATCTGCTTTCTCTGGAGGGGGGTGGAATCGGAGAACACGCTTCTCCGCGAGCGAAATCCAGTGTCGGCGCGGAACATGAAAGCCAGTGGCCGGCCGGTGTCCACGTGTATGTCGAAACGACGTCACTACACTACGTTTCTCATCCACCCCGTCGCAGTGCCGAGATCTCGATCGCTACTTGCGGGGCGCCGGAGCGTTCAGGGCGAATGCCGGTATCGCGCGCAGCCGCGCGACGACCGCATCGATGCGCGGCCATTGGCTCAAGGCGATACCTGCCCGCTCCGTGTTGATCGCCTGCGGGAAAAGAAGGATGTCGGCCATCGACGGGCGATCGCCGACACAGAACGCGCCGTCTTGCCGCGCAAGCAGCGCCTCCACCGAGGTCAGGCCTTCCTGGATCCACTTCTGATTCCAGGCGATGGCCGTTGATGCGTCGAAACCTGGCAGCGACTTCAGCGTCGCCGCGACGCGCGGAGTCAGGAGGGCGTGCACCTCTGCGGCAATGCACAGCGCGATGGCGCGCGCCTGCGCACGCGCCGCGAGGCCATCGGGCAGCAGAGGCGGCTCGGGGTATCGCTCGTCGAGGAACTCGATGATGGCGAGGGACTGGGTCAGCAGGTCGCCGTCGTCGGTCAGCAGCGCGGGAACCAGTCCTTGAGGATTGACCTCTAGATACTCTGGCGATCGACTGCGTGGGCAATCGCCCAGGATCGATACATCGTCGACCTCTGCAGCGAGGCCCTTCAGCGCCAACGCGATGCGGACGCGCGCGACGGCGGAGGAGATGCGGGTTTCGAAGATCTTCACGACGGCTCCAGGTGTTGGGGTGAGATGGAGCGGCTCAGTGTGTGCTGCCTCGAGTCGCTTTGCATCTCCCCACGTATCGAGGCTTGTTCGCAATACACGCGAATACAAATCGAACCCAGGGTCGACACATTTCTCGCGGTCCCGGTACGTCCAATGAGTTCTCCGCCGCATTGGCATTCCCTGTTCGCAAAGGAACCCTCATGAAGACGATTCGACTTCTCCCCATGGCCCTGATCGCCATGACCTGTCTCGCCAGCGCACAGCCGGCTGGCATCATGCGCACCGACGTCGTCAGGCATGACCTGAGCGTGCCCGGGCGAGAAGCGGTGCAGGTGCGCGTCGACTTCGCGCCGGGTGCGGCGTTCCCTCGCCACACCCATCCCGGCGAGGAGATCGCATTCGTCATCGAGGGCGAGGTGCAATATCAGTTCGACGGTCAGGCGCCTGTCACGCTCAAGGCCGGCCAGTCGCTGTTCATTCCCGCGGGAACGGTCCACCTCGCTCGCAACGTCGGCTCGGTCAAGGCCAGCGAGCTCGCCACCTACATCGTGGCGAAGGACAAGCCGGCCGTGGAGATCGCAAAGTGATTCCCGGACGACGTGTCGCTGCTTGCGACACGTCGTCCATGCGTTCAACCGACCAGCATGACGGCCTTGGTCTCGAGGAACGATTCAAGTCCGGCGACGCCGTATTCACGTCCGATGCCCGATTGCTTGTACCCGCCGAACGGCGCGAGCGGGTCGTGCTTGAAGCCGTTGATGGCAACTCGGCCGGCCTTCATGCGGCTGGCGACCGACCTCGCGCGCTGTTCGTCCGACGAGAAGACGTAGGCGTGCAGGCCGTAGATGGTGTCATTGGCCAGCGCGATGGCCTGCTCTTCGTCCTCGTAGGCGATGACGGACAGCACCGGTCCGAAAATCTCTTCCTGGGCGATCTTCATGTCGTTGCTGACGCCGGTGAATACCGTGGGTCGCACGTAGTAGCCGACATCCAGGCCGTCCGGCTTGCCCGGTCCTCCAACGAGGATCTCGGCGCCCGATTCGATGCCGGCCTGGATATAGGACTGCACCCGCTCGAACTGGGCGCGCGATGCCATGGGGCCGATCTGGATGGCGGGATCGACCGGATCCCCGACGCGGATCTCAGCGAGGCGCTGCCGGATCAACGTCTTCACCTCTTCCAGCCGCCCGGCCGGGACGAGGAGGCGCGATGCGGCGATGCAGGCCTGTCCGCTGTTCTGGAAGGCCGCATCGATCGCTGACGCAATCGCACGTTTGAAGTCAGCGTCCTCCAGCACGACGGAAGGCGACTTTCCACCCAGGCCCAACGAGACCCGCTTCATGGTGCCAACTGCCAGGCGCGCAATCGCGGCGCCGGTGCCGTTCGATCCGGTGAACGAGATGCGCGCCACGTCAGGATGCGTGCACAACTCGGCGCCGACATCATCGCCGCGTCCGTTGAGAATGTTGATCACGCCCCGCGGTGCCCGTGCCTCGTGGAATGCCTCGGTGAGGATCTGCGTCTGGATGGCGCTGAGCTCGCTCGGCTTGATGACCGTCGTGCATCCGGCCGCCAGGGCCATGGCGAGCTTCGAGCAGATCGATCCCGTGTTGGAGTTCCAGGGTGTGATGAGGACACTGACGCCGACGGGCTCGAGCAGCACGGTCGACGTGCCTTCGATTCGCGTGAACTCGAAGCCCTGCAGCGTCTTCGCCGCGTCCAGGAAGGTGCTGGCCGAGAACGCCGATACCCAGGACGAGCGCGACACGGGGCCCCCGTATTCCTGGATTGTGGCGTCGCGCAGCTCATCGGCGCGACGCAGCACCGCGTCGTGCAGCCGTTGCAGCAAGGCGATTCGCTCTTCCTTTGTCGTGAGCGCGAAGGCGGGCAAGGCGCGCTTGGCTGCCTCGATGGCGCGTCGCGCGTCCTCCCGGTCGCCAAGGACGACCTGGCCGATGACGGCCTCGGTCGCCGGGTTCACGAGGTCGCGGCGCTCGCTGCCGTGGGGTTCCACGAATGCGCCGTCGATGTAGATGCGGTTGATGACTTTCATGATGGTTCCTTTGTGTTGTGCGTCGAGACCCGACTCTTTCCAGTCTATGGACCGACCCTGGCATTGATAAGATGGCCCCGATCTCCTGACCCATCCCGAAACTCCGGACAATGTTCAAGGCGGGCCTGTTTCATTTCGAGGCGGTGCTGGCTGTTGCCCGGCACCGAAGCTTTCGTGCGGCGTCTGTTGAACTCGGCGTGTCGACGACGGCGCTGAGCAGCACCATTGCCGGGCTCGAGCGAGAAATGGGTGTCAGGCTGTTCAACCGGACGACCCGGAGCGTTTCGTTGACGGAAGCCGGCTCAGCCTTTGCCAGCCGATTGGCCCCGGCGCTGGCCGAAATCCGGATCGCGTGGGAAAGCGCCAGCAGCAGCCAGACGCAGCCTGCCGGCAGCCTGCGCATCAATTCGTCGCTTGGCGCTGCACGGATAGCCCTGTCCGCGGTGCTGGCGGAATATGCCCGGCGCTATCCTTCGGTCACCCTCGATCTCGTCACGGAGGGCCGCCTGGTGGACATCGTCGCGGAGAACTTCGATGCCGGGCTGCGGGCGAGCCATCTCGTGCCGTTGGACATGGTGCGCGTCCAGATCGGCGGGCCGATCCGGACCGTCGTCGTCGCGACGCCGGACTATCTCGAGCGCTTCGGCATCCCTTCGCGTCTGGACGAGCTGGCGTCGCACCGCTGCGTGCGCGCGCGCTTGCCCAACGGCGCGCCGTCCCGGTGGGAATTCGCGGAGAACGGCGAGGCGATCGAGATCGACGTTCCGGGTCCGCTCGTCGTGGATTCTCCGGCGCTGATGCGCGACGCCGCGCTCGCGTCGCTGGGGCTGGCGCTCGTCGCGGAGTGGTACGTGGCGGAGGACATCCGTCGGGGTACGCTCGTGACGGTGTTGGACGCTTGGTCACAGCGGCTGCCACCGTTGGCGCTGTATTACCCGGCCGGGCGGCATGTCCCAGCGGCGTTGCGTGCGCTGGTCGCGTTGATACACGAACGTCAGCCCGCCGCGTAGACGAGCCACTCTTCGGCAGCCTCGAACCCCAGCGACTCGTAGAGCGGTCGGCCTGTCGCCGTGCAATGAAGGAATGCCGTTCGTGCGCCTTTCAGGTAGGCATCTCTCAGCACCGCCGCCGTCGCGAGCCGTGCATACCCGCGTCGTCGTGACAGGGGTCGCGTGGAGATGTTGAATACGCCAACCTGACCATTCACGAAGGCCCCGAAGGATGTTGCCACCGGCACGCCCATTTCTTCGACGACGAATGCGCTCATGCCTCGCGCCGACAGGACGGCCGGCGAGCTGAAGCCCCTGAACACATGTTCCGGTGCCTCGTAGCCCGCGGCGAGCGCGGCGTTGTACAGCTCGTGATCCTCCGCATACACCTGGCGGACACTGGCCAGTTCGATCGTTGGCACGCCCAAGTCGCTGCTTCCCAGGCGCTTGGTCATGAAGGGCAGGGTGAACGTTCGATTCAGGCCTCGCTCTGAGGCGACTTGATCGATGGCCCGATATCGTGTGTCGCCGCGCAGCTGGATGCTCCAGGGCCGGCCTTCGTCGCGGTAGGCGGTTGCGAGCGCATGCAGCTCCGCCACGTCCGGCTCACGCGTCGCGCTGATCACGCCATTCAATATCGGCACCGGTGTCCCGCTCGTGATCGTTCGGGTACCGTGAGGCGCGGTGGCCGTCTGGCCTTGCGGCTGCAGGCTGCAGAAGGTGTCTATCGCGGCGTGCCAGGCGTGGATGGCAAGTTCGACTTCTTGGACAGTGGTCATGGACGTCAATCGTTGTGGATTGACGAAGGTTGCCTGGGCTGGAGGCAACGGGGAATTCAACCTTCGGTGCGCGAGCCCCCTACGAAGGTTTGCCATCCGCGCAACGAAGGACGCCGCAGCAGCAGACCCGCCCATGTGAATACACCGATCAGCACCGCGAAGATTTGCGGGGGCGAGCCCATCTCGCCCAAGCGAAAGTGGGCGCAGATCGCGCCGCCCGCAAATCCCGAGATGAGGATGGCACCGACGAAGCTGGTCGCGGGGATGGCGTATGCCAGCGCGCAGACAAGAATGATGATTCCCAAGGGCGTGGCCAGGTCGACGGGGAACCCCGTCGCGGCCATCTCTGTCGCGATCCTGGCCGGCGCGACGATATCGACCAGCGCGTCCACAAGCAGGACGAGGAGAACGAGGCCACTCAGGATGCGGCCTGCCCAGGCGGACGCTGGGGTGGAGGGGGTGAGGTTGTTCATCATGGGTATGAAATCAATGGGCATATCCAGGCAATGACGCCGGTATGCGGCGGCGGCCAGATCACGCCAACCACCGATGTCGACGTGCGTTCTTGCGCTGGAGCCTGGCGGGGTGGGTTCCGCAGGATGGTCGAGGGCGGTGTCGTCGCTACGGCGCATCGCTCAATCTCTTCAGCCACTCGTCCAGCAGCGTTCGCTCGCCGTTGGTGAGCGACGGTGGCGTCTCGCGTTGCAGCAGTTCACGCAGCGCCCCCGCCTGGTTGCGGATGCTGGCAGCCGCCTTCCCGCCCTTTCGAGGTGCGTCCGTCGTGATCGTCTGCATGACGGCATCACGCGTGACCGTTGCCAGCTGCATGTCGCGTCGAGCCTGCGGCAAGGACAGCAGCGTGAGTACCGTGCCCACACCATTGGCATGCATGTAGAGCGTGGCGCGTTCGACGCTCATCCGCAAGCGACCCGCCTTCGCGACGTTGGCCACCATGGCCTGCAGCGCGGCGATGGCCGCTCCGCCCGCTTCCGATGCCGCACCGGGCGGGGAGTGGTCGAACACGAGTCGGTAATAGGCAGGATGCGAAAGGCCGAAGTCGACGTGCAGATCCCAGGCGCGCCGCAGCACCTCGACAGGATCGTCGAGCGCCAGTAGCTCGATCTTCTGCTGCAGATAGGTGCGGAAGCCAAGCCATGCGACGGCTTCCAGGAGTCCCTGCTTGTCGCCGAACAGCCGGAAGATCGTCGGCGCAGGCACGCCCGCGGCCGACGCGATCGTGCGAGTCGACAGGGCGTCCAGGCCTTCGCGTTCCAGGATCAAGCCGGCGGCGAGGACGATGCTGTCGGCCGTCGTGCTGCCATCCGAAGAGGCTTCGAGGTGGGATGGTGTGTTCATGAATCGATGATATCAATGTTCTGGACTCAGTGATACAGGATCGGTGATACTTGATAAAACGAATCGTTGATTCTTGTCCCCTATCTGTTGGAGATCACCGTGGAGCCTTTTGATTTCATCGTTGTCGGCGGCGGTACCGCCGGCTGCGTCCTGGCCGCTCGCCTGTCCGAGCAACCCACCACGCGGGTGCTGCTGCTGGAGTCGGGCAGCGCTGACCTGCCCGAGCTCGTGCCGAGCCCGCCGGCGTGGCCCTCTCTCGTCGGCTCCGCCGCCAACTGGGGCGATCGAACCGTCATCCAGTCGGCGACCGACACCAGCGCGGGCTTGCCTCGAGGGCGAGGCCTCGGCGGGTCGTCCGCCATCAACGCGATGGTGTTCGCGCGCGGCCATCGCAGCAGCTACGACGTCTGGCCGAGGACCAGTGCCATCGGCTGGGGATTCGAGGACTTGCTGCCCTTCTTCATGCGCAGTGAACGCACGCCCAGCCCGTTGCCTGGCCGTGGATCGATGGGCCCGCTGCTCGTGGCACCCGCCTCGCCGCCGAACGAGGTGCTTTCCGCGTGCCTGAAGGCGGCCATTCAAGCCGGTCATCCCCGAGCCTTCGACATCAGCAGCGGCATGGAGGAAGGGTTTGCCCCGGTCGACCTCAACATCGTCGATGGACGACGCCAGAGCGCTGCGGACGCGTACCTTCGACCCGCATTGAACCGGCCGAACCTGACTGTCGTGACGGATGCGACGGCACACCGCCTGCGGTTCCTCGGCAGACGCTGCGTCGGCGTCGACTATTCGCACGATGGGCGCATGCTGCATGTCGAGACGACGAGAGAGGTCGTCCTGGCGGCGGGTGCGATCGGTTCCGCCCAGATGTTGCTGCTGTCCGGCGTCGGCCCCGGATCGGAATTGCGCGACCTGGGCATCGACGTCGTCTGCAACCTTCCGGGCGTGGGACGCAACTTGCATGACCACGCGCGCACGAACCTCGTGTTCCGCAGCGAGCATCAGGTTCCGGCCCCGCGCAACAACCACGGCGAGATCATCGGGCTGGTGCGCAGCCGGCCAGGCCTTCCGGCGCCCGACCTCCAGATCATCTTCATCGACATCGCGGTGCCGAGCCCGGCTGGACAGATTGACAACGGGTTCACGATCGGCGTCTGCCCGATCGCGCCACGCAGCCGCGGGCGCTTGAGCTTGGCCAGCGCCGACCCGCGCGTCGCGCCGCTGCTCGATCCAAACTATTTCGGAGATGACCGCGACATGCAGACGATGCTCGCTGGCCTGCGCATCGCGCGGGAGATCGCGCAGATGCCTGCCCTCGACAAATGGCGGCCTGCAGAGGCAGCGCCTGGCATCGTGGTCCGGACCGATCATGAGCTTCGAGCGTACGTGCGTGCAACGTTGGCCTCCTATTGCCATCCTGTCGGCACCTGCGCGATGGGCACAACGCCGGAGTCTGTCGTCGACCTGGCGCTGCGAGTCCATGGCATCGGCGGCTTGCGAATCGCGGACGCGTCGGTCATCCCGTCGATGCCCTCGAGCAATACCAACGCGACCGTCTATGCCATCGCCGAAAGAGCGGCGCACTTCCTCCAGTCATGAACGGCGGTGCGCGCCGAGACGTCATCCCCCTGGAAGCCACGAATGAACGATATCAACCGTCGCCGGCTGCTGTGCGGCGCCTTGCGAATCATGGCCGGCACTGCCTCGATGTCGCTGGCCAGTCGTGCAGGTGCCTCAACCCGCGAGCCCAGTGTCGCGACCGAGCGCAACGTCGCTGCATCACCGCCGCGCGTCACGTTTCTGTCTCCCGAAGCCGCCGCCGCAGCGCTGGCGGTCGATCGGTACTACGACGGCATGGACATGCTGGACGTCCGCGCCCGCGTGAAGCGCTCGCTGCCCGCGACGTCTCTGCCCGACGCCCGCGCGGCGGTGCGCGACTACGAAGCCGGCGCGACGCTCCCGTTCACCGACGACGAACGAACCGCCATTCGTAGCGTGATCGAACGCATGCAGGCGCTGCTGGCGGCGCGCGCACCGTTGTATGCGCGCACGCCGTGGTCATTCATCAAGCTCGACGACCGCGCGGAAGGGGGGCTTCCACACACGCGTGGCTCGCATATCGTGCTGCCGAGTTCTACCGTGGAGAAGTACGCGAGGAGGCATCAGGAGATGCGCAGCAACGGCACGCTGGCAACGAGCCCCCGCGGTCGCAACCTGTTGCTGCACGAGCAGACGCATGTGCTGGAGCGAACGAATCCGCTTCTCTTCGACACGCTGATAGTCGACGCGTTCGGCTTCACCCGCATGACACCCGCGCCTGCCACCCCCTGGCTGACTGCCCACGCCGTCATCAACCCGGACGGCCCTGACGTGGTCTGGGCCTTCGATCTTGCGCAGGTGGGAGGAGTCGGATGGATCATGCCCGACCTGATCTTTGCCGACGTCCCCGATCCACGCATGCCGGAGGACTTCCAGACGGTCGGCATCGACGTGGCGAAGACGCCCGACGGCTGGAAGATCGTCGAGGAGAACGGGCAGCCCCAGCGTCGCGACCTCAGCAAGATCCCGGGCTTCGACGCTTTCTTTCCGTTTCCCGACCAGGACTTCCATCCCAACGAGATTGCCGCCGAAGCCCTTTCGCACTGGATCCTTCAGGACCCGCATGACGTCGACGAGCGCCCGCGGATGGCGGCCGTGGCCGCGTGGGCCGAGTGGGCGCTCGCCTGAGCGTCAGGCCGCAACGGTGAAGGAGCGCCACGTCGGACATCAAACCTTGGTAGGTGCCGCACCCACGCACGTGCAATTGGCGCAGGTGTTGATCACTGGTGTCATTGACCCTGGTCATGGCCGCTGCAGGGACGCCGGATGAGCGCAACCGTATAGATCCATCCAACCTCGGCCCGCATGCGCAAGTGCTTCATTGAAGTGTCTTTCGGAGCGGACGAATTCGATGCGAGGCATCATGAGAATTATTAAGACAAGCGTTACTTTCGACAGCGGCGGGCTCGCATTGGCTGGCCACCTCTACCAACCGGTCGGCCACTTCCCCGGGCCGCGACCTGCCATCGTCGTCGGGCATCCCGACAGCGGCGTCAAGGAGCAGGCCGCAGGCCTCTATGCCCGGCGTCTCGCCGAAGGAGGGTTCGTCACGCTCGCGTTCGATGCGGCCTATCAAGGCGAAAGCCAAGGGATGCCGCGCGGACTCGAGGACTGTGCGCAGCGCGTCGAGGACATGAAGGCCGCGGTCTCGTTCCTGAGCGCCCGCGGCGACATCGACCGGACGCGCGTTGGCCTCCTTGGAATCTGTGCGTCGGGCGGCTATGCCATCAACGCCGCAGCGACCGACCGTCGAGTCAAGGCGGTTGCGACCGTGAATGCGGTCGACCTCGGGCTGCTCTTCCGGCGACACGAACCGGCCGTGCTCGACGGAATCCTGGACGCGGCCGCGGCAGCGCGCAGCGCGGAAGCGCGAGGCCAAGGCATCGGCACCTATCCCATCTTTTCAGCCTCCCGGCAACTGGCCCGCGCCGCGGGGCGCCACAGCTTCGAGGCGTGGGAGTATTTCTGTACCGAACGCGCTCAGCATCCGAGAGCGGCGACGACGCGGCCTTGGAGCAGCGTCGACCGGATCGTGGCATTCGATGCCTTTCGATTCATCGAGCTCATCGCCCCGCGGCCGCTGCTCATGATCGCAGGTGAGGAAGCGGTGACGTCCTGGATGACCACGACGGCCTTCGCCGCGGCGAGAGGTAGCAAGGAATTGTTCTGGGTCGGTGGCGCGAGCCACGTCTCGCTCTACGACCAGAGGGATGCCGTCGCCACGGCGATCAAAAAGCTCACGGCCTTTTTCGGAGCACGACTTGGCTTGCGGGAGGCCCCGGACGGCGTCGGCATGTCCATCGACCTGGCTTCCGCGGCATGAGGAAATCAATGGTCAAGATCATTCACGCAGGCGCCTGCATGGCCGTAATGTTCGCGCCGATCGCCAATGCCTCGGACACCGGCGCATCGATGGACAAGGTCGGCGACACCTCTGCGCGACAGGCACCAGAGAGGTCAGAACGTGTCGAGGCGCCGGTGCAACCGAAAGCCGACAAGCGACGCGCAGGTGTCCAGGAAGCAGGTGGGGATGCGACGCGTTCCCGCGACGTCGCCGACAAGGCCGCGGAGTATGACAAGAGACCGTCGCGCCCCCACGTCTGCAATGTCGATGACTGGTTCTGACCAGGAAACGCGCACCCTCGTCCCGGGGAAATCCGGCGACGATGGCCACTCGGGATCGCGCCTGCGGGGTGCGATGTAATCGAATGAAGAGAGTCGAAGAATTGATTGATGCATCAACCGATGTCCTGGACGTGCTGGTGATCGGCGGGGGGCCTGCAGGCGCCGCCTGTGCCCTTTGGACCCACCAGTTGGGCATGAAGACGTTATTGGTGGACGCGGGGCTCCGGATTGGCGGCCTCCAGCGGTTCAGCCCCTACACGAATGTCTGGATGCCCGGTCTGGTGGGGCGGACAGGGCAGGAGATCGCGACGGCGTTGCACTCCCACGTCGTGGCGGCGGGCGTTCCCCACGCCCTGGGCAGCCGCGTGACGGCGCTGCGTAGGCAAGAGGCACTGAGCGCCTGGGAGGTGCTTGCGGAATCGCGAGCGACCCTGGCGCGCCATGTCGTGCTCGCGACGGGCTCGCGCCCGCGCAGTGCCGGCTTCGTGGAATCGGATCGCGTCGGCATCGGCCCCGGAATGTCCATGGAACTGCTCGAGGTGGAGGGACGGCGCGTGGCCATTCTCGGCGGCGGCGACAACGCATTCGATCAAGCCGTCTTCGCGCTTCGCCGCGGTGCGCGAACCGTCGACATCCACTGCCGCGGCACGCCGCGCGCGCAGCCTCTCCTGCAGCGTCGGTTTCCCGCCAGCAACGTGCACATAGGTCCCATTCATGTCGACCTCCCGCGCATGATGGTGGCCGGCCGTCAATACGATGTACTGGGCGTGCAATTCGGCTTCGATGCCAATCTTCCCCCAGGCATCGAAGTTCCGTTACGAGACGGTTGTATCGCGGTCGACCGGACCGGGGCCGTCCCTGGCCACCCAGGCCTCTACGCGGCCGGCGAGGTCACCAATTTCTGGCATCCGTGCGTCACCACGTCGTATGGCCATGGCATCCAGGTCGCCAAGTCCATCCAGGCAGCACTGCGGGTAACGGAGTCGCAGTCATGAAGATAGCGATCTTCGGAGCGGGGGCCGTGGGTTGCTACATCGGCGGCATGCTGGCGCGGCGCGGCACGCACGATGTGGTGTTCATCGGTCGGGCAGATCACGTGGAGGCGATCAACGTCTCGGGCCTCGCGCTCGAGTCGATCGCGCTCGACCTGCGTGTCCGTGCAAGAGCCAGCGTGGACGCCGCGGCAGCGGGCGATGCAGACGTCGTCCTCGTGTGCGTCAAGGCGACGGACACTGCCCGCGCGGCCGACGCGTTGGCAGACCACGTGCGCCCGCATGCCATCGTGGTGTCCCTTCAAAACGGGGTCGAAGGTGCCGCCGAACTGTCCCGTCGGCTCGGGCGCGGGGTCGTGCCATCCGTCGTCTACGTGGCCTGCGAGATGGTTGGCCCCGGCCACGTCAAGCACCATGGACGCAGCGAACTCGTCGTCCAGGAGGGATACGAAGGCGCGGTGCTCGAACGGGCATGCCAAGGCAGCGGTGTCACCCTCGTGCAATCACCCGATATCCGTCAAGCGCAGTGGAGCAAGTTGATCCTCAACTGCGCCTACAACGCCCTCTCGGCCGTCAGTCGGAAGGCAATGGGCGAGATGGTGCCGGTGCCGGGACTGGAGGACACCATGCTGGACATCATCCGCGAATGCAACGCGGTCGCGCTCGCCGAGGGCGTCAAGATCGAGATGGATGCCGAACGCCAGTTGGCGCGCATCATGACCACCATCCCTCGCGGGCAACACGCCTCGATGGCGCATGACCTGTCCCTCGGACGGCGCACCGAGATCGAACAGCTCAACGGTGTGATCGTGCGGCGAGGCGCATCCCATGGCATCCCGACGCCAGTGAACCAGGCGCTGCTCCTGGTCGTGCGGCTGATCGAGGCGCCTTCGGCAATCCCGGTCCTCGCATCACCCTGTTCTTGACTGAGCGTTCCAGATAATTTAATCTTCGTCCATGGCAAGACCGAAAGAATTCGACGTCGATCAGGCACTCGCGGCCGCAGTCTCGCTCTTCCAGGAGCACGGCTACGAGGGGACCTCGGCCACTATGTTGGTGAACTCCATGGAGATAGGACGACAAAGCGTCTACGACACGTTCGGCGACAAGTGGCAGCTCTACCTGGCGGCGATCCGCCGCTACAGCAGCGACGAGTCGAGTGCCCATGTCGCTGCGTTGAGACGCAAGGCGAAGGCGATCGACGGGATCCGGGCAGCGCTCGGGCGAGTGGTGCGCGAGGCCCGAACGGCCTGTCTTGGCGTCAACTCGATCTGCGAATTCGGGAGCCGCAATCCCGAGCTGAACGACATCCATGCGGCCGCCGACCGCTACCTGAGGGCGGCGTTCACTGAGCGCATCCGGGAGGCGCAGCAGGATGGTGACATCTCGTCCGAACTCAGCCCGAATGTCATCGTCGATTTTCTCTGGGCCAGCTTCGCGGGCATCCGCGTCGCTGCACGCGGGGGCGCTACGGATGCCCAACTCCACGCACTCGGGCAATTGACTCTGCGTGCGCTGGCATAGCCCCTTTTTTTCATCAATTCTGGAACGTTCAGTCAACTAACGGAGAGCCTCATGAAAGCAGTTCAACTCCTCGGATCCGGGGGCATCGAGATGATGCAATACACCACCAGCGAGCCCACGCGCGCGCCCGGACCCAATGAGGTCGCGGTGCAGGTTTGGGCAGCCGGTGTCAACTTCATGGACATCGGCGCACGCCGGGGCATGGCAGGCGGCGGCTACAAGCCGACCATTCTCGGCGTCGAAGGCGCGGGGCGCGTTGTCGAGGTCGGCCCGGGCGTTACGGAGTGGAAGCCCGGCGACCGCGTGGCCTGGGTGTTCGTCCCGTCGAGCTATGCCGAGCGGATCGTCGCGCCTGCGGACTCGCTTGTGAGCCTGCCTGACCGGATCGACTATCGCGAGGGCGCGGCCCTGATGATGCAGGGCCTGACGGCGAGTCACTTCGCGACGGACTTCTATCCGGTTCAGCCGGGCGACGTGGCGCTGGTGCATGCCGGAGCGGGCGGCCTGGGCCAGCTCTTGACACAGATCATCAAGCTTCGCGGCGGCCGGGTCATCGCACGTGTCTCGCACCAGGACAAGGTGGCGGCCGCGAAGGCGGCGGGTGCCGATCACGTCATCGTCGACACCGATGGCAACTTCGCCGAGGAGGCGATCCGCCTGTCGGGCGGCGAAGGGGTCGACGTGGTGTATGACGGTTCCGGGCCCACAACGTTCCAGGGATCGCTGGACGCGTTGCGCCGCTCGGGGACATTCTGCTGGTACGGACCCGTGCTGGGCGGACCGGGCCTGCTGGACATCATGAGCCTTCCCAAGAGCATCAAGCTCGGCTACGCAGTCTTCATGGATCACGTGCACACGCCGGAATTGCTTCGCAAGAACGCCCGGCAACTGTTCGACTGGTTCATGAAGGGTGACCTCCGCGTGCACATCGGCGGCAGCTGGCCGCTCGCCGAGGCCGCTCAGGCGCACACGATCATGGAAAGTCGCGCCAGCACGGGGAAGCTGCTGCTCATTCCCTGAAGGGGCCGCGGCCGGCGCAGCGCACAAACTTTGGTATGGGATGCGCAGGCCGAATGTTCAATTCCTCGTCGCGCCTGTCCCTGGTCTCATGGGTTCCTGACTCGAGACTGCCTGGAGACCACCGTGAACATGAACGTGCGACCCATCCAAGAGCCGTGCATCGACATGACGTCGAGGGCGCTTCGAAGCGCTCGTCCGCGAACGGTGACGACTCCCGCTACCGACGCCGATCGCGAGTTCGAAGCCATGATGTACGCGTTTGCGCCCCATGGCTCCATGACGTCCGGCGACGAATTGCTTCGCACGGTCCGCCTCGCAGGCGATGTGCCGATCTCCGCCATCGCCAGGCCGATCGCCATGCGCCATGTGGTGAGCATCACGCATCGCGGCGCGCTGCTTCTCCCCAACTTCCAGTTTGAGCCCGGCACGTTGCGCGTCCTGAGTTCGGTCGACAAGGTGCTGCGTGTGCTGCGTACCTTGCACGACGACTGGAACACCGCCTTGTGGTTTGCCTTGCCGTTGGCGTCGCTTGGAGGCTTTCGACCGGTCGACTTGCTGGCGCAGCGCGCAGACGACGTGTACACGGCGGCGCGCGACGCCTGGTTCAGGGACCGTTGACGACACCTTTCCGAGCGACGGATTTTGTCAGCTCGAGCACGGTGGTGCCATCTTTCGTCAGACGAGTCCTGACACTTCCCGGCGTGCCGTCGTCCTCAAGGGCGCTCTCGGCCAGCCTGCTTCGAGACCGCCGAGACGTGGGGACGGGGCGAAGGCAGTTTCCTCCGACGCTGGCCCGTAATTTGCGATGTCCACTGCATTCGGAAGTTCGACGTATCCGTCAACTGACGGGCCCTGAGAACTCTGTCCGCAACATGACAACCTGATGACGAATCGAGCATGATTGAGAAGATCGCTGTAGACGAGCCACGCCGAGTCGGCGCGGCCTCCCTGGCTGCCCTGTTCGTGGCCGTTGCTTCGATGGCCGCGTGCGGCGGTGGCTCTGGAGCCACCGGCAATTCGGACCCTGCGGGAACCCCGCCGACATCCGCTCCGACGCCACGGCCTCCCACCGAGAGTCCCACACCCGCACCTGCGCCCGCGCCCGCGCCGGAACCAGACCTTCCGCCCGATCCAAACTCCACGCCTCCCGCAGCGCCGCCTTCCGGACCCGCAGTGGAACCGCCGACCCTCGCGACGTCGGCGCTGCCGGTGCCCACGAGCGGCGCCAACTACGTGCCGCTGTGGTCCGCTTCGCAGGAGCCCTTGGAGACGACGCAGTTCACGTTGGCTGACGGCACGCTGGTCACGCGCGTGGGCGTGGTGGGCCGCGGCCGCCATGCGCGTGAGCGCGGCGAGGATTGGAACGAGATCGGCTACGGCAACAACGACACGGTCGACGCCAACGGGAAGCCGGTCGACAAGGGGCCTGGCCACTATCTCGACTTCGTCGTCAACTACTTCAAGAACCGGACCTGGGGCATCGAGATCATCGACAACAGCCGCGTGCCGGGCGTGACCAGGCCGACGCTGCGCGTCAACCAGTATTTCCAGGAGGCGCAGAAGGCGGGCGGCCAGTCGTACGTCCACGGGTTCGACCGCGTGGGCGTCACCGGCTTCGGATGGATGACTCCCGGCCAGCTGAAGGACGACACCCTGTACGGCAACAACCTGGCGGACTGTCCGGTAATGCAGAAGCCGCCCAACGGCAAGCTGCTCCATCCCGACACCGTCCTCAACGACGGCTGCAGCGTCACGGTCGACAGCTACCCCGGTCACGCCGCGCTCACGCCCGATGCGAACGGCGTGATGGCGCGTCTAGAGGACGTTCCCGGCGCGACCAGGTTCTACGACTTCCGGGTCACCAACGGCGTGACGGGCGTGCAGGTCACCACCAAGGATATCGGCGCGAGCCCGCTGAGGATCGGCGATGCCATCGAGTTCTCGCCGTCCTTCTTCTCCACGCCGGAGGCGATGGCAGTGGTCAACGACAGCGGCGGCCTGCGGTACTACACGACCGAGAACACCTACGTGGTGGGCGTGGGCGTGCGCCCGTGGTACGGCGTGCAGCCGCGCCTGAACAACGCGCCGCTGCCGCCGGAGACCCTGCAGGGCGGCACAGGCTCGGTGTCGTACGACTACGCCGACAACGGCAAGTTCATCTTCCAGCAGCAGCACAACAACGTGGGCATGCAGGACATGCAGCGCTTCGTCGAGGGCCGCCGCCTGTTCCACAGCAACATGACCACCGGCGACCACAACGAACCCGGCAACGACCGCAACACCGCGGTGGTTGGACTGCAGGGCCCGATGTTCAACCAGTCGTCGTGCTTCGCCTGCCACGTCAACAACGGGCGGAGCCCGGCGCCGGCTGTGGTGAACCAGCACCTGGATCGGATGGCCATCCACACGGCGATGCTCGACTCGAAGGGCAAGCAGGTGCCCGACTCGCGATACGGCGTCGGCGTGCAGATGAACGGCATCGGTGCAAGCGGCATCCTGGTCGATCTCGGGCACAGCGCCAAGCTGGCGGGCTTCGACACCACGACGACCTCCCTGGCCGACGGCACGGTGGTGGAACTGCGCAAGCCGCATCTGGCCTTCGACGGGCCGGTGCCGCCGATCACGTCGGTTCGGGCCGCGCAGCCGATCATCGGCATGGGCCTTCTCGAGGCCATCCCCGAGGCCGACATCCTGTCGCGCGTGAGAACCACGCCGGACGCCGACGGCATCAAGGGCCAGGCCAATTTCGTGTTCGATCCCGAGACTGGCGCGGTGCACCTGGGCCGCTTCGGCTGGAAGGCGGCCAAGGACAGCCTGCGCCATCAGGCAGCCTCTGCACTACTGGAAGACATGTCGGTCACGTCGCCGGTCTATCCCAGCCGCGACTGCCTGGCCGGTCCGGCGACCTGCAAGACGGCCAAGGCAGACAAGGGCCTGGCCGAGGCCGACCTCACTGCCATCGCGCGCTACCTGTCTCTGGTGGCCGTGCCCGCGCAGCGCAGCCTGGTGAGCGGCTTTCCCAAGGGCGTGTCGCCGCTGCCCGATCTCGATGTCGACCCGGTCAAGGTCGCGGCCGGCGCCAAGGTGTTCACGTCCATCAACTGCCAGGGCTGCCACGTCACCGACCTGAAGACCAGCGGCAACCACGAGATGGACGAGGTGCGCAACCAGTCGATCCGGCCCTACACCGACCTGCTGCTGCACGACATGGGCCCCGGCTTGGCCGACAGCTTCACCGAAGGCATGGCCTCGGGCAGCCAGTGGCGCACGTCGCCGCTGTGGGGCATCGGCTACACGACGCGGGTGATGGCCACCGAAGGCGCCGTGGGCTACCTGCACGACGGCCGCGCCCGCACGCTGACCGAAGCCGTGATGTGGCACGCCGGCGAGGCCGACAAGGCCAGGCAGCGCTTCGCGGCGTTGTCCGCCGCGGATCGCCAGGCTTTGCTGGCCTTCTTGAATTCGCTCTAGCGGATTGCCTCATACCTCGGTACGGGGCGACCATGCCGGACGTGCAATTCCACGTGGTCGCCTTCACTGGTCTGATGTCCTGCATCTCGTCTCTTGCAGGAGATCAGCGTGAATTGCGTGAATCGGTACCCGTCGTCCGGACGTGCCAACAGGCGGCGATGCAACCTGCACAGGCGATTCCTACTTGAGTCAAGGCGAGTCGCGGGAAGCCGACATCGGCGAGGCAGACGAGTACTACCGCACCAGCACCGCCTACATGAAGGAGCTCGTGGACTACTGGGCCAACGAATTCGATTGGCAAGGCGGAGAGTGCTCTCAACGAATTCGAACGGTACCGCGATGATCGATGGCCCGCCGATCCACTTCGTGCGGGCGGCGGGAAGGGACCTTCGCCAATGCCGCTGATCGCCGCCCACGGCTGGCCCTGGCGCTGCCGGGAATGGATGAAGGTCATCAGGCCGTTGTCCGATCCCGCGGCGCATGGTGGCAATCCCGCGGAGCGAGGCCGTCATCGAAGATATCCGGGCGACCTTCAGGCCGTGCGCTGAGTAGGTGAAGCGGAAGCCGGCCTTCACAAGCGTCGTCAGACCGTGCGCTCGACGTCCAGCAGAAAGTCGCGTAGCAGTTCGTTGAATGCTGCTGGCGACTCGCGGAAGCATGCGTGCCCGGATGCCGGAATGCGTTCGCACCGTCCGCGCCACAAGGTCGCGTAGTCGACGCTGTCGACGTAGTCGAGGTTGACCACGGGGTCATTCGAACCATTGACTATGGCCAAAGGGCCTCGCAGCACTGCGACCAGTTGGCGTTGGTTCACGCCGGCGCCGGCGCGCAGCGCCCTGAACATCGTCTCGCGGGCGCGCCCATCGGCACGAGCCAGCGCAGCGCGCAGTGCCGGCGTGAAGGTGTCTCCGAAGATCGCGTGGCCAAAGATGTCGATCTCCTGGGGCGACAGCTTCTCCTGGCTCGCAAACCTCATCGACGGTGCGGACCGGAATGCCTCCGACATGACGGTACCCACGGGCGGTGCACCGCAGATCATCAGGCCTCGAAGCTCCGGCATGCGAGCAGCGATCTCGAGCGCGATGTGGCCGCCAAGCGACCAGCCGACGAGTACCGGGCGATCGAGATCGAGCGATTGCATCAGCTCGATGATGGCGCTGGAAAATCCAGGGCGCGTGTACGTTAGCTCGGGGTCTGCGGCATTGTCGGACTCCCCATGCCCTGGCAGGTCAATGGCCAGCAGGCGATGTCCGCGCAACATGGGCGAGTTGAGTTGGTGCTCGAAGACCGCGCGGCAGGAGGAATTGCCATGGATCATCACGATGGGCAGGGGCCCTTCCCCTGCCTCCTCGACAGCGATTGCGCCGTGAGACGTGGGGATGCGACGGACGTCGCGTTTGATTGGTTCGATCATTGCTGGTGGACGAAACTCTTTTGACGGCTGCATGTGGCGAGCCGGACGGACACTGCGATGGCCGGGAAGTCCCGGGTAGACCATCAGTGTCGGAGCTTCTGAATCACTGAGTCGACAAAATGGATACCATTGATTCTTGGGGACCACTCTGACGACGTTGCCGTGGATCGAGTTCTCGTGGACGTTGCTCAGGCTCAGCCCAGCCACTCCTCGATGACGGCCGCAGCCGCAACCCTCAGGCGCTGGCGACAGTCTTCCGACTGGCGACGAATCTCACGAGGATCGATGCCTGCTTGCGCAAGCTCGCAAGCGTGTCCGACAAGCCAGGATTCAAGCCTGTCAGGGTCGGCCTCCAGGTGGAACTGGAGCGCCAGCACGTGGCGTCCGACGCTGAATGCCTGGTGCTCGCAGGCGTCGGTGGATGCGAGTCGCACGGCGCCCGATGGATTCTGGAACTGATCGCCATGCCAGTGAAGGACCGGGGTGTCGCCGAGCCGGGCGAGCGGAGACGCCCGCCCGGCCTCCGTGAGAGTCAGCGGGGAGAATCCTATTTCCTTCACGCCCATCGGCTTGACCTTGGCGCCGAGTTCGCGCGCGATGAGCTGGGCTCCTAGGCAGATGCCAAGCAGCGGGCGCCGGGCCCGCAGCCGGCGCGAAACGAGGTCGAGCTCGTCGACCAGGAAGGGATAGGTCTCTTCGTCGAAGGCGCCGATCGGCGCACCGAGGACGACGATCAGGTCGGGCGCTACCGCATCGATCGAGGCCAGGTCGGCCGTCGGTGCCTCCACGTACCGCACCCTGTATCCACGCGCCTCCAGGACGGGCTCGAGGATGCCGAGGTCCTCGAAATGGACGTGGCGGATGGCGAGGACCTGCTTCACGCCAGAACTCCGGTTCACGCGACGACTCGCGCGGGGTCGACGAAGTCGCTGTCGTCCAGGAGCATGTCTTCGTAGAACGCACCGAACTTCTCGTGCGGGTGACGGATGTGGATCTCCAGCACCCACAGCGGGCCGCCCGTAGGCGTGAAGTCGACGTCCGCCATCGGGCCGTTGTAGTGGGCCTCGTGCGGGAACTCCGAGATGCGGTGGCCCGACAGATCCATGTTCAGTTCCCAGCCCATCGCGCGGGCCTGTTCGACGGCGAAGTCGTAGAGCGCCCGGCCGGTGGCCTTCTCCATCGCCCATTTTCTGCGGACGACGTGGAACAGCTGGCGGGCGTCCGCCGCAGCGCGCGCCATGTCGACGTTGGAGCCGGTGACGAAGGTGTCGCCGCCGTCGCCTTCCCAGGCCTCGAACACCGGGCCGATGTCGATCAGGAAGATGTCGTCGACGCCGAGCACGACGCCCGGGTCCGACGCCTGGCCGAAGGTCTTGGTCGTGTTGGTGCCGAAACGGACATAGACGTCGTGCCAGCCCCGGACCATGCCGAGCTCTGCGAGGATGTCGTGCGCCATGTCGACGGCGTCTTCCTCGACCATGCCGGGCTTCACACGAGCCGCGATCTGGTGGATCGCCTTCCTGGTAAGGGCCCGTACCTTCAGCATCTGGTCGGGGGAATAGGCCTCGCCCACCTTCTCGAGGGGGGTTCTTTCAAGCACGGTTGCGGTCATTGGGATTCTCCTAGGTTGTCGAGAGAAGTCTGGAGCTCGAGGCCGCCGAGATTGGCCGCGAGCAGGATCTGGCAGGAAAGGCGGTCGCCCTCCTCGGCGCCGATGAATTGGAGAAGCCGCGTCTCACGCTTGGCTGGTGGCGGCAGACGGTCGCGCCACTCGGGCGCGATGCGTACGCGACACGTTCCGCATGCGCCCTTGCCGCCACACACGGACTGCATCGGAACGCCGGCGCGCTTCAGGGCGAACAGCAGGGCTTCGCCTGCCGTGCCCGCGACCGCCTGGCGACCATCGCGCGTGTCCAGCGCGACGTCGACCGGTGATCCCGCCGGCCGGCTGGCATCGGTGTCGGTCGCGCCCGCGATGAAGACGTCCGCGACCAGGCGCGCCGGGTCGAAGCCACGTTCGGCAGCGCAGGTCTTTGAAAGCGCGTCGATCATGCCCGGTGCCCCGCAGGCGTAGATGTCGTGGTCGGACAGGTTGGCGAAATCGGCGACGACCGCCTGGTGCACCGGCCCCGGACGGGTGCTGCCGTCCACGGTGCCCTGGTCGACGACCGGCACGAAACGCAAGCCGGGCAGGCGCTCGGCAAGGTGGGCGATGCCGTCGATGTCGTAGAGGTCGGCGGAGGTGCGGGCGCCCCAGTAGAGGTGGATGGCGCGCCGCGGCCCGCGGTCTTCCTGGGACAGCGAAGCCAACTGCTGGAGGCAGGCCTTGATGGGAGCGAATCCTGTCCCTCCGGCGACCAGGATGAGGCTGGAAGCGGCGGCGGGCGCAAGGGCGAAGTCGCCGAACGGGCCCGTCATCCAGAACGAGTCGCCGACGCGAGCCGTGTCGAACAGCGCTCCGGTGAAGGCGCCACCCGGAACGCGGTTGATGTGCAATTCGATCTCGTCGTCGACGGGTTGCGCATTGGCGATGGAGAAGTAGCGCGGTCGACCGTCCACCGCTTCCAGCCCGACGAATTGGCCGGGCCGGTATGCGAAGGCGTGGCCGGCGCCCAGGCGCAGAGTCACGATGAGCGTGCGATCCGAGGCCCGGCGCTTCGTGGCCAGCGTCAGCTGCAGCCGTCGAGGAAAAAGGGGCAGGCTCATCGGATCAGCGCGAACCCAGCCCCTCGACCCCGGCGGAGAAGCGCTCATGGCTCACCTGCAGGTCGTCGCGAATGCTCTTGGCGGCGCTGGGCAGGCGCCGATGCAGCAGCAGGATCCAGCCCAGGCCGACGCCGAGATACGCCAGGAACCAGTAGGGGAAGGCGTTCACCGGCGCGGCGGGCACCGGGTAGACGCTACCGATGGCTGGAATGGCCAGCATGACGAGCGAAGCGGCGGACGAGGCGATGTCGCGCTTGCGCAGTTGCCCGATGGCTCGAAGATAGGCCGGCGCCGCGATGGTGATGAGCGCGTAGGGCACGATGAAGCCGAAAGCCGCGCAGGTTCCCGCATAGTTGAACAGGTCGAGCGTGGCGACGTGGGCCAGCGCCGCAGCGAGCGTGATGCCGAACGCCACGGCAGCGAGCAACGAGACGGCCACGTGGGGCGTCGCGTTCTTGCTGTGCGCGGTGGCGGTGACGGGCGGCACGATCCCATGGCGGCCCATGGTGTACAGCACGCGGGCGCCGGCGTTGATGCACGACAGGCACAGGGCGAAGAAGCTGATCATCGCGCCGAGCGACAGTGGCACCTGGAGGAAGCCGAGGTGGGACAGCTGGGCCAGGATGTTGAGCGGAGCGTCGAGCTTGTCCAGCGTGTCCTGGTAGCCGCGAACGCCCAGCACCATCGTGTACGTCACGACGACGAAGAAGGCGCCGGAGATCAACAGGCTCATGATCACGGCGCGCGGGATCGTCCTGAGCGGATCCTTCGCCTCGTCGCCGAACGCGGTGGCGCTCTCGAAGCCCACCAGGCTGAAGATCGCCACCACCACGCCCAGGCCCATGTTGGCGGCCGGGAAGGTGGAGACGTCGAACTGCGCGGCATCGAGCGTGAAGTGGTGCTGGGCCAGCACGACGACGCACAGGACGGCGATGAGCAGCATCGACAGCCCCTCGCACACCAGCATCATGATGGCGGACAGCTGCACGTTGTTCCAGGCGCAGAACCAGGCGGCAGCCACGCACAGCGCGGACAGCAGCAGGGGCGGGACGGGAGGGCCCGCCATCGCGCAGAGCTTGCCGGCGAAGATCGTGAAGCCCGTCACCCCCGCGAGCGTGATGCCCATGTAGGCCCACAGCAGCGACCATCCACCGATCGCGCCGGCGTTGATGCCGAGCCCACGGCAGATATAGGCATACATCGAGCCCGAGCCGGCTGACCGGCGCGCGAACTGGTTGAGGTTCTGAGCGACGAACAGCAGCATCAGCGTGCCCAGCACGTAGGAACACCAGCTCCAGTTTCCGGTGTTGCCGAACATCACCGGGATGATCAGTGCTGCAGTCATCGTCGGGGAAATCAGTGCCACGCCCTGCGAAAGCAGTTCGGTGAAGCTCAGGCAGTTCGCTTTGAGTTGCTTGGTTTCCATGGATCCTCCGTGATAGCGCTGGCTTGCGTTCGTGTCGCGCCGCGTTGCCGGCGTCCATCGAAAGCCCTTGCTTGCCTTTGATGCCCGGAGGTTATATAAATGACTGGCCCATCGCATCCTCCAGTTTCTAAATAGTCAGTAGTCCAGACATGCGCCGACTTTGGCCTCTCTCCCTCGTGATCGACCGGCAAGCCGCCACGCCGGTGGGCCAGCAGATCGTCCATGCGGTGATCGAGGAGGTGCGGCGGGGCCGCCTGAAGCCAGGCACGCTGCTGCCGGGCAGCCGGGAGCTCGCCGGGAGCCTGGGCGTCAACCGCAAGACCATCGTCATCGCCTTCTCCGAGCTGCAGGCGCAGGGCTGGCTCTCCAGCGAGACTCGGCGCGGCACCTTCGTGGCGGACAACCTGCCGTTGCCGGATGCGAGCCGCGCAAGGCCCGCGAAGATGCCCGAGGCCCCGTTCTTCCGGTCTTCGCGCGTCGCCGCGGAGCTGACGGCCGACCTGGCTCCGCAGGACATGCTGGCATTCGACGACGGTGCACCGGAACTGCGCCACGTGCCGGTCGATGCGCTGGCCCGCGCCTATCGCGACAGCCTGCGCGGCACCCTGCAACGCCGACGGCTGGGCTATGGCGATCCTCGCGGCTCGGCGGCCCTTCGCGCCTCGATCGCGGCGATGCTCGGCGCCGAGCGCGGCCTGTCGGCGTCGCCCGAGAACCTGTGCCTGACACGAGGCAGCCAGAACGGCATCTTCGTGGTGGCCCAGACCCTGGTGTCGGCCGGCGACACCGTGGTCGTCGAGCGCCTGAGCTACCCGCCCGCGCGCGAGGCGTTCCGCCGCGCGGGTGCCGATATCGTCGCGGTAGGCGTCGACGAACACGGCCTGATGGTGGCTGACCTCGAGCGGGTGTGCCGCCGCAAGCGGGTGCGTGCGGTCTACGTCACGCCGCACCACCACTTCCCGACCACGGTGTGCATGACGCCGGAACGGCGCATGCGCCTGATGCAGCTGGCCTCGCAGTTCGGCTTCGCCATCGTCGAGGACGACTACGACCACGACTTCCACTTCACGCACCAGCCGATGCTGCCGCTGGCCGCGTTCGACGGCGAAGGCTGCGTGATCTACGTGGGCTCGCTTTCCAAGCTGCTCAGTCCTAGCCTGCGCATCGGCTACGTGTCTGCGCCCAAGGCGCTGATCGACCGCATCGCGTCCGAGGTGATGATGGTGGACCGCCAGGGTGACCCAGCCATGGAGGCCGCGGTCGCCCAGTTCATCGAGGCGGGCGAGCTCCACCGCCACACGCGCAAGATGATGCGGCTCTACGCCGAGCGGCGCGACCGGTTCGCCGAGTTCCTGCAACGCGCATTCGGGTCGCGCATCGAGGTGACTCCGCCCGACGGCGGCCTTGCGTTCTGGGTTCGCTTCCCCGGCGTGGATCTCGATCGCCTGCTCCAGGCTGCGCACGAGCGTCTCGTGCATTTCCAGCTGCCCAACGCCTTCGTTCACGGCGGTGGAACGGTCGATGCCCTTCGGCTGGGTTTTGCCAGCCTCGATGTTCAGGAGCTCCGGCTGGCCACGAAGCGCCTGGCCGCGGCCTCGGACGACATCGACGGGTGAGGCCATGAACCCTCGCAGCCGACTCCGCGTCTCGATCGGCTTCGCTACCTCGGCGGGCAGGCGCTCCGAGAACCAGGACTTCGGCGCGGTGGATCTGGGCAGCCCGAGCGAAGCCGAACTGCAGGGCGTCCTTGCCGCCGTGGCGGACGGCGCGGGCGGCGCTGGCGGCCGAATGGCAGCGGAACTTGCCGTTCGTACATTCCTGGACGGCTCTCGGTCCTGCAGTGGCCTGCGAGGCGCAACCCCCGCCGCGACATCCGCCTTGGATTCATTCAATCGCTGGCTGCACGCGCAAGGCAGTGCGTCGCCATCGCTTCGCGGGGCCGCATCGACCTTCACTGCCGCGATCGTGCGCGGCCGCAGCGCCACCTTGCTGCATGTCGGCGATAGCCGCGCGTGGCACTTCCGGGGCGATGTCCTCGCGCTTCTGACCGGCGACCACGTCGCCTGGCAGGCCGACGGCAGCCAGCGGCTACAGCGGGCACTGGGCCTGGAGTCATCGCTTCGTCTGGACGCTGCGACACAGCCGATCGAGGCGCACGACCGCCTGTTGCTCTCGACCGATGGCGTACATGGAGCCTTGTCTCGAACCGCGATTGCCCGCCTGCTTGGCCGGCGCCATTCGCCTCAGGCGGACGCCGTTGCGCTGGTCGATGCAGCAGGAACGTCAGGTGGCCACGACAACGCAACGGCCATCGTCATCGACATCGTCGAACTCCCGGCCGCCGACCACGGCATGATCACTGCCGGCCTGGCGGCTCTGCCTGTCATGCCGCTGCCCCTGGAAGGGGATGTGGTCGACGGATTCGTGCTGCTTCGCATACTTGCCGAGACGTCCACGGCCCGCCTGTTCATTGCCGCGGACGGACCCGAACAAGTCGTGCTGAAGTTTCCGCGGGGCGAGAACGTCGGTTCGGACGATCGCCACCGCTTCGTGCGCGAGGTGTTCATTGCCCAGCGCGTCAGCCATGCCAACCTGGGTACCGCGCTTGAACTGACGGGCGAACGCCAAGGTCGGCTCTACCTGGCCATGCCCTTCTTCGATGGCGAAACCGTGCATGCCCGACTTCAGCGACGCCCGATGGCGGTATCAGAAGCAGTCTCCATCGCATGCAAGGTGGGACGGGGATTGGTCGCCTTGCATCGCATGGGCGTCGTTCACCGAGACATCAAGCCTCAGAACGTCATGTTGTTGTCGGACGGCGGCGTGAAGATCATCGACTTCGGCGTTGCACGGCTTCCAGATCTCGAAGAGACGCACGAGGCTGAGTCGCCCGGGACGCTCGACTACATGGCCCCCGAACTGCTCGAGGGCCACCGGGGAGATGCTGCATCGGATCAGTATGCGCTCGGCGTCGCGCTCTACATGATGTTGACGGGGAGGTATCCGCACGGCGAGACTCCGCCCGGAGCGCGTCCTATGTTCGGCCCGGTGGCGCCACCGTCCCGATACCGCGACGACATCCCAGCGTGGCTTGACACCGCGCTCCTGCGCGCGACGGCGATGCGGAGCGAGGATCGCTTCGGCGATGTCGACGAACTGGTGTTCGAGCTGGAAAACGCATCGACTCGGGCCGCGCCGCGGCGTGAGCGAAAGCCACTGATCGCTCGCAATCCTGTACTGTTTTGGCAGGTGATTTGCGTTTTGCTCGTGGTACTTCTGGTCGCGAGTCACATGAGGATTTAGCGACGGTCATTCTCGCTCGCCGAGATCCGGGCGGGCCTGAATTTCGTTGATTTCCGCGCACTGAGGCCAGATGTTGAGCCGACGCGCAAGGTGCCGCTAGTTCAGACTTCTTGACGAACACCACAATGCGGCGCATCCAGGTGTATTTGCAGAAGCTGTAAAACCGGTTTGCGCGCGAAGAAGACTCCGAGGTCTTACGCTGGGCTGAGGACAGCTGCGAGTCCGAGACTCAAACGAGCTTTCGGGGCCTCTAAGATCGGCGCGCGATCCACGACCCGAATGAATCACGAGGCTGCGGTCGCGCTCCGGCTGTCGTGCATATAGGGCCTGCTCAAGAGCGTCGAGGACGAAGTCCGTCGCCATCGAGCTGCTGACACGCCAATCGACGATGCGCCTGGCTTAGACATCGATGATGAAGGCGACGTATTGCCAGCGTTGCCAGATCGAGACATACGTGAAGTCCGAGTGCCGCGCGGCCCAGTGACCTCGCCAAGCTGCCCGATGGACGACGCAAGCAGACGCTCCAGAAGCAGGAGCATCGCAAGGCGAGCGTGCGCGCCAAGGTCGAGCATCCGTTCCGCGTCATCAAGCGTCAGTTCGGGCTGACGAAAGTTCGCTTCCGCGGCTTGGCCAAGAACACGGCGCATGTGGTCACGCTGTTCGCGTTGTCGAACCTGTGGATGGCGCGTCGACAGTTGATGGCGATAGCAGCAGTGCGTCCGCAGCGCGGGTGACTGGCCTCGCAGGCTTCGAATGTGCGACCTCGCATGGCAAAACCTGCGTCCGCTGACGCTTCGCAGCGATTCGAAGAGGCTAAAACGTCGGCGATTTCGACTTGATCAGACCTTCCTTAGAGAAAGCTCTGAAAAGAACGAAGGAGAAAGCGGAGCGATGGGGCGAGCGGGAATACAGGCATTAGCCGACAAATAGTGTTTGGCAAGGAGTTGAGGGCCGCGAGGCCTCCGTGCGCCCGCTGAATTAAGCCTTCGATACTGTGGCTGCTTGATCGAGCTGCCGGTGCGACGAGCTTCGACCTGCCTCGCAGCGTTTCCACACGGCCTCCAGCGGAAGCCGAAGCACAGCCGTTGTGCATCGACGTCCGGTCCGCTTGCCAATGCTGCCGCAGTTCGGAAGACCGGCGTCGGCGCCACCGGATTACTTCTGGAACGGGCCCCTCTGCTGATACTTCTTCACGAGAACTCCCATGCCGTGCCGAAGGTGCATCTCTCGTTCAACTGCGCTGATGCGCGCTTGCGCAGAGTCGCTATCGACTGATGCCGCAATTGCCGTGTCGCGAGCCAGCTGTGCCTTGCGCAGTTCTTCGGCCAGTTCGCCGTCGGTGAGGTCGCGAAGTTCCGTCATTTGACAATGCGGGGCAAGCTATGACCGAGAGGATGTTGCTCGACCTGCCTGACCGACGGAACCCTGCCTTCGGCAGGCGGCGCTTGACAGAGGCGGCGAGCGGGCGTCATGGCCTTGAAGGTTGCAAGCGATTCAATGCATCGCCTTCGACAGTGACCTCGATCCTGTTGCGACCATTCTGCTTGGCCAGGTAGAGAGCGCAATCCGCTCGGGCCACCAACGAGTCCACTGACTCACCCGACGCCATCCACTGAGCAACTCCGATGCTGACGGTGATTGGCGGCAGTTCGGAGTCATCCGCTGCAGCCAGTTCAAAGAGGATTCGCTGTGCTGCCTTCTTGGCGGCTACGGCGTCAGTCTCGGGAAGCGCTATCAGGAACTCCTCGCCGCCGTAGCGGGCGAAGACATCATGCGGGCGCATCAAGGCGGCCAGTCGCCGGCACAAGTGCACAAGCACGCGATCTCCCACGGGATGACCGAACTCGTCATTGATCCTCTTGAAATGATCGATGTCAAGCATAAGCACGCTCAGGGGATGACCACGGCGGCGGCAGCGCGAAAGCTCTCTGGCTAGAGCCTCGGACAAGGCTCTGCGGTTGAGTGCGGCAGTCAGGGGATCGCGAATGGCTTGCTCTTCGATTCTGGCGCGGACGTCGTCGGACGCCATCGTGGCAAATCCCAGAACAAGCATGAGGTTGCAGACGGTGAAGGAGGCGGTATAGGCGACTTGTATGGCTGTCTGGGTCAACAAGCCGCTATCACCTTGCGGAAACGCGATCGCGTGAATCGCTCTCAAGCCGTAGACGCAGGTCAGACCAACAAGCCACGAACCGACCAGCGTGACTCCTATCGTCTGTCCGAATCTGGCGGCGCGTTGTGTTCGCAGTAGAACAAAGAGGTGCTGTGCATTGATGGCCGCGCAGAGCCCAGCAACGATGACGACGCGAACTCGAAAGCTGTCCTGGACGAAGGAAAACCACGTCACGGCACCAACGGCTGCTGCCAGGATGATCAGCCAGTTTCGCCAGTTCACGCGCCCGCCGAAGTGTTCCACGGTGCCGACAAGCCACAGGACGTAAGCGAGGAGCAGAGCGGCATTGCCCAGCGTGACCGACGCCAAGTCCGAGATTCGGTCGCGGAGCCCAAGAAAAAAGAGCGCCAGGAACACCAGCCAGGCGCCCATTACCCAGGCCAGCAGTCCAGTCACCGGAAGCGGCGACGCTCGCCGTAGAAGGGTCAGTACCAGCGCCATGAGACCGCAGGTAATGCTGCCAATGAGGATGGTCGTCCGCGGGTCGAGCAGGATCACGTCATTTCGCCTCTTCGATGAATGGCGGCCGTCGCAGTTGTCGGCCGGCCGCGCGCTATCGCTTGACCTTCCCTGTGCGTTTCGAGTTCCGCCCCTCACCCTCTGCGTCGCTTCCCGGCGGGTCGGCGGGAGCAAGGCGCTCTCTGGGCGACGACTGCACCGGGTCGCTTGCGGGAAAAGTTTCTTCCAAGGCCTCATCGAGCGGGTCGGGCTGCGGCGCGTTCGGCACGGCTTCGGGTGCTTTGCCACGTGATTTGGAATTGCTGCTCATTGAGAGCCTCTCTTGGAATTGGATGGTCGTCTCATCGGCCGATGGCGCGGCGCTCAGTGCCCAAGTTTCGGTATTGCGCTACGGGATCCTGCGCGACCCATCGTTTGCCTTGGGAAGGTCCTCGAGCATGTCCACCGGCGGCGCGAAGAAGAGGCCTCCCGTCACCGCTCGGCTGTAGTCGAGCAGACGGTCGTGGTTTCCGGGGGGACGTCCCACGAACATGTTCTCGAGCATCTGCTCGATCGGTTCGGGCGAACAGGCGTACCCGATGAAGTACGTCCCAAACTCTCCAACGCCAGGTCGGCCGAACGGCATGTTGTCTCGGAGAATCTTCACTTCTCGCTCGCCATCGACAATGGTCGTCAGCGAACTGTGAGACCAGGAGGGTTTGACGCCCTCGTCCAGTTCGATGTTGGAGAGTTTGGTGCGACCGATGATCTGTTCCTGCGCGTCGACCGAGAGTGCATTCCATCCCGCCATGTCGTGCAGGTACTTCTGCACCAGGACGTAGCTTCCACCGGCGAAAGGTTCATCCTCTTCACCGATGATGGTGGAGTTGGCCAGCACGCGTCCAATCGGGTTCTCGGTGCCGTCGACGAATCCGATCATGGCCCGCTGGTCGAAATAGCGAAAGCCGTGCACCTCGTCGACGACCTTTGCGGCGTCGCCAAGCTTCAAGACGAGTTCCCGAGCGAGCTCGAAGCACAGGCCCATGTCCTCGGCACGTATGTGGAGCAGGATGTCACCAGGTGTCGCCGGCGCAACGCGCTCGCCGGAACCGAATTCGCGAAACGGATGCAGCCCGGCAGGACGAGGAGCTCCGCAAACGATGTCCCACGCGGCAGCACTCAGGCCGCACACGCAAGAGAGATTACCGTCGGGAGAGCGCTTGCCCACGGAGCGCGTGACTGCGGCGACCTCGCCGCACCAGTCTCGCACTGCGTCGGCGCAGGCCGCACTGGGCGAAAGCACTGCGACGATGAAGATCGCGCTGCGCGTCGAAGGATTGCAGACAGCCTGCGGCTCGGGAACGTTCGGAAGCATCATGTCGAGTGTCATTCGAGTGTGACGGAATGGTCCTGGCGCGTCATGTCGTTTTGGTTGCCGACCTCTGCGCGGCCAACGCAGCCTCGGTCACGATCGATCCGAGTTTCTTGACGGCTGCTTCGATCTCGGCGGTCCATGCGAAGCTGTAGTTGAGGCGAATGCACTTGGAGTACACGGGAGAGTTGCCGAAGATCCGGCCCGGTGTCACCGACACGCCTTGCTTCATCGATTGGCGCGCGATCTGCAGGGCGTCCACGCCGTCCGGGAGTTGAATCCAAAGAAGATAGCCTCCTTCAGGCTCGGAACATTGCGTTCCTTCGGGAAAGAATCGCTTGATCATTCCGCGCATGATTTCGCAGCGTTGCCTGAGGTCCAGTCTCACGGTGCGCAGATATTGATCCCAGCCGTCTTGAGCCAGGAACTCCGCCACGGCCACCTGCGCGATCGCCGAGGTCGAGAAGGTGCTCAGGAACTTCAGCTGTTCGATTTCCGCGCGGTACTTGCCGGCCAGAATCCAGCCTACACCGATGCCGCCGCCGAGGCTCTTGGAGAACGAGCCGCAATGCAGGACCGTGCCCGTCGTGTCGAACGACTTCAGTGTCGTAGGAGGTTCGTTCCCGAAGTAAAGCTCGTTGTAGACGCCGTTCTCGATGAGCGGCATCTGGTGTCGGACAGCAAGTTCCACCAAGGCGCGCTTGTTTTCATCGGGCATCACGAAGCCGAGGGGATTCTGGAAGTTCGGCATCGTGATGCAGGCGTCAATGCGGCCTCGGACGAGGAGGTCCGAGAGGCTTTGAAGGTCGATGCCTTCCTTCGGGTGCGTCTGGAGCTCGATCACTCGCATCCCGAGCCGCTCCGCGGCCTTGCGCATCACATAGAAGGTCGGCGACTCCACCGCGATCGTGTCACCCGGGCGAGCTACAGCGCGCAGACAGAGGTTCAGACCCTCTGTGGCTCCCACCGTAACGATGATCTCCTGGGGGTCGACGTTGAGTCCGTTGCGCATGTGTCGTTGCGCAATCTGACGAATGAGCTTTGCGTTGCCTGGAGGGATGTCCTCGACGACGTCCGCGTCAAGCCGGCCCCGCATCGCTTCCCTCATTCGCAACTGCATTCGGCGCCATGGAAACAGCGCTGGATCGGGGTAGGCGGATGCCAGGGGTACCGCGTTGTGGGTGCGTATCGATTTCAGCGTTGCGAGCACATACTGGCCCGCGTCAAGAAACGGAAGATCGTCATCGGCCTCGAGCTCGGGGCCGGCGCCCGCTTCCGTGAGGTTGCTGGATGCGCATCTTGTGGTGACGAAGTAGCCGGACTGCGGCCGGCCCTCAATGACGCCCTGGCTCTCCAGGACCTGGTACGCGTGCCTGACCGTGGTGATGCTCAGGCGACGTGCTCTGCTCGCGTCTCGAATGGACGGCAGTCGATCACCCGGCTTCAGTACCCCATCGGACACCGATTTTGTGATGTCGTCCACCAGTTGCGTGTAGAGCTGCTTGGGCATGAAGAACTTTCTAGCGTGGATGCAGGGCCGCCGGCGCTTCTGTGCTCCTCGAGATCCTTGCGCACTGGTCCTTAGGACCGATGAGTTCCGTCTCAATGTAGCTGGAAGTCCATCCATCGTCCATTTCGACCATGCACGCCTCCGATCCATTGCCTGTGGCTTCGCCGCGTCCTTGCGTTGCCTCTCTCGGCCGGCTCGAAGCGGTGCAGTTGGAGATGGCGAATCTTCTTGAGGGGCCGCTCCCGACGATTGATGTGAAGCTGTCCACGATTGCTGGTCGCGTGTTGGCCGAGCCCTTGCGCCGGCCTGGTTCGGACCCTGGCCAGGCCGAACCGCTCCTCGCACCCGGAACGCTGCTGCGCCCCGCGCATGTCCCGTTGTTCGCCTCGCACAACCGAGCCACGGTGCGCGTGTACGAGCGCGCGCGCGTGGGAATCATGGCCTTCGGCTCCAGCGGCAGGGCGCCCCCGAAGGCCGGCGACCGTGCCGCAGCGACCGCGACCATGCTGTCCGCGGCCATCGAGCAGATGGGAGCCAAGCCTTTCAGCTCCGCCTGCGACCCCGCAGATGCCTGCCACTTCCTAAGCTCCCTGACGGCCTTGTTGTCTGCCGGATGTTCGCTTGTCCTCATCGCGGGAACGATAGACGACGAGACGCGTGGCGCGCTTGAACGCTCGGGTGCGCTGCGCGAAGCGACCAACGTCAGGGAAGTCGGGCTCGAGCCCTTTGGCAGCGTGCAAGTCGCGCGCGCGTGCAAGGCACAGCTGGTGGCATTGCCCCCTGATCCGGAGGCCGCATATGTGGCGTTCACCGTGCTGGTTTCCTCGCTGGTTCGAGCGCTCTCTGGGCGATCAGATGCGACAGTGCCAGCGTCCTCTGCGCTGATGATTGACGACCGCATGGGCGAACAACCAGCGTCCGGACCATTCTGGGTCCACGAGCAGCCCGTGCCTTCGAGGTGTGGCGCCGCTCGAGTGCTTCGAAAGACAGGCGGCGGCCTGGCATCGATTGCGGAGGCCTCCGGCATCGCGTGGTTTCCGCCGGATCTTGGGTGCGTGCTACCTGGGGCCATCGCATACATCTCCTTCTGATCTCAACATCGTAGGTGCCGGAGAACGTCCCGAGGCAGGTCATATCCGGGCATCGACTGTGTCCCGCCGCGAAGCCTCAAACTGTGAGTTCTCTCGCCCGCTCCTGCGCTCTACAGTGGCGCGAAGTGTCGTTCAGATCCGATGTTGGATGTTCCGATAACTGAAATCGGAAGGATCTGCGTGCTTGCCGGAGGGCATGCTTCATAGAATCTGACGGCGACGCCGGTGCTGGCGACGGAGGCGCGACTCCATGGTGGCAGACCGAGGGGCCGACCATATCTGTCGCCGAGTCTTGCAAGGGACGCGTTCCGACCTTGCGCAACAGGCGCGATGGCCTGCGGATCACAGACTGATGAAGGCCGTATCCGCAGCGGGGCACGCCTCCTGCGCGGTTGCTCAGGAGGCCGTCCGTGCCGGTTCAAGACTTCAAATTGGGGAGCCGAACATGCAAGAGTTTGACCTGTACCTGAATCCGAAGCGACCGACGCTGGGTCTCTATGTCAAGGCTGGGGCCGAGCTGCCGGGACTTGCCGATGGGGCTGAATGGCAGCACGAGGGAACGGTCGACGCCAGCGAGTTGCCGCCTGAGGTACTGACGGGCGTGGACGCGAACGGGCACGCGTTTCAAGAACTTGGCGACTGAGTCTGCGTCGATCCGAGAAGCATGGAGCACAGGCAAGGGACCGGCGAGACCTTGCCGAGGCGCTGGGAGGTGCCTGAGCCATTGTGAGGCGCATGTGTCGAGGCGTGCGAACCCCTAATACGTCTGCGGTCGGACGTCGTATTCTGCTGTGGCGATCGACCGGAAAGTCGTGCCATAAGGGATGCTTGCGCTCGCTCGATGCGACGCTAGGCTGACCATTCCACCCTGGAGCCCAACACCTCCCTTCATCGCCCCTGAAGCGTCTCGCCGCAGGGTGGAGCAGTCGTCTTGCGACTGACCCACCCCCATGACCTGCCATTGATGAAGGTCGATTCAGTCTGGACGCAGGAAGGAAAGATGGTGGAGCGCCATGAGAGCGCGAGCGACTACGACGCGCGAAGGCGGCCCTGGTATCTGCAAGCTCAACGCGATCCTCCAGGCGCCGGCGTCATCTGGACGGCACCCTTCGTGTTTCGCTCGACCGGGCGGCTGGGCCTCTCCGCGGTCGTCCAGTGGACGTCTCCCGATGGCAGGCGCAGCACCAGTACGACGGACCTCACACTCGACGACATCTCTTCCTTCACGCGACAGGTCGAGGTCAGTCCGCATGGCTTTGCCGTGGTGTTGACCTCCGATGGCAGGATCGTCGGCTTGCCAGGCGGGGTCGCTTCAGTCGACCCAGCGCATTCAGCGGAGTTCCTGCTGAAGCCTTTACAGAACTTGGGGAGGCCCGAACTTGTCAGCGCATTCCAGGCCTGGCAGCAACGAGGGGCCCCCCAGGCTGACGAGATTCGCTTCAAGACCGGAGGCGTCGCCTGGCTCGCCAACGTATCCAAGATCATTCTTCGCAGGCAGGCGGACATATACGTCCTGGTCGTCGCGCCAGAGGCGGACTTCGCGCTTGCGGGAGCGGAGCAGTGGCTGACCCTTGTCGGCATTCTGTTCGTGACGATTTCCTTGACTGCATGGGCTGCACTGCGTGCCTCGCGCCGATTTTCCTCACCTCTGAGAGAACTCGCGTCTGAAAGCGAACGCATCGGACGGCTTGACCTCCAGCGGCCGGTTCACGTCAGGAGTCACTGGCAGGAGCTCGTCGACACGGCCAACGCGCAAGAGGCGATGCGCCGAGACCTGCTGCGTGCCACGGAGGGCTTGGAGGCCACGGTCGATCGGCGGACTCAGCAACTCACGGTGGCGTTGGAAGCGGCTGGGGAAGCGGGCCGGGCGAAGGCCGCGTTTCTGGCCAATATGAGCCACGAGATCCGCGCGCCGATGAACGCGATCGTGGGTCTCACGACGCTGCTCCAGCGCACGCCCATTTCCGACACGCAACGAAACTACGTGATTCGCCTGGCTGACGCGGGGCACCTTCTTCTTCATATCGTGAACGACGTCCTCGACTATTCGAAGATCGAAGCAGGCAAGCTCGCACTTGAACGCTCCGAGTTCGCGTTGGACGACCTTTTGTCGCGGGTTGGCAACATGCTCGGACCCATCGTGCGCGACAAGCCCTTGGAAGTTGTATTCAGGCGCGCTCCCGATGTCCCGAACCTCCTCGTCGGGGATGCCGTTCGCATCGAGCAGGTACTCATCAACATTGCGGGCAACGCCTGCAAGTCACTGCTTCGGGCGAAGTGCTCGTGGAGGCAACGCGTGGCGCTCCTGCGGCAGACGAGACGACGATCGACTTCACGGTCCGAGATACCGGCATCGGAATGAGCGCAGAGCAGGTCAGGCACCTGTTCCAGCCGTTCAGCCAAGGCGACGAATCCATGACCCGCCGCTTCGGTGGAACGGGACTGGGCCTGGCCATCAGCAAGCATTTGATCGAGCTGATGGGCGGGAGCATCGACGTCGAAAGCACGCTCATGGTCGGCAG
>FTKT01000678.1_pt2 | contig 41669 bp, 42 predicted proteins | sample 1658271 | NCBI WGS metagenome assembly FTKT01 (sample SAMEA3914811, study PRJEB12502) | metagenome | biome: forest; material: soil | place: Canada | collected 2011-08-04 | depth 0.3 m | reverse complement strand
CGATCGGCCTTCCCCCTCGATTCCGGACGGTGCACGGTCCGGACTGAACGGCTGCGGTTCACTCGCCCTGGGCAGCCGGTCCTTCAACGCCTGCTACGGCGGGGACCCGGAGAGCTGGCGTGACCATCAGTCAGATCTCTGCCGCTCCACAAGAGTCGGATAAACGCTTCACCTGATCGGCAGTACACCGGCTAGGCTGCGTCCCTGTGACAGGGGAGACGCTTCACGTTCGGACCTTCGGCGATTTCACGGGGCCGCCGCTTGTCGCCGTGCACGGCGTGTACGGACATGGCGGCCGCTGGCGGGAACTGGCGGCGGGTCACCTGGCCGATCGCCGCGTGCATGCGCCCGATCTTCGCGGGCAGGGCCGGTCGCCGTGGTCCGCGCCGTGGAATCTGGAGCAGCATGTCGCCGACGTGCTCGCCACGATGGACGCGCTCGGTCTGCGGCAGGCTGACATACTCGGCTTCTCCTTCGGCGCCGCGGTGTCGTTGTACCTGGCCCGTCAGGCGCCCGAGCGGGTAGGCCGACTGGTGCTGCTGGAGCCGGCGGTCGGGCTCGGCACCGATGGTGTGGCGAGAAGCGCCGCGAAGGCGCTGGCGGCGCCGTCCTTCGATGATCAGGCCGAGGCCCGGACGGCGTACCGGGCCTCCTGGCCGAGCGCCTCGCGGGACGCCGTCGAGCAGGAGCTGGCGGACTACCTGGAGCAAGGCGAGGACGGGCGGTGGCGGTGGCGCTTCAACCCGGACGCGATCGCGGCGGCGTACACCGAAATGGGCCGCCCAGCGGTTCTCCCACCCACCGGTGTGCCCACTCTGCTGGTTCGCGCCACCCGATCCAAAGTGATGCGCCCGGAGTACGTGGAAGCCTGCCGCACGTCCGGCGTCGAGGTGGCCGACGTCGGCTCCGGTCACCAACTCCTGCTGGAGCGACCGGCAGAGACCGGCGTGCTGGTGCGGAGGTTCCTCGTCGCCCGGCCGGACGGGCCTCGGGGCGGCGGGGTGGCCGCGTCCGGCGTTGTCGAGGAGTGAGAGCCCCAAGTCCCGGAAGCCGCGCCCTCGCGGCTCGTTCACGCCGGAGTCCAAGGCCGAGATCGTCGGGCTGTACTGACGCGGGGACCGCTCGGTCGGCCAGGTGGCCAAGGACTTCGACCTGACCGAGACCGCAGTACGCGACTGGATCAAGATTGCCGAGGTCCACGAGACCTCGCGGGGCAGCTACGGCGCCCCGCGCATCCATGCCGTCCTCAGGCGCGGCGGTGACCGGTGCGGCCGGCGCCGGGTCGCGCGGCTGATGCGCCAGGCCGGCCTCCAGGGCCGACACTGCAGACGAGGCCGGCGCACCACGATCCCGGACCCGCGCGCCGCCACCCGCCCGGACCTGGTCCTGCGGGACTTCCAGCCCGACCCGACGGCCCTCGACACGCGCTGGTGCGGCGACATCACCGACATCCCGACCGACCAGGGCTGGCTCTACCTGGCCACCGTCATCGACATCGCCTCCCGCCGTGTCGTCGGCTGGGCCACTGCCGACCACCTGCGGACCGAACTCGTGGCCGACGCCCTGCGGGCGGCCTGTCACACCCGTCGTCCGGCCGGAAAGGTCGTGTTCCATTCGGATCGCGGCTGCCAATACACCAGCCGTGAATTCACCGATCTCGCAGCCGAGTTCGGCGTCCGACTATCGGTCAGCCGCACCGGGCAGTGCTGGGACAACGCCCTGGCTGAGTCCTTCTTCGCCACGTTGAAGCGGGAGTTGCTCGGCAGCAGCCCATGGCCAAGCCGGGCGGAAGCCCGCTCCGCGATATTTGAGTGGATCGAAGCCTGGTACAACATACGAAGGCTGCACAGCAGCCTCGGCTACCGCAGTCCCGCCGAGTACGAGACCGTCCTCGCAGCCTGACCACCACACCGATGGTGTCCGTCAAAGCGGAGCAAGCTCACTGTCGTGACTCCCGGATGGCGGGGTGTGAGACGGGCGCGGTGGCGAGACCCTGCCACAGCTCGGCGATCTCCTCGGCCTCGCGAGCGGACTGCAGGAGAGTCTCGTAGTGGAGGACCTCTGCGGTGGCGTGGGCGTGCCGGCGGCTCCACTCCGCCTTCAAGGAGCCGAGATCGGACATGGGGGGCGAGGCCGTTCCCTGGCCTGAAATTGCCACGCGCCTGACGCTTGCGCCACCGACCAGGCCGTCCAAGGTAGCGGCTGCGCAGTCCTTCGAATCGGTGACACTCGGCCGCTCCCAGGCCCGCCACAGTGACAACCTTGCCGCAGCCATGGAGGAAGGGAACGCCGACCGCGCCATGGGACCGGTATCCCCCCCCGGGACGGGTCCGCTCGGGACGGGTCCGCTCGGGAGATTCCCGGCGGGGCCACGGGTTCGAGGTTCGGCAGCGGTGCCGGATCAGATCCGGGGGGCCACCGCCAGGCATTGCCGGACCAGCGGTCGGATCCATTCCCCGGCGCCGCGTACCCCCGATCACACGAAGGTGACGATGTCGTCGACGCGGGCGGAGTGGATGCCCGCGGAAGTCTCGCGCACGTAGCGTTCGCGCAGCGCGTGGGCCTTCTTGTACGCGTCGGTTGCCAGTGCCTCGGCCATGGCTTCCCCGGAGTCGAAGCTGATCTGGACGATCGCGTCGATCGGGTCCTCCGCCCCGTCCGCGGCGAGGTCCGTGAGGTAGTACTGCACGTAGGCGCGGGTCTGCGGGAGCGTCTGGTACGTCGGACCGTACTCGTGCTTCATGAAGTGCCGGAATTCCTCGGTGGAGACCTCGGGGTTCTTTCGGATGACGGTCAGCAGGGTGATCACTGAAGATCCCTTCCGGTGCCGGTGTGGTTGCGGTCATGCCATCGGGTCCGGTGGCGGGCGTCCGAAGTGCGCCCCGGCTTCCCGGCTGCGCCTCCGCAGTGAGCGAGGGCGCGGTGGTACGTCAGGGAGCCCTGTTCCTAGGAGTGCGGTACCCCCTCCGGCGTGGCCTTCCACGGATGCGGCGCGGGGGCGAGTCTCCTGGTGGCGGTATACCAGCCGGTTCCGGCCGTGGAAGAGGACGAGGAGGTGGCACGGTCATGGCGTTGTTGGGTTCGTACGTCACGCTCGGCCGTTCGGGGCTGCGGGTGAGTCCGCTGGCGCTGGGCGCGATGACGTTCGACGACGGGAGCTGGGGCTCGGCACAGGAGGAGTCCTTCGCGATCATCGACCGTTATCTGGAAGTGGGCGGGAACTTCATCGACACCGCGAACCAGTACAACGGCGGGGCGTCGGAGGAGACGCTCGGCGCGTACTTCGCGGGGCGGCCCGGGGTACGCGACCGCGTGGTGCTGGGCACCAAGTTCGGCGGCACCATGGACTCTCCCAATCCGAACGCGGGCGGTGCCGGGCGCAAGGCCGTACTCGCGCAACTGGATGCGTCGCTGCGGCGGCTGCGCACCGACTACGTGGACCTGTACTGGATGCACATGTGGGACCGGCACACTCCCCTGGAGGAGACGCTGTCGACCCTGAACGACCTGGTCCACGCGGGGAAGGTCCGTGCCATCGGGCTGTCAAACACGCCCGCCTGGTGGGTGGCCCAGGCCGCGACGACCGCCCGGCTGCGGGGCTGGGAATCCGTGGCCGCGCTCCAGGCGGAGTACTCGCTGCTGGCCCGTACCGTGGAGGGCGAACAGTTCGGCGCCGCCCGCGCGTTCGGGCTGGGCGTCACCCCTTGGAGCCCGCTCGCGTCCGGAGTCCTGTCGGGGAAGTACTCCCGCAGCCGCACCACCGCCCCGGGCTCCGGGCGTGCGGGCTACGCGACCCCGCTGCTGACCGAGGGGACGTTCGTACTCCTGGACGTGCTGGAACGCATCGCCCAGGACCTGGGTACGAAGGTCGCGGCCGTCGCCCTGGCGTGGGTGCGCCAACAGGAACCCGTCACCTCGGTGCTGGTCGGAGCCCGGACCCTCGACCAGTTGGAGAACAACCTGGCATCGGCGGCCGTGACCCTGGACCCTTCCCAACTCGCCGAGTTGAGCGCACTGACCAGGCCAGAACTCAACTATCCACACGCGTTCACCGAAGGAGTCGGGATCGGCTTCCTGCAAGGTGACGCCACGGTCAACGGTGTCACGTCAGTGGCGTTCCGCCGGTCCTGAGGCGAGCGCCGCCATCGAGGAGCCGAGGAGGGCGAGGGCATCGGCGTCCGCGGTGCCCGGCTCGGCCGTGCCGATCAAGAGGTGCTGACCGGGCGTGCTCTGGACGTCGAAGGACTGGTACGTGAGGGTGAACCGGCCCACCGCGGGGTGATTGAAGGTCTTGGGCCTGAGGCCGAGGGAGCTGACGCCGTGACTGCGCCACATCTGCTCGAACTCGTCGCTGCTGCTGCGCAGTTCCTTGATCGTGGCGGTCATCCGGGAATCGTCCGGATGGTGCCCGACAGCCAGGCGCAGGGCTTCGACCGAGCATTTCGCGACGCTGTGCCAGTCCGCGTAGAGCCCTCGGGCCGCGGGGTCCAGGAAGAGGGAACGCAGTACTTGGCGGCGGTCGGCGAGTGGCGAGAGGAGGGCATCGGCCAGGGCATTGGCCGCGAGCACTTCGAGGCGGCGGTTGATCACGTACGCGACCGCGGCGGGGAAGGACTCCATGAGCTGGAGCAGAGCCGGGTCCACTTCGTCCGACACGTCGGCGGCCTCGATCATCGGCAGGAGGCCGGCGAGGCGGTAGGCGTGCCAGTGGGCGTCGGCGTTCAGGCGCAGTGCCCGCGAGAGGGCATCGATGACCTGGCCGGAGGGGTTGCGTTCGCGCCCCTGCTCGAGCCGCGTGTAGTAGTCGGCGCTGACTCCGGCCAGCACGGCGACTTCCTCGCGCCGGAGCCCGGCGACCCTGCGGTGCCCGTAGGTCGGCAGGCCCACTTCTGCGGGCTTCAGACGGGAGCGCCGCGCTTGCAGGAATTCGCCGAGTTCGTACCCGCTCATGCCTCGATCGTACGCGGCGCGTTCCTGGGAGTGGCGCACCCAGGAAGTCTCGCCCTGCCTGCCCGAGGCGATCGCCTTCAGGATCGGAGGGTGGGTGGACGACCACCCGGTCGGCCATCGCCGGCTTGATCGAAGGGGTTCTCATGACCGTCCCGTCCATTCCGGTAGGCAAGGTCGTACTGGTCACCGGTGCGAGTAGTGGGATCGGTGAGGCGACGGCCCGGCGGCTGGCAGCGTCGGGGCACCGGGTGATGCTCGGCGCCCGCCGCACGGACCGTATCGCTGCCCTCGCCGAGGAGATCCGCGGCAACGGCGGGGAGGCCCACCACCAGGAACTGGACGTGACCAGCCTGGACAGCGTGCAGGCCTTCGTCCAGGCCGCGCAGGACCGGTACGGCCGCATCGACGTCCTGGTGAACAACGCGGGCGTGATGCCGCTATCTCCGCTGGACGCGCTGAAGGTCGACGAGTGGAACCGCATGATCGACGTCAACGTACGCGGGGTCCTGCACGGCATCGCCGCCGTGCTCCCCCTGATGCGCGCGCAGGGCTCCGGCCACATCGTGAACATCGCCTCCGTCTCGGGGCACCGCGTCGATCCCACCGCCGCGGTCTACAGCGCGACCAAGTTCGCCGTCCGGGCGCTGTCCGAAGGGCTGCGGCAGGAGAGCCGCGACCTGCGGGTGACCGTGATCAGCCCCGGACTGACCAGGAGCGAGCTGGCCGAGGGCATCAGCGACACGGCGGTGCGCGAGGCGACCAAGGACATGCTGAAGATCGCGATGCCCGCCGATGCCATCGGCGCGGCGATCGACTACGCGATCGGCCAGCCCGCCGAGGTCGACGTCAGCGAGATCATCGTGCGACCCACCGCCCAGGGCTGAGCCGACGGACCACGAAGACACGTCGTACGGAGACCCGTCATGGTGACGAAGCAGCAGGTGGAAGCGTGGGTCGAGGGCTACGTGCAGGCCTGGACCTCCAACAGCCGCAAGGACATCACAGCCCTCTTCACCCCGGAGGCCGAGTATCACGAGTGGCCGCACGAGACGGACTGGATCGGCCGCGAGGCGATCGTCGAGGGGTGGCGCGGCCGCGCCGGCTGGCAGGAAGGGGGCTGGGAATTCGAGTGGTCCCTCCTCGCGATCAACGGGGACACGGCGGCCATCGAGGGCACCGGGCGCTATGCGGAGCTCGGGACCTTCGCCAACCTGTGGACCGTCACCTTCGGCAGCCACGGAAAGTGCGCGGTGTTCCGCATGTGGAACAACGAGGTCTGACACCCACCGCGCCAAACGGAAACGTGCGTTTGCGTTACGACTCCAGTGCTACGAACAGGCTCCGCGCGAGAGTCATGGCCTCGTCCGCGGCCGCGTCGATGAGGTCGTCCGTGCTCCGGAAGTACCGGTAGACGGCGCTGGAGGACATTCCGGTAGCGGCGATCACGTCGTCCATAGACGTGGCGTGGAAGCCGTTGGCGGAGAAGTAGGTCCAGGCGCTGGTGAGGATGTGACGGTGCCGCTCTTCCCGGCGCTCGTCCGTCAGGCGAGGCATCCCCCCATCCTAAACGAGAACGATGGTTTCCGTTATGGTGCGGGGGGAGCCCGGCCCTCACCGCGACGGCCTCGCGGGCTCTCCCCGGGCACCTCCCGGGGAGAGCACTACCTCGTCCGGGGGGAACTTGTCGCGATCCTGGAATCCGCCCATGAGCGCAGCCGCCTGACGCGGAGGAACCAGCCGCGCGGTCGGCGGTGGCGATCCGGGGCACGGAGCCCACCCGGCGAAGCGCTCCGCCGGCCATCGTGACGGGTGGTCAACAGCATGTGAATGCTTGCCCGTCCGTCCGACTTGCGCGAGAGTCCGCACATGGCCGCACCGCTGTCCGCACCGCCGTCCGCACCCCTCCCCACGTCTGCGACCTTGGGGGATCCCATCGCCGAGGCCCTCGAACTCACCGGCGCGCGCTGCGCCTTGTCCCGCGGCCTCATCGCCGCCGGGGACTGGGCGCTGGCCTTTCCGGCGCCGGGTCGACTCAAGATCCAGGCCGTGATGCAGGGCGTCGTCTGGCTGGTGATAGAGGGCGTCGAACACCCCGTCCGCCTGGAGGCCGGCGACATCGCCGTCTTCGCCGGCGACCGCCGGTACACCCTGGCGAGTGACCCGGCCGTGCCTCCGGTCGACGCGCTGCCCGTGCTCCGGGCGACCGCCCCTGGACCCTGACCGAACTCGCCCGCGCCGCGGCCATGTCCCGCACCAGCTTCGCCCAGCGCTTCAAGGAGGTCGCGGGCGTCCCGCCCCTGACCTACCTGTGCGCCTGGCGGATGCGCCTGGCCCGGCACGCCCTGTGCCGGGAGGACACCCCGTCTCGGCCATCGCCTCCGCCCTGGGTTACAGCTCCGAGAGCGCCTTCAGCAACGCCTTCAAACGCATCACCGGAGTGGCCCCGCGCCGCTACCGGGAGGCCGCGCGGGCGAGCTGAGCCGACCGCCGGGTCGGCCGCCGACCCGTCAGCAGGCCCCCGGGGAGCGCGGACGCTCCAAAGGGTGTCCGCACACGGTTCGGCCCTGCCCGGTGGAAGCACCCCGCGCGAGAGTCCGGTCACGGTCCGCCCGATGTGGCGGACTCTCGCGCAGGGAGCCCGGACGGTTGCGCATTCATTCCTGCCGGCCGGCGAACCTAGCCTGGCTCTATGTTCCTGCAGTTCATCGGCCCCACGCCGCTGATCGACGTCGCGGCACTCGCAGGAGGGCTGGTGGACACCGCCGCGCTGCACCGCGTCGCCGAGGAACTCGCCGCGCTCTGACCCCGCACACGCTTCCACGGACCGGCCGGTGGCAGGGCGGCAACCCCGCCACCGGCCCGCACAACCCCATCCCGCACAGCCCCTGTGAAGAACGACGCGAAGAAGCGGAGTCGCGCATGTCCGAGCTTATCGATGCCGGTCCTACGGCAACGACCGGATCGCCCCGAGTAGCCGGCCGCTGGGCGCAGCTCTCGGTCCTCGGCGGCGCGATGCTGGTCGATGGCACCGAGTCCGGCCTGACCAGCGCGCTCTTCCCGGTGATCAGACAGACCCTCGGCCTCACCCTGGGCGCCCTCGGCATTCTCACCGCCGCCGGCAGACTCGTCGGCGTCGTCGCCGCTCCGCTGTGGGTGTGGGCGGCGCAGCGCTGGTCCCGTAAAGGCGTCCTGGTGCTGTCGACCGGGCTGTGGGGGCATGGGGGCTGGCTGCCGGCTTCTCCCGCAACTTCACCGAGCTCCTGCTCTTCACCACGATCCTGGGGGCTGGCTACGCCGCGGCCCAGCCCATCGTGTCGGAAATCGTCGGCGACCTGTTCGACGGACCGTCCCGAGGCCGCGCCGTCGGCGTGCTCCACAGCGCCCTCGCCCTCGCCGGCGCCGTACTCGGGCCGCTCATCGGCCAGTTGGCGGGGGTGAAGGACGGCTGGCGCTGGGGGCTGTAGGGCGTCGGCGCGATCAACATCCTCTTCGGACTGGTCCTGCTGCTCTGCTTCCACGACCCGGGCCGCGGCGCCGCCGAAGACCAGCTCGCCGACCTCGCACAGGCGGAGCGCGAGAGCCGGGAAAGGGTGGGCACGGCCCAGGTCCTCTCACTGCTGCGCATCCGCAGCTTCCTGATCCTGCTGGTCTCACGCCTGCTCTCCGGGCATCTGCTGCTGACCTCGTTCGCCGTCGTCTACCTGGTGGACGTCTTCGGCTTCACCACCCAGCGGGCCTCGCTCGTGCTGCTGCCATTCGGCGTCGGCTACGTCACCGGGGCGCTGCTCGGCGGCTTCCTCGCCGACTGGGCCGCCCGCCGCAGTCCCCGGCACGGACTGCCGGGCATCCTCCAGGGCTCGCAGTTCGCCTTCGCCGCCTTCGCCTACCTGGGCACCCAGGTCCACTACGGCAGCATCGGCGTCTACGGGGTCCTGTTCGGCCTCATGGGCATCGCCCAGGGCATGAACCCATCGATCAACCGGCCCATGATCATGGCAGTCGTCCAGCCCGAACTGCGCGCCACGGCCTTCACGATCTACGTCTCCGTCTTCGAGGCCATCGCCTGGGCCGCGTTCGGCCTCGGCGCCGGCTTCGTGGGGGAGGCGATCGGCCTGCGCCCGGTCTTCCTGACCGTTCTGGTCATCCTGATGCTGATCAACGGCGCATTTCTGACGCTACTTCACTTCCCGTACGCCAAAGACGTGGAGAGGGTCCAGCACGCGCTCGACCGCCGACGCTCGGAAGCCGTCGGCTGAACCGCCCCGAGGAGCACCCCATGCAACACGCCCCCACCACCGGCCCCGTGCTGCACGCCCGCGCGCGGCACGGACCCGGTCCACGCCGTCGAACCCGCACGGCCGCCCCGCCCGGGACACGCGGCCACCGACACACAGGGCACGACCCTGCTCCCGGGCGGTGAGTTCCTCATGGGTACCGACGCCGCAGAGGGCTTCCCCGGCGACGGTGAGGGCCCGGTATGCGCACGGTAGCAACACGGTCACCAGCCTTGTCTTCCGCGCCGCCCGTGACCCCCGCGCCGACGCCGTGGGTGGCCCGCAGGCCGGGGTTGAGGTCCGTGACCAGGGTGTCGAGTGCCGCGGTGAGAGTGTGGTGTTCCTCGGTCAGGGCCCTGGCGTGCTTGGCGAGGGCCTTTTCCGAGCCTCACAGGATCGGGACAGCTTCGTCCCCCAGGCGTCCTCACTGATCAGGTGCTGGGCGGTGAGTGCGTCGGCGTCGGCGCGGGACGCGCTTGTCTGCGCGCTGCAGCAGCACCACGACACACTCTGCGTCCACCTGGAGGAGGAGCATGTGGTGATGCTGCTGGTGGCACGTCATCTGACGGAGGAGGCGTGGCGCCGAGTGGGCGAGCAAGGCCTGGCCGAGACGCCGCGCAACCGAATGATGATCGCCTTGGGCTCGATCCTGAAGGACGCCTCGGCCGAGGAGCGTGCCGAGTTCCTCAGCCGAGTGCCGGTCCCCGCCCGGCTGTTGTGGCGCCTGGTCGGACGCCGGCATTACAGCCGTGAGATGCGACGGATCCGCGAGGCCTACTGACCCGAGAAGGGTTCAGCCGCTCGCCTTGCAGCTCCAGCACTGCGATCCGGTGCTGTTCCACACTGCTTCGCCGCTGTCCGCCAGGACCCGACCCGCAGAGGAGTGGTCCGCGGGCACGGCCGTGGCCGCAGCGGCGCCTGCGGCGCCGAGCAGGAGCGCTGCCAGCCCCAGCGCCGCCGAACGGCGCAGCCGCACCACTGTGCTCTTCTTCTTCTTCGAGACCATCTCGGCACCCTCTTCTTCCGTGTCACGCAGTCGACTCCGCGCGAAGGCGTCACTGTGCCGGAGCGCGATCAACATCTGATCAACGCGTGTAGAGGAGGTCTTGATCGGGTGCGGATCGGATATGGAGTCCCTCTTGGCAGGGTCACCTGCGGCGGGCCGGATGCCGGATGCCGGAGAAGAGCAGCGCGGTCGGCCGACTGTGCCGCCCACCACAGAGGTTGCCAGCCGGAGCCGGTCGGCACCAAGCCCTGCCGGGCGGTCCAGCGGGTAGATCCGGCCGCCTGAAAGGACGCCGGCGGACTCGTCCGCCGGTTGTTCGATTCGAACTGAAGTGAGAGGGAGTGACGTTGTGCAACGTGTGCCGGTAGTGGTCGTCGCGGTGGACGCCATCTCGGCGGCCGGGACCATCGCGGCGCTGCGCGAGCAGCCCGCGCTGTGGCTGGTCGATGCGGCGGAGGCGCCGCCCGGCTGCGTGGCGGTGGTCGTGACCGAGCAGTTGGACGAACCGGCGGCCGAGCGGTGCCGGAAACTGGTGCGGGGTCAGGGCATGCGGCTGGTCACGGTGGTGACCAGCGTGAGCGAGCACGAGCTGCTGCGAGCGGTCGAGTGCGGTATCAGCGCGGTGCTGTGGCGCCGTGAGACGAGCCCGGAGAAGCTCACCGCCGCCGTCCTCGCGGCGCAGCGCGGGGACGGCACTTTGCCGCCGGATCTGCTCGGCAGGCTGTTGACACAGTTCGGCCGGGTGCAGCGCAATGTCCTGCTACCGCAGGGCCTGGGCGTCGGCGGGGTGTCCGAACGGGAGGCCAGCGTGCTGCGGTTGATAGCGGACGGCCTGGACACGGCGGAGATCGCCGGTCGGCTCGCGTACTCGGAACGCACCATCAAGACCGTGCTGCAAGGCCTGATGTCCCGCATGCAGCTGCGCAACCGCGCCCATGCCGTGGCCTATGCCCTGCGCGAGGGATTCATCTGACCCGGCCGTCAGCCATCGGCCGGCCGGTACCCGCGACAGAGAGGAGTTGGAGTGATTCACGAAGTGGACGCCGCGCTGCGCGCTGTCGTCGTCGACGGCGCGCTGCACGGCGGCGGTGTCGAGTTCGCCATGGAGGCACCGACCAGGGAGTGGGCGGCGCGGCGCACCGGCCCCACCGTCAATGCCTACCTGTACGACGTGCACGAGGAGCGGTCCCGGCGGGAGTCGGGTCCGCTGCCGGTGCGAAACGAAGGCGGCGCGGTGATCCAGCTGCGGCAGCCACCGCGCTGGTACCGGCTCTGCTACCTGGTCACCGCGTGGACCGCGCGCGCCGAGGACGAGCACCGGCTGCTGTCCGCTGTGCTCGGCACGCTGATCCGCACCGAGACGCTGCCGCGCAAGCACTTCGGTCCGATACTGCGCCAGGCCGCACTGACCGTCCCGGTGACGGTAGCGGCGCGCACCGACCGGGACCGCTCGGCGTCGGAACTGTGGACCGCGCTGGGCGGCCAGCTCAAGCCGGCCCTCGAAGTGGTGGTCACCGCCCCGTTCCCGGTGGGCCCGGAATTCGAACTGGCACCTCTCGCACGCGAGGTGGAGGTCCGAGTCCACTCCGTCGACGGCGAGGTGCTGGGCGAGCCACGGCGCGGACCACGCGGTGTCGAAGCCGCGCGGACGGCCCGGCCGTGACGCCGGCACGGGTGCTGGCCGCACTGCTGGAGGATGTCCGGACGCGGGTGGAGAAACGGGTGGCGGAGCTGTCCGCCGACGACCCGACCGCTCATGAGCCGCTGCGCGGGCTGTACGTGTCGCCCGAGGCGGTGGACCGGCTGCTGCGGCTGCCCGGGCCGGACCCGGACGGGCCGCCGTTCTCCGAGCACCGCATCGGGGCGCCGTCGCCAACCGGGCACGCCCGCCTGGACGCACTCTGCGTCAGCTTCGGCCTCAGCCAACTCGACTGTGAATTCCTGCTGTTGGCTCTCGCTCCGGACCTGGACCGGCGCTTCGGTCCACTGTACGGCTACCTCAACGACGACGTCGGGCGGCGACGCGCCACCGTCGGTCTCGCGTTGGACCTGTGCGGCCGCTCCAGCCTCTCGGCTCCCGACCGTGCCCGGCTGGCGGCCGGCGCGCCGCTCGTCGCTGGTCGGCTGATCACCCTGGAGGCGGCGGAACGCCCCTGGCTGGAGCGTGAGTTGCTGGTGCCCGACCGGGTATGCGGCCATCTGCTGGGAGACGACGGGCTCGACCCGGAGCTGACGGCCGCCGCCGTCCTGCTGCCGGCACCAGGCGTGGCGGCCGGGGCCGCGTCCCGGCCGGCTGCGGCCCTTCGGGCCCGTCCCGCACGCCCGCTTCATCTGCGCTGCCCGCGTGGTGACGACCCGGTGGCGGCAGCCCTGCGGGCCTGCGCCGGGCTGGAACGCCCCGTGCTGAGCCTTGACCCTGCCCGATTCGGCGACGATCCGGGCGTGCTGCTCGGTACGGCGCTGCGCGAGGCCCGGCTGCGCGAGGCCGTGCTGCTGCTCGGCCCGCTGCCGTCCGGCGCGGAGGAGCGCTGGGTGCGCGCGGCCGTGGAGCCCGCCCCGACCGAGGGCGCCGGGGCCGGCGCCGTTCCCGTGGTGCTCTTCGGCAGTGCGCCGTTCGATCCGTCCTGGACGGACGTCCCACTGCTAGCCCTGGCCACCGAGCGCGAGCTGCGCGATGGCGCGCAGACCTGGCGTGAGGCGCTGGGCGAGGCGGCGGCGGGCACGGGGGCCGCGGATCCGTCGCTGGACGTCGCGGCGGAGGCCGGTGCCTACCGGATGACCGACGCCCAGATCCGGCAGGCCGCCCGCGATGCCGTGGACCTGGCCGAGGTGGATGGCGCCGCGCTGTCCGCCGCTCATCTGCACGAGGCGGCTCGGCTGCGCAATGGCACCGGACTCGACCGGTACGCCCGCCGGGTCCGCCCCGCCGTCGGCCTGTCCGACCTGGTCCTACCGCCTGAACCACTCCTCCATGTCGAGGAGTTGGTGCACCGTGCCCGGCACCGCCAGCAGGTGCTCCGCAGCTGGGGCATGCGCCGGGGCGGCGGGCGGGGCAGCGGTGTCGTGGCCGTCTTCACCGGCGAGTCCGGCACCGGCAAGACCATGGCCGCCGAAGTGGTGGCAGGCGCGCTGGGGCTCGACCTGTACGTGGTGGAGCTGTCCTCCGTGGTGGACAAGTACGTCGGGGAGACGGAGAAGAACCTGGACCGGATCTTCACCCAGGCCGACGCCGTCAACGCGGTACTGCTCTTCGACGAGGCGGACGCGGTCTTCGGCAAGCGCTCGGACGTCAAGGACAGCCACGACCGGTACGCCAACCTGGAGAGCGCCTACCTGCTCCAGCGGCTGGAGTCCTTCGACGGGGTGGCCATCCTGACCACCAATCTGCGCGGCAACATCGATGAGGCGTTCACCAGGCGCTTCGACGTGATGGTGGAGTTCCCCGCACCGGACGAAGAGCGGCGCCGGGCCCTGTGGGAGCACTGCCTTCGGCCGCCGCTGCCCTGCGCCGAGGATATCGATGTGGCCTCGCTGGCACGGGACTTCGAGCTGGCCGGCGGCAGCATCCGGGCCGCCGCCGTCACGGCCGCCTATCTCGCGTCGGCGGCGGGCCGGCCGGTGGGCGCCGCGGAGGTCCGGGAGGGCGCACGCCGGGAGTACGCCAAGGCCGGACGCCTGCTGCCGGAGCGCTGAGCCCAGGGGCGGCCGCCGGGGCCGGGCGAACCCGGCCCCGGCCGCAGTCGGTCGCTAATTCCCGCCTGTTACCACCGCGTTGACGAAGGTGCTCGGATGGGTCGCCCCGTCCTGGAGCGTGACGTTCTGGAAGTTCCACGGCAGGGAGGTCTGATGGGTCTCGTCCGGCGGAGTGATCACCACCTTGTCGATCTTCATCACCTGGTTGCCGAGAGTCCCGTCGTCCGCCCCGTACTCGATCGCGAACTGGGCGGCCGACTTCGGCGCGATGACCACCTGGGACGGCTTGTCCCGATCTCCGCGCCCCAAGGACCACGTATGGGCCTGCCCGTTCACAGTGCCGACCAGATCGACCCCGGGCCAGCCGTACAGGTAGCAGCTGTCGCTACCGGTGTTCTTGAACTGGACGACGACCTCCACCTGGGTGTTGGCCGTCGTCTTGGTGCCCGGACGGTAGTCGGCCGCCAGGTCGGCGGTCCGGCACTTCGCCGAAGCTCCGGCCGCAGGGGTACCGGCCACGCCGGGGCTCCCCGCGGCGGTGATCGCGCCGGCTCTGACGGTCGGAGCTGTGGATGCCACGGTGGTCGATCCCGTCTCGTCCGGGCCGCAGGCCGACGCCATCAGCCCGGTCGCCAGCACTGCCGCCGACACGCCCAGACCTCGTAGAACTCTCATGACTCCCTCTCGTTTCGGGGCCGTCGACCTTCCCTGACGGGTATCCGTCGACGTGGGGCTTCGAAGGTGAGCGCGCGCTCAGCTCTGGTCGGCTGTGGTGATCAGGGCGGTGATCAGCTCCAGGGCGTCGTACCGGGAGAGCTCAGTGCGCAGCTCGGCTGCCTGCTCCCGGTACGAGGGGGTGGTGAGCACCGTGTCCACCGCGGCCGCCAGGGCCTCGACGGTGGGACGTGCGGTCCGCAGGTTCCGGCCGGTGCCGCTCCACTCGACGCGGGCGGCGACCTCCGGCTTGTCCTCGGTCTCCCCGGCGACCACCACCGGTACCCCGTGTCCGAGCGCGGCCTGGACTCCGCCGTATCCGCCGTTGGTCACCAGCACGTCCGCGAACGGAAGCAGCGCGTCGAAGGGGACGTAGCCCACCGCGCGGGTGTTCGCCGGGATCACGGACAGCTCGGCGGCGATCGCCTGCGCACCGTCGGGGCGGGCGGTCGCCGCCACCAGCAGGACGTCCGCACGCTCGGCCAGCGCCTGCACGGTGGGAACGACCAGCGTGGTCAGATCCGCGTTGGCAAGCGTGCCCTGAGTCACCACCACGACGCGGCGACCCTGGGCTCGGGCCTGCGTCAGCTCCGGCCACCAGTCGGGCAGTTCCTGCCCGGCGCCGGCCGGGAGCGGCAGTGCGCCGACGAAGCTCACGTTGGCCGGCAGGTCGGTGCGCGGATACTCGAAGCCCGGCACGGTCAACTGAACGAAGTGGTCGGCCGATTCGGTCCAGACCCGGGTCATCGGCTCCTCGGGATGTGTCACCCCGGCCGCGGCGAACCGGCCGACCAGGTGCTCGACCATCGGCCGGCCGGCCGCCAGCATCTGCTCGGCGATCGCGGCGTACTGAGCGCGCTGGGCGTCGTCGACTGGCGGCAGCAGGCCCAGCATGTGCGGCGCGGTGTCCCGGCTCGGCACGCCGAGCGGGGAGATGCCGACGCTGATCATGGTCGGGCGGCTGCCCGGCTCTGTCATGGCCAGGGCCACGGCACCCAGGAACAGGTTGTCGTAGATCACCACGGACGCGGGGAAGTCGGCCAGCAGGTGCCGAAGTGACCCGGCCTGGCTGGGGATCGGATCGCCGAAGACGTGCATGACATCCCACGCCGTCCGGTCGGGACCAGCCGGAACCAACTCCCGCTGCGGGAAGGCCGCCACGAAGTCCCGGTCGTCGTAGTCGGCCTCTTCCGGCAGCGCTTGGAAGGCGAGGCCGGCCTCCTTGGCCTGCTCGGCGTAGCGCGAGCCGCCCAGGAAGACCACCTCGTGGCCGGCATCGGACAGGTGGGCGGCGATCCGCAGCAGCGGACCGGTGTGCCCGGCTGCGGGGGTGGCGCTGACGATGATCTTGCTCATGTGCATGTTCTTTCTGGAAGGTGACGGACTATCCGTCAGTTCAGGTACCACTTCTGGTTGCTGCTGCCTGCGCAGTCCCACAGCAGGAGCGCCGTACCGGCCGCCGTGGCCTGGTGCTCGGCGTCCCCGCACTTGTTCGCCTGCGGGTTGACCAGGTCCTCCGCGCCGTTGAGCACCCACTTCTGGGCCGCGCCGCCATTGCAGTTGGCCATCTGGATCACGGCGCCGTTGGCGACCGCTCCCCAGGCGACGTCCATGCAGAGCCCCATCGAATGGACCGTGCCGTCGGCCTGGAAGTCCCACTTCTGCCAGGCGGCTCCGGTGCAGTCCTGGAGCTGGAGCGGGACCCCGTCGCCAGCCGTTCCGTTGGCCGGGCCGATGCAGCGGCCTGAGCCGCGGCCGACCACCTGACGGCCGGCCACCGGAGCCGGCGCAGCAGGCGGGGCAGCGGGCGGGGCCGCTGCGACCGATCGAGCCGGTTGGGTGGGCTGGGCGTTCACGGGGGCGGGCGCGACGTTGGTGGGGGTGGGCGCGGCGATGGCCGGGGTGGGGGCCTGTGCAGGCATCTGCGTCGGGGCCGGTGCCGGAGCCGGCGCAGCCGTCGGTGCGGCAGCCGGCGCCGCAGCCGGTGCCGGCGCCGGGGCGGCACTGGAGGGGGCGAGGACCGCTGCGGCGGGGCTCGGATCGACCCGGGCGGTGGCCGCTGTGCTGAACCGTGGGGTGACGGTGAACCAGAGGACCACGAGTGCGATGACCAGAGTGAGCACGGTCAGCAGGACCCGCGACAGCCACCCGGCCAGCAGCGCGGGCTGCACGTACTCGCCTCGCGCCGAAATCGCCGTCGCCCCGGCACGCTGCACCTCCACCGTGTAGTCGTGCTTCTGCTGTTCCCCGGCCCACAGGAACCGCGACGGACGCAGGCCCAGCCGGATGAACGCGGCCCGTCCTGGATCGATCTGTACGGTGCTCTGACGCAGGTCGTACCGCAGCGCCGACGCCTGGTCATGGCCGCGCAGTGCCGCGGTGACCTGAGTGTTGCCCAGGTTGTCCACCGCCAGGTGCGGGCGTCCGCGCCAGCGTCCGCGCACGACGCCCGGCACTAGCTCGGCCCGGATCTCATGAAACGGAGTGACCGTCAGATTGCCCTCGGGTACCGCGACCTGGTCCGGGTGCTCGGTCGGGGTGATCTCCAGCGCGAACGGGGTCGGGCCGGCGGGAATGTCGGGGGTGCGCGGCGGACTGAAGGTCACCTCGGCGGTCCCCGTGCTGCCCGGGAAGAGCCGCAGCCGCTCCGGTTCGACCCGGATGTAGGGGGCCAGGTCTCCGACGGGAATGATCCGGTATTCGTCCACCACGTCGCTGGTGTTGCGGACCCGCAGTTGGATGCTGGTGCTGGCGCCGGGATCGACAGTGGCCGCAGCGGGTTCGAGGTTCGCCCAGGTACTCACCAGACCCACCGTACGAGCGGAGGGCCCTGTTGGTCAGCGTCCGGGAGTGCGGTCCGGCGGGCGGGAACGGCCGCTCGGCCGGGCGCTTCGGGCCGCCCGCGGATCCGCACGCGAGGGCGTGGTCCCGCCGCAGGCCGCACCCGACCATCGCGGCATACGCCGGGATTGGATGACGACCATGCCCACGCACCGTGAAGCAGCTCGCAGCACCATCGCCCACCCTCAGCCCGCCCGCGACGCTTTCGCGGGGAGAGCCGCGAGCGGCGCCTCGACGATCCGGTCGGCCGCCGGGAACCAGGCGTTCACGCGCGTGGTCCAGAGAGCCGGGCCGGCCGAAGCGGCACGTAAGGCGGAGAAAGGCCTCGGGAAGGGGAAGAGGACACTGGATGTGGCGGACAACCTCGCCAAGCTGACCAAACCGACGGTGAGCCATCCCCAGGAAGTCTTGTCCAAGAGCGCACCGATTTCGTTGGACGGGGTGGCTGTGCTGACCGACGTGGTCGGCGCCGTGAAGAACTGGGTCGGCTTTGCCCAGTCCCAGCACGAACTGCACCGGCATGGTGAGTTGGATGCCCCCACTGAGCAGAAGCTGCGCCGGGACCGTAGTACCAAGGGTGCCGACGCCGCCGTGGACACGGGCAATCTCACCGCCAACGCCCTGTCGGTGACCAAGGCTGCGGTCAAGACGGCCGGCCATGGGGTGGCCGCGGTCGACGCCACGGCCGGCGGCCTGGCGGTCGCCGTGGCGGCGGCGAAGGCCCTGCGCGACATCCGCTCGGCCATCCGCACGTGGCGCACTCGCGGGGCTCTGCAAGAGGTGCCCCTGCCGACCGAGTTCGCGCAGACCCAGCAGGCACAGGACCGAGCCCGGAAGCTCGGCGAACGCGCGGCGAAGGTCCGGGAGCTGGAAACCGCACGGGAGCCCGGCGACCGCTCTGACCCGGAAGCGGTCAGCGCGATCGGCAGGTTGGAGGCGGAGATCGAGACGCTGGTGGCCCAGATCAGCGAACTGGAGGCAACCGTCGCCCGGCAGGCCGACGCGCTCCCCATCGACCAGACCGCCCTCACCGAAGTCCGCGACTACGCGGTCAAGAAGCGCGGCCGCCGTTTCTGGAAGAAGGGCGCGTCGGCGGTCGGCAACTCGGTCAAGGTCGCGAGCGGGGCGGTGGCGATCGCGATCGCCACCGGGGCGATCGCCGCGACCAACCCCGCCGGCTGGGCGCTGACCCTCACGGCCGCACTGATAGTGGGCGGACTGGCCGGGTACAAGGCGGTGAAGTCCGTCCGGAAGAAGTACAAGCTCGCCAGGGCGGAGAACCAGTCGGAACTGTCGGCGCTGGGCACCGCACTCGCCTTCTGGCAGGAGGGCGCAGGCGGCAAGCGCAAGCGGATGGCGAATCAGCTGTACGACCTCGCCACCGATGCCGAGCACGCGGAAGAGATCAGGCTGGCGGCCCGGGAACTCCTCAAGGCGCTCAACATCGGCCCCAAGGGCGAGGACGGCTGGGACGCCTACCTGACCAGCGGAAAGAAGAGCCTCGTCTCGCTGATCGAGAAGAAGCTGGCGTCCTGACCTGCCCGTCCGGGGAAGGAGCCGCAGCCCCCGATTCCGTCCGGGCGGACGTTTCCCCAGCCACGAGGGCGCAGCAGGATGCAGTTGTTCACTCTTGTCCACGGCCGCGCCCAGTCGCCGCCGTCCCTGTATCCCAAGGAGCACCCAGCATGCCGTCGTATCTGTCTCCGGGTGTCTACGTCGAGGAGGTGGCCAGCGGCTCCCGCCCCATCGAAGGCGTGGGCACCGCGGTCGGCGCCTTCGTCGGGCTCGCTCCGCAAGGCCCGTTGCACGAGCCGACTCTGGTCACCAACTGGAGCCAGTACGTCGCCGCCTTCGGGGAGTTCACCGACGGCTACTACCTCGCGCACTCCGTGTACGGCTTCTTCAACAACGGCGGCACCGCCTGCTACGTGGTCCGGGTGGGCGGCGCCAGCGGTCCCGGAGCCGTCTCGGGCGCGCCTACGGTGGTCGCGGCGCTGGAGCCGGGAGCGCCCCAGGCGCTGGGCGGCTTCCGGGTCGCGGCACTGCCCGAGGCCGCCAAGGCGTCCGGGGCACTCACCGTCGAGGTGACCGACGCCGAGGGCGACGGCCCCGCCGACCGGTTCCGGCTGCTGGTGAAGACCGGCGACACCGTCGCCGAGACGCTGGACGTGACCGCCAAGCGCGGCGGGCGCGGCTACGTGGTCACCCAGGTCAAGGAGAAGTCCCGCCTGATCACGGTCGAAGAGGCCGCCCCGGCCGCCCAGTTGACGCGTCCCGAGAACCAGGTCGTGGCGCTGCCGGTGCCCCTCCAGAGGAGCACCGCCGCTACGCCGGCCTCCTCGGCATCGGGTGCCGAGCAGTACCTGGGCGACTCCGCCGACCGCACCGGCTTCGGCGGCCTGGAGGCGATCGACGAGATCACCATGGTCGCCGTCCCCGACCTGATGGCCGCCTACCAGCAGGGCGCGCTGGACCTGGAGGCCGTCAAGGCCGTCCAGCTCGGGCTGATCGCGCACTGCGAGAAGATGGGCGACCGGATGGCGGTCCTCGACCCGCCGCCCGGCATGAACGCCCGCCAGATTCGGGTCTGGCGACAGGAGACCGCAGGCTACGACTCGCGGTTCGCCGCGCTGTACTACCCCTGGATCAAGGTCTTCGACCCCACGGTCGGACGCGCCCGCCTGGTGCCGCCGAGCGGTCACATGTCCGGCATCTGGTCGCGCAACGACTCCGAGCGCGGCGTGCACAAGGCCCCCGCCAACGAGGTGGTGCGCGGCGCGGTGGACCTGGAGCTCCAGATCACCCGGGGTGAGCAGGACCTGCTGAACCCGGTCGGGGTCAACTGCCTGCGCGCGTTCCCCGGCCGTGGCATCCGGGTGTGGGGCGCCCGGACCCTGTCCTCCGACCCGGCCTGGCGCTACCTGAACGTCCGCCGCTACTTCAACTACCTGGAGGAGTCGGTCCTGCTCGGCACCCAGTGGGTGGTCTTCGAGCCGAACGACGAGGCCCTCTGGTCCCGGATCCGGCGGAACATCTCGGCCTTCCTGGTCAACGAGTGGCGCGGCGGCGCCCTGTTCGGCGGCACCGCCGAGGACGCGTTCTACGTCAAGTGCGACGCGGAGACCAACCCGCCGGAGTCGGTGGATCTGGGCCGAGTGGTGTGCGAGATCGGCATCGCGCCGGTCAAGCCGGCCGAGTTCGTCGTCTTCCGGATGTCCCAGCACTCCAGCGGTTCAGGCGAGTTGGACGAGTAGTACGCCGTTCGGCCCAAGTATGTACGGAATCTAGAAACGAGGACCACAGAGCATGTCTCTCCAGTCTGGTGACGCCCTCACCTCACACAATTTCGGCCTCCAGATCGACGGGGTCATGGTCGAGTACCTGCAGTCGGTGGACGGCCTGTCCATGGAGCAGGACGTCATCGAGTACCAGCAGGTCTCGGCCTCCGGAAAGCCGATCGTCAAGAAGCTGCCGGGGGTGAAGAAGGCAGGACAGTGCACGGTGGTGCGCGGAGCCACCCAGAGCGCCTCCTTCTCCCAGTGGATCAACCAGTCCATCCAGGGCAACATGAGCACGGCGCGCAAGAACGCCAGCATCATCTTCATGGACTACATGAACAACCCGGTGAAGCGGTACAACCTGCGCAACGCCTGGTGCTCCAAGGTGGAGGCGAGTTCCGCGAAGGCGGGCGAGGCGTCCGCGCTGACCGAGACCGTCACGATCACCTTCGAAGAGCTGGTCATCGAGTAATGCGCCGTCAGATCTCCCAGCGTGCAACGGCTTCATCGGATGATGACGCGCCGCCCGTCTCCCTGTCGCCCACCGTCGGCCCGCTGCGCACCGAGTTCGACTTCGAGCTGCCGCGCGGGTACGTGGACGCCTCCGGGACCGTGCACCGGCGCGGCACGATGCGGCTGGCGACCGCCCGGGACGAACTGGTGCCCCTGCGGGACGTGCGGGTCCAGGAGAACCCCGCCTACCTGTCGGTGGTGTTGCTGGGCCGGGTGATCACCCGGCTCGGCAGCCTGCCGGCCGTGCACGACGGAGTCATCGAGGAGATGTTCGCCTCCGATCTGGCGTTCCTCCAGGACTTCTACCGACAGGTCAACGCCGAGGGGCACACCCGTGCGGCGGTGAGTTGCCCGTCCTGCCAGGACACCTTCGAGGTGGAGCTGGGCGGGAGTCGCCTGGGGGAATCGTGACGTACGCGGCTGACCGGCTGCACGAGGAAGTCGCGTACGTCGCTTACCACTTCCACTGGGGCCTGGACATCATTCTGGACATGGAACACCGCGACCGGCAGCGGTGGGTGAGCGAGATCGCCACGCTGGTCGAGCGTGCGGAACAGCGGGGGGCGTGACGCGGATGCGGTTCCCCTTCTCCCGGGTCGCGCGGTCCTCCGGGCACTCTGCCGCCGTGCCCGGGGCGCCCGCTCCCGAGCGTGCCGAGCAGGGCTGGCGCGGGCTGCCGGCGATGGTGTCGCGGGCCGGACTCGCGCCGGTCGGCGCGAGTCCGGACTTCGGCGATCGGCTGGCGGCCTGGCGCAACCCCGCCCGCACTGGAACGATGACCCACCTGGTGTCGCGTGACGCGCCGTCGGGTCTGGTCCATGGTCTGTTGCGTCCCGTAGTCGGGCGCACCGCTGGGCAGTTGACGCAGGGCCCTGATGTGACGGTGCTGCCGGTGGCGCGGCGAACGCCGGCCGCCGGCGAGCAGTGGGACCTGCCTGCCCTGAGCACTCCGGCGACGCTTCAGCGACGGCTCGGCGCAGTAGAAACCGCGGGTGCGGGCACGCCTGCTGCGCCTGCTGCGCCGACAGAGCGGCGACGAGTCGCCGCCGTGGCGGGCGGGTCGGACGTGGGTGTGTCAACGCCAGCTCTGGCACGGGGAGTTGTCCCCGTTGCCAGGCCGGCGGCGGGTGGGCCGACGACCCTAGAGGTGGCAACTTCCCTTGTGGCGCCGGAAGTTGCACCGGCTAAGGCCGCTACGCACCCAGAGGTGAGCTCGCCGACCGGTGGGCGGTCGCACCCGGCGACGACGGCTCCCGCAGCACGGCGAGCGGGAACGATGGCAGCAGAACCTCAGCCGGAAGGCGCCGACGTGTCGCAGGCGCGGCGAACTCGGGGGGCGGCACCGGAGCTTACGGTGGGAAACGCGGCTCCCGGGAGCTTCGGTGCGTCGGCTCCTCGCGGAGTCATCCAGCGGATGGCCGCGCCCGGGGCACCGGTTCGCTCGGCTGCCCCGGCGGCGGAACGTCCACGATCGGCGGAACCAATCCCGTCAGCGGCCTCGCGGGTGACCAATGCGCGCGTGGCAACGGGTGCGCCGCACGGCACCGTGCAGCGCTCCGCGCTGCCTACCACGATGATCGGCCTGCCGGTCGGCCTCGCGGCCGATCCGGAGGCGACCCAGTCACGTTCGGGGATACCCGACGTCTCGCTGCCGCACGGCACCGTCCAACGCTCCGCAGTGACCGTTTCGACGACCGGCCCAGCAGTCGACATCGGGCCGGTGATACCGGCGACGGCCGATCCGGTGCAACGGCGTGCTGACGCTGAGAACGCGTCTGCTGCCCGTGAGTTGGCGCCCGGCCCGGTGGGGAGTGCCGCTCAGGGCCGGGCAGCGGAGCCGTCCGTGCCCGTGCAGCGGCAGGGTGTTCGGGAGGATGCCCGGCCTTCGGTAGCCGGCGGCGCTGCTCGCGAGGGGGCGGCCCCGGTGGTGGACGCCTCGCCGCTCCGCATCGGTCTCCCTCTGGAAGCCGAGCAGGTGTCGAGTGCGACTCTCGCCGGCCGAAGCCGTCCCGTTGCCGAGGTGCAGCGGGCAAGCTCGATCTCCGTGCCGGGGTTGGCGTCCGGCATCGTTGGGCTCGGCGCTCCGACCGGGCTTCCGATGCCCCTTCGTGCCGTCCCTCTCGGGAGCGGGCCTGGCGCAGTGCCGCGCCGCGAGCCGGGTGCGCTCGTCCCATCAGTCAGCAGTGAGGGCGCTGGGGTGCAGTCTGTTCAGCGAGCCGTCAGTCATGAGGACATGCCGAGGTCAGTGGTGCCACGGGGTGCCGGCGCGCCGGTACGTCCGGACCTTCCAGCACCGACCGACGTGGGGCCGGCTGCCCTCCAGCGGTCCGTGCTCGATCCGGGTGGCCGGCCTCTCGGTCTGCGGACGTGGCGGCCGGACGGGGCCGACAGGCCGGTCAGTCCGTTGGGCGCACCGCTGAGCACAGCTCCCGCCGCGGCGGTGCCGTTGGCGGCCGCCGCACAGACTCCCACGTCCATGCGGGCGACGACCGGGCCGGCCGTCGGGGTTCCGGTAGCTACGTCCCCCTTCGACAGCACGACCCGGCAGTCCGACTCGATACCCCGGCACGATGCCGCTCCGGGGCAGGCGAGGCCGGTCCAGCGATCTGCGATCGCCGTGCCGGGTAGTCTCCCCGAACCGTCCGGACTCGGCGCGCGAACCGCCGCCGATACGGGTTCCGTGCTGCTCGCGCCGCCGGTCGGGCGGGTCCCCCAGCAGACGCTGACGATCGGTCGGCTCTCCTCCGCCGCCGCGCTCGTCACGGCGGCCGTCGCGGTGTCCGACGGACCAGCGCCGGTTCAGGTAGGGCGCCAGGTCACGCTGGCCTCGGCGCCCGAAAGAGTGCTGCCCTCGCGCTTCGCGGTTCCGGCAGGGGACGGGCCCCCGCCGGAGGTGGCCCGTTCGGTCAAGGCGGTCCGGGCAGTTCACTACCCCGAGTTCTCCGCGCCTGCTTCCCGACCTCTGGTCAGCCTTCAGCGGCGCGGTGCGGGACTGTCGGGCCCGGCGGCTGTCCTGAAGCCGACGCGGTCAGCCGGTCGACCGTCGCCGGCTCCCGCCCCGCCCCGGGTTGCTCCGACGCTGCCCGCGCCACCCGCCCGACCCCTGTCCGCACCGACGTCCACGCCGGCGCCGACGCTCGTCCCCCTACGGACGGCGGGCCCGTCGTCCACGCCGTCCGCCCCAGCCGCCACGGCCGGTTCCAGTTCCCCCGTCCAGCCCGGTCCCGAGGGGCTGGCCGAACCCGAACTGGACGTCCTCGCCCGGCGGTTGCTCGGCCCGCTCGCCCGTCTGCTGCGCGCGGAGTTGCGGCTGGACCGGGAGCGGATCGGCCGGCTCCGGGACCCCCGGCGATGACCAGTGCGTCCGGCGCACCTGCCCGTACCGTAAGCAGCACCAGGAGAGTCGTGTGACCAGCGCCCAGGACCCTGGGTCCTCCATCTTCTTCCGACTGACCATCGACGGCCTCGACCTCGGGCTCTTCAACAGCTGCGACGGCCTGGCCGCCGAGGTCCAGACGGAGCAGTGGGAGGAGGGTGGCAACAACGGGCACGTGTGGCAACTGCCGACTCGGGTAAGGCACTCCACGATCCGGCTGTCCCGTCCGCTGACGCGGGAGACCGTCAAGGTGACGACCTGGATCTCCTCCGTCGCGACCGGCATCAGGCGTCCCACCGCGCAGATCGTCGCACTGCGCGCGGACGGCAGCCAGGTCGCCCAGTGGGGTCTGCTGGAGGTGCTGCCGGTGCGCTGGCAGGGGCCCACCCTCGATCCGGCCAGCCCCGCAGTCGCCACCGAGACCCTGGAGATCACCCACCACGGCTTCACCGACGCGGGAGCCGCCTGATGCGCCGAGCCACGCTGCGGGTCTGTGAGCCTCCCGCCGACATCGCAGCCGGGCCGGGCGGTGTCATCGCCGAACTGCGACTCCAGTTCAACCCCTCATCGCTGGAACTGCACAAGGGCGCCGTGTGGCAGTCCGGCCAGGCGGTCGGCTTCGAACGCACCTCACCCCCGCAGTTCCTCAATGCCGAGCCTCGGAGACTGAGTCTGCGGATCCTGCTGGACTCCTCCGACCAGCCGGGCCGGAGCACCGTCCGCACCCGAGTGGAGACCCTGCTCTCCTGTTGCGAGCCCACACAGGCCAGTCTCAACCGCAAGGCACCCTCGCCGCCCTGGGTCCGCCTGGAGTGGGGGACCCACCGCACCATCGGCTTCGAGGCGTGTGTGACGTCGGTCGACGTCAGCTACACCATGTTCTCGCCCGACGGTGAACCACTGCGTGCCGTCTGCGCGTTGGCCCTCCAGGAGATCCCCGGCCAGACCAAGGGCCAGAACCCGACCTCGGGCGCGCTGACCGCCCGCCGGGTGCACCGTGCCGTGTCGGGGGACACCCTCGAATCCCTGGCCTGGCGCGAGTACGGCGACGCGGGCGCCTGGCGGGCCATCGCGCAGGCGAACGCGATCGACGATCCGATGCGGCTGGCGCCCGGCACCGCACTGCTGCTGCCCGCCGCCGAGGAGCTGAACTGAATGAGCGAGACCCCCTACACCGAGGTCCTCACCGTCACCCTGGACGGCCGACCGCTGCCGCCCGGCGTGGCCGCCCTGCTGGCCGAGGGCTGGGTGGACGCCAGTGTCAACGTACCCGCCGCCTTCCAGCTGGCCTTCCAGGACCCGAACCACCGGGTCCTGGCGGCCCTGGGGGTGCGGATCGGCTCCCGTGCGGTGCTGCGCGGCCTCGCCGACGGCAAGGGCGGCGACCGGCCACTGCTCACCGGCGAAGTGACGGCCCTGGAGGCGGACTTCGACGGCAGTGGCAGCCTCACGGTCATCCGCGGTCTGGACTACGGGCACCGGCTGCTGCGCGGCCGCCGCGTGGCGGCCTACCGCCAGATGACGGCCTCGGACATCGCCCGCCGGATCGCGGGTGAACGCGGGCTGAGCGTCGGGCGGGTCGACTCCACCCGCACCGTCTACGAGCAGATCACCCAACCTGGCGTCTCCGACTGGGAGTTCCTGGGTCGGCTGGCGCGGGAGAACGACGCCGAGGTGGTCTTCACCGACACCGGTGACTTCCAGTTCGTCCAGCCCCGGCCGGCCACCGGCGCGCCCGCCCCGTCCACGCCCGCCAAGTCGAGCCACTACGTGCTGGAGAAGGGGCGGAACCTGGTGCGGTGCCGGGTCGGGGTGACCGCCTCCGACCAGGTGACGGACGTGACCGTGCGCGGTTGGGACGTCCACGCCAAGCGCCCGTTGACCGCTCGGGCGCCGGCGGCCGAGAGCGACGAGCTGCTCATCGGAACGACCCCGGGGGCGGCCACGGCCTCGTTCGGCGCCGCCGAACTGCTGAGCAGCGACGTGCCGTACGACACCCAGTCCGAGGTGCTGCACGCGGCCTCCGCGCTGGCTGCCGACGTCACCGGGGCCTTCGCCGAACTGGAGGCCGAGGTACGCGGCGATCCATGGCTGCGGCCAGGCGTACCGGTGGCGCTGAACGGAGTGGGCGCGCCGTTCGAGGGCCGGTACACGGTCACCGCCGTGCGCCACCACTTCGGCTCCGACACCGGCTATCGCACCTGGGTGACCGTCAGCGGGCGGCAGCACCGAAGCCTCTACGGGCTGGCCTCGGGCGCCGCGGACGGCGAACGACGGCTGCCGGGCGTGGCGGTGGCCCTCGTCACCGACGTCAAGGACCCGCTGGAGCAGGGCAGAGTCCGGCTCTCCTTTCCGTGGCTGTCCGACGACTACGTCTCCGACTGGGCGCGTTCCGCGCAGTTCGGTGGGGAACGGGGCGGCGGGGTGATCAGTCCGGAGGTCGGCGACGAGGTCCTGGTCGCCTTCGACCGGGGAGCCCTGGACCACCCGTACGTCCTGGGCGGTCTCTACAACGGCCGGGACAAGCCCTCCGCGCACGACACCCCGCTGGTGGACCGCACCAGCGGCCGCGTCAACCGGCGCAGCCTGGTCTCGCGCAGCGGCAACCGGCTGGAACTGCTGGACGCCCCGGCAGGACCGCGCGGGGTCCGGCTGCGGACCGGCGACGAGTCGATGACCGTCCATCTGGACCAGACCCGTTCGACGATCACCGTGCGCGGCGACGGCAGCGTGAGCATCGAGGGCGCGCGGTCGGTCACCGTCGCCACCGAGGGCACCCTCGACCTGCGGGGGACGACGGTGAATCTGAGCGGCGCAACGGTGAATATCAAGGCCGCCGCCGAGCTGCGGATCGCCGCTGCCACCGTCGCGACGGAGGCCGCCTCGGTGCGGACCACGGCGGCCTCGGTGGCCATGACGGGCGTGGTCACCGCCAACGGAATGCCGGTGATGTGAGTGAGCGAGCAATTCACCGGCTCCGGTTGGGCGTTCCCGATGCGTACCGACGCCTCGGGAGCCCTCGCCCTGGTGTCCGGGGAACGGGAGATCGAGGAGTCGATCCGGCTGGTGCTGGCCACCGCCCCCGGCGAGCGGCCGATGCGCCCGGAATTCGGCTGTGCCATCCACGAGTTGGTGTTCGCCCCGGTCAACGGCTCCACAGCGGGCCGGATCGCGCACGACGTGCGGGCCTGCCTGGACCGCTGGGAACCGCGGATCGAGGTACGGGACGTGGAGGTCAGCATCGATCCGGAGCGCCCGGCCGTCCTCTACATCGACGTTCGCTACACGGTGCGCGGCACCAACAACCCACGCAACCTCGTCTTCCCCTTCTACGTCATCCCCTCGCACGAGAACCACGAGGAGTCCTCGGACGGCACCGAGACGCCGTCCGCCGTACTCCTGTCCGGAAAGTAGTGAGCCCCGCCATGGCGCTGCCATCTCCCAACCTCGACGACCGCCGTTTCCAGCAGTTCGTGGACGACGCCAAACGCTACGTCCAGCGACGCTGCCCGGAATGGTCCGACCACAACGTCTCCGACCCGGGTGTCACCCTGATCGAGGCGGTGGCGCACATGCTCGACCAGGTCAGCTACCGGCTCAACCGGGTGCCGGACCGCAACTACCTGGCCTTTCTCGACCTGTTGGGCTTCACCCTGTTCCCGCCGGCCGCCGCCCGCGCCGAGGTGACCTTCCGGCTGTCCGCTCCGCAGGACCAGCCGGTCGTGCTGCCGCCCGGCACCGAGGTGGCCACCGGCCGGACCGAGGCCGAGGAGGCGGTCGTCTTCGGCACGGAGCAGGAACTGCGAGTCGTTCCCTGCCGGTTGGACGCGCTCATGCTGCACGGCCAGGGAACGGCTCCCGCCGACCGCAGCACCGAGCTGCTGGACGGCAAGGACCTGCCGGTCTTCCACGAACAGCCACGGGTGGACGATGCCGTGCTCTTCGGCCTGTCCGCCCCGGTGCCGCACTGTCTGGTCGTCCTGCGGCTGGACAGCCGGGTGGACGGCGTCGGCGTCGATCCGCGGCAGCCGCCGCTCTGCTGGGAGGCGTGGACACCGGACGGCTGGCGGGCGTGCGAGGTAGAGGAGGACAGCACGGGCGGCCTGAACCGGCCCGGTGAGGTGCTGCTGCACGTCCCGGGCGGGCACGCGACGTCGCGGGTGGGCCGCACGGAGGCGGGCTGGCTGCGCTGCCGGGTGCTGCCCGCCGGGCCGGGCCAGCCCTTCTACTCGGTCAGCCCGACCGTGCGCGCAGCCACCGCCTTCACCATCGGCGGCACGACCCCGGTCAGCCACGCGCAGGCGGTGCGCGAGGAGATCCTCGGCGCGTCCACCGGGGTGCCCGGTCAGCGCTTCGTGCTCGCCCACGCACCCGTCGTCGCCGGCGACCCGCCCGTGCTCGTGCAGTCCGCCTCGCGCGGCGACGAGGCGGACGGCTGGGCCGACTGGCAGGTGGTCGCGGACTTCTCCGCCTCCGGCCCGACCGACCGGCATGTCCTGTTGGACCCGGCCTCCGGTGAGCTGGCCTTCGGCCCCGCCGTACGCCAAGCGGACGGCACCATACGCCAGTTCGGCTCCGTACCGGCACGGGACACGGTGATCCGCGCCGCCCGCTACCGGACCGGCGGCGGCCGGGTCGGCAACGTGGCGCGTGGCGCGATCAGCGTGCTGCGCAGCTCCGTCCCGTACGTCGCGGGGGTGACGAACCGTGAGGCGGCGACCGGCGGGGTGGACGGCGAGACCCTGGACGAGGCGAAGCTGCGCGCCCCGGTCGCGCTGCGCACCCAGGAGCGGGCGGTGACCCAGCGCGACTACGAGGAGCTGGCCCGCCGGGCCGCCCCGGGAGCGGCCCGGCTGCGCTGCCTGTCCGCCGACGGCACCGGGCCCGACGACGGCGGGCCCGGCGCGGTACGCGTTCTGGTGGTGCCGAACGCGGTGCCGGACACCGGCGGCAGACTGCGGTTCGAGCAACTCGTCCCGGACGACGACCTGCTCGCCACCATCACCCGCCACCTGGACGAGCGACGGCCCATCGGCACCCGGCTGGCCGTCGGCCCGCCCTTCTACCAGGGCGTAACCGTGGTGGCCACCCTGCACGCGTTCGCCGCCGGCTCCGCCGAGCGGATCACGGCGACCGCGCTGGACGCCCTGTACCGCTACCTCGACCCGCTCACCGGCGGACCCGACGGCAAGGGCTGGCCGTTCGGCCGGCCGGTGCACGCCGGAGAGGTGTACGCGGTGCTCCAGCGGGTGCCAGGTGTCGAGCTCGTCGACGAGGTGCTGCTGCACCCGGCCGATCCGCTCACCGGTCGGCGCGGTGACGCGACCGACCGGGTGCCGATGGCGGCGGGCGCCCTGACGTTCCCGTTCGACCACCGGGTGCGGGTGATCGCATGAGCCGCGGTGGCGTGACCGGGCTGGCCAGTCCGCACCCGCTGGGGCCCCGGCTGCCCGCGGTCTTCACGCAGGACGAGATGGCCCAGCGCTGGGTCGCCGGCCTCGACGACCTGTTCGCCCCGCTGCTGGTGGACCTCGACTGCTTCGACGCCTACCTGCGCACCGGGCTCGCGCCGGAGGACTTCGTCCGCTGGCTCGGCGGGTGGCTCGGCGCCGAGCCCGGACCGGACCTCGACGGTCCCCGGCTGCGCGCCCTGGTGGCCGGCTCGGCCCGGCTGCACCGGGCTCGCGGTACCGCCGCCGGACTGGCCGAGGCGGTTTGGCTGGTGTTCGGCGTTCGGCCGCAGATCGAGGAGAGCGGCGGCGCGACGTGGTCCGCCCACCCGCTCGGCCCGTTCCCCGGCAGCCCGGTAGCGGGCGTGACGGTACGCCTGCGGGTGGACGATCCGGCAGCGGTGGACCGCCGGCTGCTGGAGGAACTGGTGGCCACGAGCCGCCCGGCCCATCTGCCCTACCGGATCGAGGTTCTGGCGCACATGACGATGGACGAGAAGGAGCGGGACCGATGAGCGGCAAGGCGGGATCGGAAGGGGCGGCGATGGTCTGCCCGGACTGCGGGGCGACCGGCCAGACCGAGTCGTTCTGCGCGGGCTGCGGCGCGTTCCTGGGCTGGGGACAGGCCGGCGAGCCCAAAGCCGCAGCGCCTTCGCCTGCCCCTGGGCCGGCCCCCGCGCCTTCGCCCACCCTCCCGGCCACGGACCTCACCCGCATCGCGGAGTTCAGCGCCCGGGAGACCGAGGAGATCCCGTCCGGACCGGAGGTCCTCGCCCGCGCGGAGCGGGCCCGCGCCCTGTTGGTGCCGGTGGCCCAGTCGTCCGCCGCCCCCGCCCCGGAACCCGACGCCGGGCCGGTGCTGCCCGGCCGGTCCGACGGGCCGCGCCCACGCCGGGTACGTCACCTCACCGCCGAGGAAGAGCCACCGGGCGGGATCGCTTGCCCCTGGTGCAGCACCGTCAACCCCGAGTCGCGGAACTTCTGCCGACGCTGCGCCATGTTCCTCACCGTCACCGGACAGCCCGAACGGCTGCCGTGGTGGCGGCGGATGTTCCGTCGCGACGGCGGCCGGGTCCCGATGGCCGGCGAACGGCCACTCGTGCGAGGGCTGCGCGCCCGCTGGCCACTCTGGACCATGCGTGCGGTGCTGGCCGGGGCCCTGGTGACGAGCCTCGTCCTGTGGACGGGGCCGATGGTGAACGCGGTCCAGGACCACTTCACCCAGCCGGTGCCGATCCGCCCGCAATCGGTGACCGCCTCCGCCGCCGACCCGGCCCACGGGCCCGATGCCCTCAACGACGGCTACACCAACACCTGGTGGGGCGACGGGATGGCCGGCAGCGGCGCGGGACAGTACCTGATGTTCACCTTCGGCCAGCCGGTGCACCTGCTCGACCTGATGATCACCCCCGGAGCAGGTACCGAACGCGACGCCTACTTCTCCCAGGCCCGCCCGCTCGCCCTGGACATCGTGCTGTTCCACGCCAACGGCACCACCACGGTCAGCCGGATCACCCTCGACGACACCCCGGGCCCGCAGAGCTTCCCGCTACGCGGTACCGACGTCCAGCAGGTCCGGCTCATCCTGCGCTCGGCATACGGGGCCTCGAGTGCGACCGAAGTGGCCATCTCAGAAGTCGAGTTCTTCGGCCGCAGCGCGTCGGGGGCGAAGTCGTGACCACGATGAGGACTTCCATGCGCCAACTGCTGCGGAACCCCGCACGCTGGTACCCGCCCGCACTGGCCCTGGCCTGGCCTGTCGGGATACGGCTCTCGCCGGAGCCGTTGGGTCGGCTGATGGCCGGGGCGTCGACCGATCTGGTCAATCTGCGGCCTGTAGGACATCCACTTGAGTCCCGGCTGGAGTTCCTCGCCCGCAGCGCGGCTCGTGTGGGGCGAGTTTCATGAGCAACTACCTGCCACACCTCAAGCGGACCCGGCGCGCCCTGGGCGAGCAGGGACCGGAGCACGCTCACTGCGACCCTGCCTCGCGCCGTCCGAATTCATCCCCCGCCACCGCGCTGGCGGCGCTGCAGCGCGCCGCCGGAAACCGGGCGATCTCCGCAGTTGTCGCACAACGGACGACAGCCACCTCGCCGGACGCTGCGCTGGAGGAGGAGGTGAGGCGCGCCCAGCAGTACTGGAATCCCGAGGTGGAACGCATGCCGAGAGATCTCCGGGAATCTCTGCGCGACTATTCGAAAGAGGGAGCCGAGGGCGGAAGGGTCACATACAAGGAAATCAATGAGGAGCTACGGGCGGGAAAGGGTGGCGAACTCAGCTCTGAGGTCTTCAAAACGGTCAGTAATATCGACAAGGCGCTCGAGTGGAAGCCGACCGATCGTGACATGACCGTTGTCCGCGGGAGCAGTCTTGATCACCTGAATTTGGCGAGTAAGTACGACATGATCGGGCAGACATACACGGATCAGGGATACCTCTCGACCTCGCTGGCAGTCGAGGGCAGTACACCCGTTAACGCCTTCGCGGGGAAGGAGGCGGTGTTCACTCTGAAACTCCCCAAGGGGACTCCGGCCGTTTGGATGGAGAAAGCCTCCGCGTTCGGAAAGGACGAGCGTGAGCTACTGCTCGGACGGGCGACGAAGTACGAGGTGAACCATGTTCATTTCGACGAGGCCAAGCAGGGCTCCGAAGGAAAGAATGATCAGGGTGCCGCCGGCCAGTGGCAAATACGTGGTGAAATAAAAGAATATGTGGCCCCACCTGAGGTCGCCCAGAAGAAGACGCCCTGGATGAAATCCTGGAAGGGTTGGACGAAATGACCGGCACACCTGGGAACACACCGCCCCTCCCGTCGCGGATGACCGAGGACCTCCGGTTCGTCCCGGTCGACACCGGCGAGGATTACGCCCGCGAGGCGAGCGGATCGGTGCAGTACGTCGCTGTGGCCAACGGGCGCAGTGGGCTGATCGGCTATCTCTGGGTTGCTGATGCCGACGGGGCGGCCGGCTGGAAGCCACGGCCCGCGGCCGGCGAGGACGCCTACAACGGCTCGATGGCCTGGATCCGGCGGCTGCGCGAGGCAAAGGCGCGCGGACTGGTGCCGTCCCGCGCACTGGAGGAGCTGGCCTTGGCCCCACCCCCGGAGGACCCGGTGGCGGGAGGCGTGGTCGACGGCTCGTTGGCGCAGGTACCCGACCTGGCCGCGCTCACCGAGTTGGCCGCGAGCTGAAGGAGCGGTGCGCGGGGTGTGTCCCGGGCGCCGCTTTCGTCCGGGAACCAGTGTCCTTTTCAGGCAGTCGGACCTGCCCGCCGGGCCGCCCGTCGACGGCTTGGCGTCAACACTTCGAACCAGCAGGCTCTTTGATGACCCATGTCGTCGAACCGCGCCCGAGAGGTGGCAGCTGTCATGCGTGTCCAAGAGGCCCGAGAACCAGACAGGGCCCAGCAGTCGGCAGTGCGTGAGCCGGAAAGTCGGAGCCAACTGTCCGGCACCGCCCAGTCGCTGGCCGCACAGCTCCAACACGCCACCGGGAATGCGGCGTTGACTGCGCAGCTGCGCCCTCTCGACGCGCCGGCGGTCCAAAGATCCTCGGTCCAAAGCGTGCTGGCCACGTCCGGGCGTCCCCTGGACGCCCAGCTGCGCACCGAGATGGAAGCCCGCCTGGGCGCCGACTTCTCGACCGTACGCGTGCACGACGGCGCTGCCGCCCAGCGCTCGGCTGCCGATGTCGGCGCCCGGGCCTACACCTCCGGCGAACACATCGTCATCGGCCAGGGCGGAGCGAGCCGGCACACCCTCGCCCACGAGCTCACCCACGTCATTCAACAGCGGTCCGGCCCGGTCTCGGGCACCGAGAACGGCGAGGGACTACGGATCAGCGACCCGGCAGACCGCTTCGAACGTGAGGCGGAGGCCAACGCCACCCGAGCCATGTCCGCCCCGCTCGCCCCGCAGTTGCAGGCGCTCCAGCGCACGGCCGGGAACACGGCCGTGCATCAGCTGCTGCGATCTCGCGAGGGGAGCTGAAGCAGCGGCCGGCCGCCGGGACGACCGGCCGCTCAGAGCTTGGCGACAGCGCTGGCCGCGGCCTGCCGCATCCGGTCCCAGGGCACGTCACTCGCGGTCTCGGCCCCGACGTGCAGGACGGACACCGTGTTGCCCTTCTGCTGCACGACGAACTCGGCCTCGGCGCGAGAGCCTGGGGGGAGCTTGGTGTTGCGGTCCGGGCCCACGGTGGCGCTGGTGACGGACCACTGGCCGGGTCCTCGGGAGGTGACGGTCGCCCCCGGCAGGAAGCCGTCCTGCGAGCACTGTCCGATCCACGTGTTGACCTGGGCAGCAGCCGCGGCAGCGGCTGTGGGGGAGGGGAAGTCCGCCAGCAGCTCTGCGGCGTAGTAGAAGTTGAACTTGCCGCCGGGGTGGGTGGCCTGACGGTAGGTCCGGTAGGTCCGCGACAGGGCGCCCAGGGCGTCGACCGGGCGCAGCAGGCAGGGCACGTCGGAGGCCGTTCCGCGGCCGGTGTAGGTGACGCTCTCCTGCCAGGCGTCGGTGCCCGGCACCAACAGGGGGAGCTCGCGGGCAGCCAGTAGCCTCGGGTCTTGAGCTGCCGGTCCGTCAGTTGCCGGTGCGGTCGCAGCAGCAACGGGGGCCGGCCGGCCGGTGCCGAGCACGATGGACGACGAGCGCATCCCGGCGTGGAACGGCGCCCTGCGACCCAGGTCCCCGGCACTTCCCAGCGTTGCGGCGACTGCGGCGCCGCCGAGCAGCGCGCAGACACCATGACGTATCCGCCTGGTCACCGGAACTCCTTCTGTGGGGTTGTCCGGAGGGTAGTCGCCGCCGATCCGCAGTCGATCAGCCGTTCCCGTCGTCCGTTGATCGCCCGCTGATCACGATCGGTCACGAGGGTGACGTGCGTGCGAGCAGCCCGAGAAGCGTTCCGGTGTCCTCGGCGTCGGGCAGTTCGAGTCGGACGAAGATCGCCTGGGCCTGTTCGAGATCGGCGCGGGCGGCTTCGACCCAGCCCAGGTCGGCCCTGATCCTCCCGAGCACCGTCAAGGCCTGCGCCTTGTCCCGTTCGGAGCCGATCTCCTCGCACTGAGCGACCGCCTGGACGGCGTGGTCCAGCGCCTCCTGGCATCGGCCGGTCCGGCGCAGCGCGTCGGCCAGCCGGTACCGCGCGTGGGCCGCTCGCTCCTGGACACCAGCCGCCAGGCACACAGTCAGGCATTCGGTGAAGCAGGCGATCGCGCCCTCGTAACGCCGCTCCTCCTGCAGTGCCAGCCCCAGGACGTACAAGGCGAACGCGGCCCCCGCAGGATCGTCGAAGGGGCGCAGCAGCGCCAGCGCGGCCTCGCACGCGGGAATCGCCTCTGCGGCACGGCCACCGCGCACCATGGCGAGTGCGGCGTTGAGGGTGAACATGGCCTCGCCCGAACGCTGCCCCAACTCCCCGGCGCGCACGGCCGCCTCGTCGTGGCAGGCCACCGATTCGTCGTAGCGGTGCAGGAAGAGGGCGATGAGACCCAACTGGTTGAGCGCCTGCGGGAGCATGGCTCTGTCATCGGTCAGTCTGGCTCCCTCGACGGCCAGCCGAGCGTGCTCCGCCGCGTGCGCGGGACCGCCGTCGCGCAGGGCTATGTCGCTGTAGGCCAACCGCGCCCGAGCCGCGGTGCGCTGTTCCCCCCGACGGTCGGCGGCCTCGGCCAGAGCCAGCATGGCGGGCCCGCGCAGCGCATACCGCGCGTCGCGGATGAACGGGCTGACGGCGATGAACAGATCGGCTGCCGTGCGCAGCGGGCCGCTGTCCGCTTCGGGCGGCAGAGCGGCGGCGCGCAGCGTGGCCGCGATGACACCGTCGATCTCCTCGTCGACCCACTCCCGAGCCGCCTGGAGGTCGGGGAACCGCAGGCCCGTGGTAGTCAGCGGGCCCAGGGCGTAGGCCACCGCGTCGCCCGGGGCCGCATGGGCGAACGCGTCGCAGGCCGTCGCCAGCAGGAAGTCGAGCAACCTCCCCAGCGCTTGCGCAGCCTCACCGTGGTGCTCGCGGGCCCGGTACAGGGCGAAGACCCGCACCAGATCGTGGTAGCGGTAGCGGCCGAACTCCGGTGATTCCAGCAGGGCGGCATCGACCAGCGACTCGAGCAGTCCCCCCGCCGTGTCCTCGTCCAGCACCAGCACCGCGGCGGCCGCCGCGAGCGAGATACCCGGTGCGTCCGTGACCGAGAGCAGCCGGAATGCCCGGGCCTGCTCGGGCGTCAACTGCTGGTAGCTGAAATCGAAGGCCGCTTCCACCGCCAGGTCGCCCACCCGCAACTCCTTGATCCGGCGCTGCTCGTCGGCCAGCCGGCCGGTCAGCGCGGCGATGCTCCAGCCGGGGCGGGCAGCCAGCCTGGTGGCCACGATCCGGATGGCCAAAGGGAGGAATCCGCAGGCCGCGGCCAGGTCGAGGGCAGCCACCCGCTCGGCGTCGACCCGGTCGTGGCCGACGACCGTGCCGAGCAGGGCCAGCGCCTCACCGGGGTGGAAGGCGTCCAGGTGCTTGTGGCCGACAAGTGGCAGTCCCGCCAGGGGCGTTCTGCTGGTGATGATGGCACCGCAGCCGGCCGACCCCGGGATCAGGTCCCGGACCTGCGCGGCGTCGCGCGCGTTGTCCAGGACGATCAGTATCCGTCGGTTGTCCAGGGCCGACCGGAACAGCTGTGCGCGCTCGTGAAGCTTCTCCGGGACCGAGGAGGCCGCGATGCCCAGTGCCGCGAGAAAGCCGGTCAGGAGGCTGCCCGGGTCGGTCGGCTCGGGATCACTCCCGCACAGGTCGGCGTACAACTGTCCATCGGGGTATGCCTGCTTGACGCGGTGAGCCACCCGCAGGGCCAGCGAGGTCTTGCCGACCCCGCCCATTCCGGTCACCGCGACGGCGGCCGGTGTTGCCCGGTCGGCCATCGTCAGCATGGTGGACAGCCAGCCCAGTTGGGTGACCCGCCCGGTGAAGTCGGGTAGACCGGACGGGAGCTGGGCCGGCACTGGCAGTTGAGCACCGCGCTTGGGCTCAGCACTGAGCCGGACCGCCGCGGCGGCTGCCCGGTCGCGCTGTATCCTCCCGTTCGAAGCGAGGTCGGCCGTCAGAACCTGTCGGTGGACGGCGGTCAGCTCAGGTCCCGGGGTGATGCCCTGGTCCTCGGCGAGCCGGCGGCGATAGTCGGTGAAGACCGCGAGTGCCTCGGCTTGCCTGCCAGCGGCGTTCAGCGCGCGCATCAGCAGGGCATAGGGGCGCTCGCGCAGCGGATGCGCCGCGGTGAGCTCTACCAGCCCGGGGACGGCCTGGTGGTGGCGACCCAGCGTGATGTCGAGATCGAACCGCTCCTCCAGCGCCGCGATCCGCAACTCCGCCAGCCGGTCCCGCTGCCGCTCCGCGAACGGTCCGGGCACGCCGGCCAGCGGCTCTCCCCGCCACAGTGCGAGCGCGTCGGTCAGCAGGCCGCTCGCCTTCTCGTCGCCTCCGGTGACGCGCGCCTTGTCGGCCTGGTCGATCAGTGCCTCGGCGCGCCAGGCGTCCAACGCGGCCGGCGGGACCGCCAGCCGGTAGCCGTTCCCCGCCGAGACCAGCACCGCGGGCGCCGACGGATCCGGTTCGAGGAGCTTGCGCAACTGCCAAGCGTACGTACGGATAGTAGCCAGCGGCCGGTTCGGCAGGGCGTCTCCCCAGAGTCCGTCCATCAGCTGGTCCGCCGACACGACATGGCCCGAGCGCAGCAGCAGCGCCGCCAACATGGCTTGCTGCTTGGGTGCGCCCACGTTGAACTCGTGCTCACCCCGGTACGCCCGCACTGCGCCCAACACGACGAAGCGCAGTTCGTCGAGTGCCCCGACCATCATCTTCCCCTGCTTCTGGTAACTGTGAGTAATGGCAGTGTAGCCTGCCGGTGCCACGAGCAGATCGGCTGCTCAGCCTCTCATTGGACTATGAAAGGGGTGGAGGCGGTTCCGGGGCTGTTGTCCCACGGAACCGCCTCGTAGCAGAGCTATCGGTCGAGCGGCTGGTTCTTCCAGTAGGCCCAGTTGTGTTCGGCAGAGAAGGCGGCGTTGCTGGTGACGACGGTTTCCCCGGAGCGGAAGGCGACCGCCGACGGCAGGGGCGACCAGGTGGTCCGGGTGCGGTTCCCGTTGGGGTTGCCGGTGCGGATGAAGTCCGCCCAGTAGTCGGTCATTTGCTGCGACAGTCGGCGCTGCTGGGCGTTCAGTTGAACGGGCAGGTCCGCGACCCCGAACAGGTACGGCAGTTCGGCAATGTGGTACGCGCCCAGGTTGAAGGTCTGAAGGGGCAGAGCGGGGGCGCGGTCGGCGAACTCGTAGGTGTAGACAGGCGCGTTCTTCGCCAGCTCGCTCGCCTGGTCGCGGACGTCGCCCACCCAGGCGTCGGTCAGCGCGGTGCCCAGGACGACGGGCGCCTGGGAGGTTGCGCCGAGCTGGTACTTCTTCTCCTCGATGGCGGCCGGGATGCCCTCATCACTCAGGTCCTTCGGATAGCCGCTGCCGGTGATCGGATATCCGAACCGCCCCATGAGGAAGCCGAAGATGTTCATCTCGTCCCTGTTGGTACCGCTCAGCACCGGGACGTGGGCGGCACGGCCTTCACGGATGGCATCAGCCGGGTTCTCCGGCAGGACCGATCCTCCCGACACCAGCCACGAGCCCGTGCCGTAGGTCGGCAGGTGGCCGAGGGGGATCGGGTAGGCCAACTTGGTCGCGGGGCTGCTCTCGGCGGCTTCGATCGCCTTGACGTCGAGGTTGCGCAGCTTGCTCGCCCGGTCGGGACCGTCCTGCACCCCGAGTGTCTTGGTCACATAGTCTTCGCTGATCTTCTGAGCGGTCTTCAGCGGCACGGTGGAGGAGGCGTCTGCGCTCTCCATGATGGCTGCGGCGAACAGGCCCCGCGATCCGGGGGCGACCAGGTGTGCCGCCACCGAGATGCCGCCGGCCGACTCGCCGGCGATGGTCACCCGCTTCGGGTCGCCGCCGAAGGTCGCGATATTGCGCTGAACCCAGCGCAGTGCCGCCTGCTGGTCCTGCAGACCGTAGTCGCCGCCGGTGCCCTGCGGGTCCAGCGCAGGGTCGGCGAGGAAGCCCAGCGGGCCCAGCCGGTAGTTGACGGTGACCACCACGATTCCCTTGGCGGCCAGCGCGGAGGTGTCATAGGCGTCGCCGCTGCCCCCGGTGAACGAACCGCCGTGGATCCACACCAGTACCGGCAGGTCGGAGCCGAAGGGGGTCCGCACATTCAGGTCGAGGCTGTCCTCGCTGACGGGTTGGGGTGTGCTCGTCCGGTTGAGGTTGACGGGAAGCAACCCGAAGCCGTCGGTGGACTGCACCGCCCGGTTGCCCGGCTTGGTGGCGTCCTTCACCCCATTCCACGGGGTGACCGGCGCGGGCGAGCTCCAGCGCAGGTCGCCGACCGGCGGGGCAGCGTAGGGGACGTTGTCGAAGGTCCAGGTGTCCTGGTTCTTCGCGCCGCGCAGGGCGCCGGAGCCGACCTTCACCACCGAGGCGGGCCGCACGGCGCGATCGCGTGGTTCACCGTGGTCTGATCCGACAGCGCCTGCCGGGGCCATGCTCAGGGCCAGTGCCGCGGCGGCCACCGTCGTCACCGTCGCCGTGATCCTGCTCTTGATCGACGTGATCTTCATGAAGTGCTCCTCAGGTCTTCGGACATGTGTGCCGTGCTGTACTTCAGGCCCTAGGGGCGGCGGACGACGGCCTGTCCGTCCGCGACGGTGATCTCGACCGCGCTCAGGTCGGTGCCCTCGCCGCTGACCCGGACCCCGTCCGAGCCGCGGCCGGCGGCCCGGATGCCGCCGCCGACGACCAGGTCGCCGAGTTCGCCGTCGATCTCCACCGTGGCCAGCCGGTCGCCCTCGGTGGCGATTCGGCCCCCCACCTCGACCCGGCCGATCCGCCCACCCGGCTTGATGCTCAACGCGATGGCCTGCAACGGGACCTGGACGCCGCGGACCAGGCTGGTGCCGGTGCCGCCCGAGGTGGTCAGGTCGCCGCTGATCTCCAGCAGCGGGAGTTCCCTGCTGACCTGGATGCCCACCGCGCCGTCCCCGGTCGTGGCGATCGAGGAGAACGAGGCGTGCCGCAGTGAGCCGTCGTAGAGGTTGAAGCCGCGCGCGCCGGTGCCGTGGGTGACGATCGGCGCCCGCACGTCCAACCGGTCCAGGTTGCCGAAGTTGACGAACCCGATGCCGCTGGGCCCGTGCGAGACGACCGGCGCGGTGGCCGCCCAGCAGCGCACCTGACCCCAGTTGTCGAGCACCATGTCGTTCTGCCCGTAGCTGGTGACCGGGCCGATGGTGAGCACCGAGTCGACCGTGGCGCCGGAGATCACGAACACTCCACCGCCGATCAGATCCGGTGTGCCGGCCGGAATGCCGCCGTCGGTGTGGATCTCGCCGGTGCGCAGCGTGGTCACCCGCACCGTGCCGCCGTCGGGAGCCCCGGACCAGTCGCCGTGGCCGCCGACGAACACCCCGCTGCCGCGTACCGGCTGCTCGGCGCTGCCCACGGACAGGTCGAGCAGTTCCGCGGTGATCTCGACCGCGGTGTCCGGCTGCTGGTTCCACAGGGTGAAGGCGCCCTGCAGGGCGTCCACGCCGAAGCCGTGCGGCCGCTCGACGCGACCGCGGACATCGGCGGCCTCCACGGTCAGGCCCTCGACTTGGACGTGTCCGGACCGGACCGCGCCGCAGGCCAGCAGCAGCACCTGTCCGCGGGTGCGCACCCGGCGCAGCGCCAGGGTGCCGAGGGCGTCCTGCGAGGTGTCGTTGAGGATCGCAGCCTCGTGGTCAGGAGTGCGGATCGTCACGTCCTCCAGGACGTTGTCCCTCGTCAACCGGACGCCCTTGGCGCCGAATTCCAGGGTTCCGCCGCGCAGCCGCGTCCCCGGCGCCAGCGTGATCATCGGCATTCCCCGCAGCACGCCGCGCACCTCCACGGCCGGCGCCCGCTGGTGTACCGCCTCCAGCAACTGTGCGGCTGTCGTGACCTTCGTCCACTCGCTCATCTTCTGCCTCTTGTGTCGCAGCTCGTTCTCGGGCTTGACAGGAGCATCCGCCCTGGCGGGCGCGAGCGAATCGGTCACCGTATCGGCCATCGCCACCCCTTGGACCGGTCACGGTCTCCGCGCAGGTCACGGCTATGATCACGCGCTATATGGAGCTCATAGGACGGCACCGGGAACAGGCGGCCCTCGACCGCCTCCTCGACGGGGCCCGCGCGGGTGCGGGGGCGGCCCTGGCGCTCTGGGGCGATCCCGGCATCGGCAAGTCCGCGCTGCTCGACCACGCCCTCGGCGTGGCAGGCGCGGACTTCACCGTGCTGACCTGCCGGGGTACCCGGCTGGAGGCCAACCTCGCTTTCGCGGCGCTGCACCAGCTGCTGTGGCCGGTGCTGAATCGGCTCGACGAGCTCCCGCCCCCGCAGGCCCGCGCCCTGCGGGGCGCTCTCGGTCTGAGCGGCGATCCGGCGGACCGCTTTCTGACCGGTGCCGCCGTGCTCACGCTGGTCAGCGAACTCGCCCACGAGCGACCGGTGCTGATCGCCGCCGACGA
>FTKT01002788.1_pt2 | contig 41683 bp, 37 predicted proteins | sample 1658271 | NCBI WGS metagenome assembly FTKT01 (sample SAMEA3914811, study PRJEB12502) | metagenome | biome: forest; material: soil | place: Canada | collected 2011-08-04 | depth 0.3 m | reverse complement strand
GGTCTGGTTATCACAGCGGGCCTGGGTGGGTTGTCCACACCCCCGGGGTTATCCACAGGAATCGGGGTGGGGGTGGTTGTCCGGGCCGGGGCGGCGGAGTCTCACGGTCATGAGTTCATCGCGCTGTACCTCGTCCCGTTCGTCCTCCGCTCTCTCTCCCTCCCTCCTTGGGGTGAGAGGTGCACGCTCCTCCCTCGTGGTCTCGGCCTACCGGCGGTCGGCCCGGGCCCTGCGGGAGGTCGCGGCCGGCCTGGCCCCGCCGCTGGTGCCGGCGTCGGCGCTCGTCTCGGCGGCCGGTCCGGCCCTCCCGGTGCACGCGGTGTGGTCGGAGCGCACCGGCTGGGTGCCTCCGCCGGCCCCCGATCTGCGACGGCTGGCCGCGCTGCTGGCGCTGCTGCTGACGACCGTGCTCTTCGCCCTGACGCCGCCCCGGGCCGCGCGGGCGTCGCCGCCGGCGCCGACCGTGAGCATCAGGGCGGCCGTTCCCGCCCAACGGCCCGACGGAGCGTCAGCCGAGCCCCTCGCACTCCCCGGGGCGCCGGCCCGCTGGGCCGTGCTCCCGGCGCGGACCGCCGGACCGCCCGCGAGTTCCTGGGTGCCTTCGGGCGGGCGGGCCTGGCCCGTCGGTGGACCGTCCGGGGTGCTCCGCCAGTTCGACGCGCCACTCGCACCCTGGGCCCCCGGGCATCGCGGGGTGGACCTGGCCGCCACCGCCGGCGCGCCGGTCCACGCGGCCGCCTCCGGCGTCATCGCCTTCTCCGGGGTGGTGGCCGGACGCCCGGTGATCACCGTCGTCCACCCCGGCACCGGCACTCCCCCGCTCCGCACCACCTACCTACCGGTGACGGGCACCGCCGAGGTCGGCACCCCGGTATCGGCCGGGGAGCCGATCGGGCTGCTCGCGCCCGGCACCGGACACTGCGCCTCGGGCTGCCTGCACTGGGGGCTGCTGCGCGGCGACCACTACCTCGACCCGCTCGCCCTGCTCGGCGTGGGCCGGGCCCGGCTGCTGCCTCTGAACTCCGGGGCCGCCGCTGCGCAGCCCATCAGCCGGGTGGGGGCCCTGCCGGTAGCTCTGCCGTGGGCCTACTGGGCAGCGGTCAACCCGTGGAGCGCGAGTGCCACGGCGGTGTCGGCGACCAGGCGCTGTTCCTGCGCGGAGCCGCCCTTGGCGCGCTTGCCCGCCGCCTCGACCACACCCTGCAGGAGCGCCGCCGCCAGCCGGGGCTGCGGGTGGCCCAGTTCGCGCAGCGCCTCCACCACCAGCGACACCAGACCGGCATGGGTGGCGCGGATCCGCTCGCGGGCGGCCTCGTCCAACTCCAGCGCGGAGATGGCGACGACGGCCAGGTGCCGCGGATCCCCGGCGAGCGCGAGCTGGCCACGGACGTAGGCCTCGACCCGGGCCGGAGCCGTCTCGCAAGAGGCCATCCCCGCCTCGATCTCAGCCGCCCACAACGGGAAGTCGATCTCGCAGAGCTGCTCGACGAGGTCGGCCCGGGATCGGAAGTACTCGTACACCGAGGATCGGGCCAGCCCGGTCCGCGCGGCCAGCGCGGGGAAGGTCAGCGCCTCCATGCCGCCCTCGGTGAGCAGCGACCGGGCAGCATCGAGCAGTGCCGCGCGCTGCAGCCGGCGGTGCTCGGCCAGGGTGGCGGCTCGAATCTTCGGCATCGTCCCACTGTACGGAGGCCATACATCGACCGGAACAGAGGCTCGCGAACAGCCGCGGGCCCCTCCCCATTCACTACCCAACCCGCCCTGCGCACTACGGCGTCGCGCTGATTCGCCCTGATCGCGCCGACCAGCCAGTTCACGCTGGTCAGGCCTGTGGCCCTGCTCGGCCTTGGCAGCCTGCTTGGCCTTCTCGGCCTTCTTGGCCTTGCCAGCCTTGTCCGCCTTCTCGGCCTTGCCAGCCTGGTCGCCCGGGGTTGGCGGGAGCGTTCGGCCATCCCGCCCGGCTCAGTTGGGTCGACCGCGCTGATCAACCACTCCACCGACCGCTCCACCGCCGACTGCTCTGACCGACCGCTTGGGTCGGCCCGCCCCGGCCAGCCCCGAGGCGAGTCGTGCGGTCACGGTCAGCGCAGATCGGAGAGCTTCGCTCGCAGTTGGAGGACGGACTTCGTGTGGATCTGACTGACCCTGCTCTCCGTCACCCCCAGAACCTGACCGATCTCGGCCAGGGTGAGGCCCTCGTAGTAGTAGAGGGTCACCACGGTCTTCTCCCGTTCCGGAAGGGTGTTGATGGCCCGTGCCAGGAGCTTGCGCAGCTCACGGTCCTCGGCGACCGCGACCGGATTGTCGGCGCAGGTGTCCTCCAAGGTGTCCACGAGACTCAGCCGGTCGCCGCCGTCACCAATCGGGTGGAGCAACTCGTCGAGCGCCACAACATTGGCGAGCGAGAGCTGACTGAAGATCGCGTGCAGGTCCTCAAGGGCGATCCCCATCTCGGCCGCGACCTCGGGTTCGTGCGGCGTACGGCGCAGTCTGGCCTCGAGAGTCGCATAGGTCCGCTCGACCGCCTTGGCCTTCTGCCGGACCGACCTCGGGATCCAGTCGAGCGCGCGCAGTTCGTCGATGATCGCGCCTCGGATGCGACTGATCGCATAGGTCTCGAACTTGATCGCACGGTCGATGTCGAACTTCTCGATCGCATCGATCAGGCCGAAGACACCGGAGGACACGAAGTCCGCCTGCTCGACGTTGGCCGGCAGCCCGACACCGACCCGCCCGGCCACGTACTTCACGAGTGGCGAGTAGTGAAGGATCAACTGCTCGCGCAATCGGGGGTCGCCGGACTCCTTGTAGGAGCGCCAGAGCGATTCAAGTGCGGTGCGCTGCACGGCGACGTCGGGTGCGCGGGTGGGCGCGGACGGGCCGGTGGTGGCAGCAGAGGCGGCACTCGTGGTGGCTGTGGCCATCGTGGTGGCAGTGGTGGTGGCGGCTGTGGCCGTCGTGGCGGTGGTGACCGAGACTGCAGCGGCGGAGGGCGTCGAGTCAGCGGTGGTGGTGGCTGTGACGGTGGCGGGCGCCGTGGAGGTCGGCTGGGGTGAGGAGGCTCTGGCACCCCGGGCAGCCGGTGCGGGCGGGCTACCGGTGGGCGCGGGCTCAACTGAGACTGCGGAAGCGGCCTCAGGGCTGGTCTCGCGGGGGGCACCAGGTGCAACGCCGCCTGCGTTCTCTGGCTGGGCGTCAGGTGGGCAGCCTGGCGCCGTCCTGGGCGCGGCGATGGGTGCGTTGCCGTCGCCGGCGCGCCGGAGGGGGGCATCGGCGGGAGTTCCGCCGGGCACGGTGACACATGTGCTGTCGGCCTCGTCGACAGAGATCACGCCGGAGAGGGCGTCGGGCCGCAGTCCTGACCTGGCACCTGGCCCGACGTCGGCAGCCTCGTCCGTCTGGCGAACCCCGGACTGGACTTGCTTCTCGACCTGGAGCTCAACCCCAGCCGTGGCCTGCGCGCGCGTCTCGGTCAGACCCTCGCCTTGGCCTTGGCCTTGGCCTTGGCCTTCGCTGTGACCCTGGCCTTGACCCTGGCCTTCGCTGTGACCTTGGCCTTCTGCTTGACGTTGGCCCGCACCCAGGACGATGCCCTCGCCGTGGCCGGGCTCTCGGCCCTGGCCGGTGCCCTTGCCTGGACCCGCACCCTCGGTCTGGCCCGGTTGCTGACCCGATTGCTGGCCTGATTGCTGGCCTCGGCCTTTGCCCTGAGGTCGGTCCTTGCCCTGGCTGCGTGCCGGAGCCGGCACGGACAGCCGTCCGGGCCTTCTGACGGCTCGCGTGGCCGGCGCCCTGGCTGAAGCCGCCGCCGCCACCGAGAAGGTGTCAGCCTGCCGAATCATCGGCGCGATCGAAGCCGACGGGCCGGTCCGACGGTCTGCTCGCTCCGATCGCTCGGCCCGCTCGGCCAGCTCTGATCGCTCGTCACCGAACCCCTCGGATGCGGCCACCGTCGGCGTGCTCGCCCTCGCGCCGAGGGCCGCGCCGGGGGCAGCCTCTCGTGCCGGGCCGTCCGGGGGTTGCGGCCTGGGCGCCTGCGCGTCGGAAGAAGTCCGCGTCTTCGACTGGGCATCGATGCCGGAACGCGGCTCTGCGCCAGAGCCCCCCAAGGGCCGGCCGGCACTGGTCGCCCTGTGTCCGGGAATGTGTGTGGGCATACGTGGGTCTGCGCCGTTCTGCCGAGTCATGTGCTGATAGGGAAGCCATAGCGAGCGTAGCGTGACCGAGTCGATGCACTGTGCTACCACCGCCTGGTCGTCGCTCGTTCCGGTGGCGTTCACTCCGTCGTGGGAGCGTTCGCGCCGCCGTCGGCGCGTACCTGGGAGCACATCCGGCGTGTCAACGGATCACCCGCCAGTGCGACCCCACGCGCTGGACGAAGCCGAGCGAGCACAACTCGTAGAGCTGTTTGAGGACCTCGTCCGGCGGAAATCCCGAGCGTCGGGCGAGATACTCGACCGGCGCGCCGCCGCGCCCGGCCGGGATCGCCTCCAACACCTGGGCCGCCACCCGCCCCAGGACGTCCCGCGGCCGTACCTGGGCTTCACGCAGCGGCGCCAGGTCCTCCCCGATGGAACCGACCTGCTCCACGATCTCCGCCGCATCCGTGACCAACGTGGCGGCACCGGTGCGGAGCATGGCGTGCACACCGGCCGAGAGCGCCGAGGTCACCGGACCGCAGACGCCCATGGTCTGCCGGTTGAGTTCCACGGCCCGCCTGGCGGTGCTCAGCGCCCCGCTGCGCACCGCGGCCTCGACCACCACGGTTCCGCGGGTCAATGCCGCTATCACCCGGTTGCGGAGCACAAACCTGAAGCGGTTCGGGTGTTCACCGGGTGGAAGCTCGCTCACCAGCTGCCCCTGCCCGGCGATCCGGCGGATCAGCTCGGAGTTCCCGCGCGGGTAGGCGACATCGACTCCGCAGGCCAGCACGCCGACCGTCATCCCGCCCACCGCGAGGGCGCCGCGGTGCGCGGCCGCGTCGATGCCGTAGGCGGCGCCGGAGACCACGACCCAACCTCGCTCGGCCAATTGGGCGGCGAGTTCGCCCGCCACGTGGGCGCCGTAGGCCGTGCAGGCCCGGGAGCCGACGACGGCGACCGATCGCAGGGCGAGCAGCCGCAGCGAGCCGGTGCCGACCACCCAGAGCCCGACCGGCGTGATGTCGTCCAGATCGTTCAGCTGGCTCGGCCATTCGGCGTCACCGGGGACGAGGAACCGCCCGCCGACCGACCGGATGCGCGCCAGGTCGGCGACCGGGTCCACTCCGGGCAGCCTGGCGCGCAGCGCGGCGAGTCGGCTCGGGTCCAGCGGCGGGGCATCACTGCGGGTGTCTCCCGTGCGGATGAGGTCGAGAAGCTCAACGGCCGACCCTTCGAGCAGCCATCGGCCGACCACAGCGTCACCCGGTTCGGCGAGTCGGCTGAGAGCGGCCCGAGCCAGGCGCTCCTCCTCGGCGTTGGGCGCCGCCGAGGAGGCCGCAGGGTCGGAGAGCGAGCCAGGGTCGGATGGTGGGCCAGGGTCAGCGACCGAGGCAGGTTCGGTGACAGGTCCGAGGCGGGTGGCAGGGGCGGGCGCGGAGTCAGGCGCGGTGTACGAATCGGCACCGGATCCGGCATCAGCATCCGCATCGGCGTGAGGGACGGTGGCAGCAGGAATGCCGGGAACTGCACCCGTGGGGGCGCCGGCGCTTGGGCCCACAGCAGGGCCCGCAGCGAAGCTCGCGTTCGAGTCGGGACCGCGACCGCTGCTGGTACCAGTACCGGTGCCGGCGCCAGCACCGGACGGAGCCTCAGGGTCGAAGTCGAGAGCGGTCTGTGTTCCGTTCATGGTGGCCTCCGGGTGGCCTCCGGTGAGGACGTGGGTCAGAGTCGCCCCGGCAGGGGCAGGCCCGTTGGGAAGCCTCTGCGCAGGACCAGGGCGGTGCGCAGCTCGGACCGGCCCGGGAGGTCGCGACCGGCCAGGTCGGCCACCGTCCAGGCCACGCGGAGCACCCGGTCGAGGCCACGCGCCGTCAGCATGCCGCGCTCCATCTCCCGCTCCGCGTCCGTGAGTGCGGCCGCCTCGGGTCGCCAGCGGGAGCGCAGCTCGCGGCCCGGCACCTGACAGTTGGTCCGCCAGGGCGTCCCGGCGAACCGGACGGCGGCCCGCTCGCGGGCGGCCCGGACCCGCTCGGCGACCACGGCCGTGCGCTCCGTGGAGCTGTCGCGGTCCAACAGCTCGGCGCGGGTCACCGGGTCGACCTGGACGCGCAGGTCCACCCGGTCCAGCAGCGGTCCGGAGAGCCGGCCCTGATAGCGGCTCACCATCGCCGGCGTGCAGTCGCAGCCCCCCCCCCGCCGCGAGTAACGCCCGCACGGGCAGGGGTTGGCGGCCAGACAGAGCAGGAAGCGCGCGGGCAGCCGCAACGAGCCGGCCGAACGGGCGATGACCACCTCGCCGGATTCGAGGGGCTGGCGCAACGCGTCCAGCACTCGCACCGGGAACTCCGGTGCCTCGTCGAGGAAGAGGACGCCCCGGTGGGCCAGCGAAACGGCGCCCGGCCTGGGCAGGCCGCTGCCGCCGCCGACGATCGCGGGCATCGTGGTCGAGTGGTGCGGCGCGCAGTAGGGCGGCACATCGACCAGTGGACGGCCGGGCGGGAGCAGCCCGGCGACCGAGTGCACCGCGGTGACCTCCAGCGCCTCGGTGGGGGTCAGCGGGGGCAGCAGGCCGGGCAGGCGCTCGGCGAGCATCGTCTTCCCCGCGCCCGGCGGGCCCTTCAGATAGAGGTGGTGGCCGCCCGCAGCCGCGATCTCCAGCGCCTGCCGTGCCTCGTACTGCCCGGAGACGTCGCCGAGGTCGGGTCCGAAGGCCGGATCCGCGGGTGTTCCGCGCAGCGCCATGCCGGGCAGCATGAGTCCGGCCATCAACGGGTCCGGTCGGCCGGCGACCGGGTCCGGCGGCTCGTCGGGGACCGGCTGGTCGGTGAGCAGGGCGATCAGCTGACGCAGGCTCCGGACACCGACCACCGAGACGCCGGGGACCAGCGCGGCCTCGGCCGCCGTCTGCTCGGCGACTACCACCTGGCGGTACCCGGCGTCGGCCGCGGCGAGCACCGAGGGCAGCACACCGCGCACCGGTCGGACTCGGCCGTCCAGCCCCAGCTCACCGATGATCAGCAGGTCGGCGATGGCTGGCGGCGGCAGTCGCTCGGCGGCCGCCAGCACGGCGCAGGCCACCGCGAGGTCGAACCCGCTGCCGCTCTTGGGCACCGAGGCCGGGCTGAGACCGACCGTCAGTTTGCGCTGCGGCCAGCTCTCCCCGCTGTTGACGACCGCCGCTCTCACCCGGTCGCGCGCCTCGCTGAGTGCCTTGTCGGGCAGGCCGACCAGGGTGAAGGCGGCGACCCCCGGTTCGAGGTCCGCCTGGACTTCGACCACCACACCGTCGACGCCGATCAGCGCCACCGAACAGGTACGGGCGAAAGCCATCTCAGACCACCCCCCGCAGGTGCTCGACCAGCGCCGCGCCCTTGGCCCGGTTGACGACGGCCACCAGGTCGATCCGCACCCCGCCGGGCGGCGGCGGAGCCAGAGCGCCCGACGGCAGCGCAGCACCCGATGGGGCGGCGCTCGGCAGCGCAGCGCTCGGCGCCGGTGGCGGGTCCGCCGGAGTCACCCCCTGCGCCAGCAACGCGAAATGCACCGGCCAGCGCTCGCTCAGCCACCGCTCCGCCAGCCGCCTGAGCCGGTCGGCCTTGACCGGGCCGATGGCCTCCCCCGGCTGCTGGAACCCGTGCTCGGAGCGGGTCTTGACCTCGCAGACGGCCACCGTGTCGCCGTCCAGGGCGACGATGTCCAGCTCACCCTCCGGACATCGCCAGTTCCGTTCCAGGACGCGCAGGCCGTCCCGGTCGAGCCATCTGGCCGCCACCTCCTCGCCGTAGCGGCCCAGGGCGCTCTGTGCGTTCTGCACGGCGATCACCTCCCTGTGGGGAGGCTGCCAGCACCGCACCTCCCCCGACAGAGGGTGCTTCTTTCCTGTGGACAACCCGGGGGCTGTGGACAGCGGCCCTCACCCGAAGGGACCAGTTATCAGCTCGTCAGCTCACCGTCAGTTGCCGAAGCCGGCCTCGTCCGAGGGAAGTTCCAGGTCGCTCTTCGCGAGCTCCTCGATATTGACGTCCTTGAACGTCAGTACCCGTACCTTGCGGACGAACCTGGCCGGCCGGTACATGTCCCAGACCCAGGCATCGGCCATCGCGACCTCGAAGAAGACCTCGCCCTGCACCGAGTGCACCTGCAGGTCGTAGTCGTTGGTGAGGTAGAAACGCCGCTCGGTCTCGATCACGTACTTGAACAGTCCGACGACGTCCTTGTACTCCCGGTAGAGCTTGAGCTCCATCTCGGTTTCGTACTTCTCGAGATCCTCGGCACTCATTCAGGCGTCCCCTCAGCTCGTCAGGTCCCTCCCCATTGTGGACCACGGCACCCTTCCTCAGAGCGATACCGGGGTGACTGGCGGTCCCTGGGTCAGCAGCCGCTCGACGAACGCCGCCAGCCCTTGCGGATAGACGGCCTCGCTGGTGGCCCGCAGCTCCGCGGTGGTCCACCAGCGGGCCACCCGGAGCTGCTCGCGCTCCTCAACCGAGCTGCCCGAGGAGTCCAGGCCGGTCTCGCTGGTGCGGGCCAGGTGAAACCACTGCTCCTGCTCGTACCGGCAGCCGTCGTAGGAGAACACCGCGAGGTCGACGGCGACCACCGGACCGAGCTGCACCGAGGTCAGGCCGGTCTCCTCCGCGAGTTCGCGCAGCGCCGCCTCTCGCGGGCCCTCGCCCTCCTCCAGCCCGCCGCCCGGGGTGAACCACCAGGTCCGGGCGGGGTCGGCCGGGTCGAAGCCGTGGAAGAGCAGCAGCCGGTCCTGCTCGTCCAGCAGCAGCACCCGGGCCGCCTTGCGCCGCCGTACGGTCATCGTGCCGCCTCTGCAATCCGCGCGCCCACCAGGTCGTCAGCCCCGCGACCAACCGCGCAGCCGCCGGACCAGCCCGGCCACCGGCCCGGTCATCGAGGTCAGCAGGATCACCACGGTACCGGCCGCCATCGCATACGCGGCGGGGATCAGCGGCCCCGGCCGGGAGGGCGCGGTGCCGAGCGCCGCGAAGGCCGTCGTGCCGGTCCGGGCGCCCACCCGGTCCCAGGGCCAGACGGTGGCCTCCACCCGCGCCAGCACGTCCGTGGTGGGGACGGTGCCGGCGAGCACGGTGAGGTGCACCCGGGAGTCGAGCGAACCGACCCGGTTGTCGCCGAGCAGGAAGAGCCGCCCGGCCGGGACCTTGGCGCTGAACGGCTCACCCGAAGTCACGGCGCTCTGGTGCAGGTACCGCTCGTCGACCGGGGTCCCGTTCACCGTCAGCCGTCCCTGCGGGTCGCAGCAGACCACGGTGTCACCGCCGACCCCGACCACCCGCTTGACCATGACCTCGTTGCCCCAGGCCGCGTCGCGGAAGACCACCACATCGCCGCGGACCACCGAGGCGCCGTCGATCCTGCGCCCGAGCACGGTGTCGCCGACGGCGATGGCGGGCGACATCGAGCCGGTCGGTACGTTGTAGGGCCGGTAGTCGAGCGCGATCAGTCCGAAGCCGCCGACCAGCAGCAGGCCGAGCACCAGTGCCACCCCCTGCAGCACCGCCCCACCCCGCCCGTTCACCTGAGCCGAAGCCGGAGCCTCAGTCGGCAAAGGAACAGGCGCAGGCACAGGCGCAGAAGCAGGCGCAGAAGCAGGCACAGGAGCAGGCGTCCGGACGGCCGGGCCGCCACTGTCGTCGGCGAGGCTGCTCATCGGGACCGTCCAGGGGTGAGGGGACCGGACACGGCAGCGGGCCGTGGCACGTCCGAGCAGATTACTCGTCAGTACCACGGCCCGCGCAAGAGGCGAAGCCGGCAGAAATACCGCCTCAGACGGCCCGGCGCCGGCGCAGCAGCCAGACGATGGGCACCGCGCCCACCGCTCCGGCGACCGGCGGGACCAGCCCTGCCGCGGAGATGCCCTTCTGCCCGAAGGTGTCCGGAACCGGCAGGGTCGCCCAGCGGTTGAGCGGCCAGGCCACCACGAAGGCGCGCCCGATCACGTGGTCCACCGGCACGCTGCCGCCGCCGGGCTCGTCCATGTGGTAGCGCGAGTCCAGCGAGTCGTTGCGGTGGTCGCCCATCACCCAGACGCTGTTGGCCGGGACCTTGATCGGCCCGAACGGCTTGTCGCCGCAGGGCGTGGCACCCGGGTAGACGTACGGCTCGTTGAGCGCGACGCCGTTCACCTTGAGCGGGCCGGTGCCCTGGCACTCGACGGTGTCGCCGGCCACCCCGATCACTCGCTTGATCAGGTCCTTCTCGTTGGCCGAGGGCATCAGCCCGATGAAGCTCAGGACGTCCTGGACGCCCCGGACCACCGAGTTGCTGCTCTGCTGGGTCGGCTCGCCGCCCAGCCAGTTGCCCGGGTCATGGAAGACGACCACCTCACCGCGGTCGGGTTCGGCCCCGAACCAGGGGGTCAGCTTGTCCACCAGGACCCGGTCGCCCACCTGCAGGGTGTTCTGCATCGACTCCGAGGGAATCGAGAACGCCTGGACGAAGAAGGTCTTGATGACCAGGGCCAGCACCAGGGCGATGCCGATCAGGATCGGTAGTTCCTTCCAGAACGAGCGCTGCTTGCGCTCGCCCCGCGGTTTGCCGCCCGGACCACCCTGGTCGAGTTCATCCGCGTCGCCGACCGGGTCCGATGGCTCCGCCGGACGCCCGGGTTCGGCGCCGTGGGCGCCGGCCGAGTCGTCGGCGGGCTCGGACGGGCCTGCAGACTCAGTGGACTGCGCCGTGCGACCGCCGAGGCCCTCCGGCTCGCCGGGCCCCGAGCGGGCACCGATCACCAGATCCCCCACGACATCTCCTCCCTGCTGTGCGGACGCCGATGCGCCCGCGTTCACCAGTGCCGCACAGCGGGCACTACGCTCTGTGACCGACCATGAACCCGCCTCAGGTCTGCCCGCCACCGGGCGACCTGACACCAGCACAGCCTTGGGAGCAGCCCGTTTCTCGCCTCGGGGCTCTCCCGCACTTCTCTATCACTCCAGGTGGCCCGACCGCGTCCTCCCACACGGGGTAGCCGCCAGGACTGTCGGGAGCCGCCGCCGGCGAACAGGCGGAAAAACGCCCAACACCCCCATAACGAGTGAAGGTTCCATCAGATCCGGCCTGGCCGCGACTGATTGCGGCTGCCGACCCGGCCCGGCCCGTACGGTAGCGGTACCGAGCGCCGGGGTCACGCCGAACCCTGAAGTCGCGCCCTGGCCGAGCGCGGAGGTCGCGGCCGGACCGGCCGGCAGCTGCTGGAACCGGCCGAGCGGCCAGGCGATCATGAACGCCCGTCCGATCACGTCGGAGAGCGGCACCGTGCCCTGCCCCGGATTGCCCATGTGGTAGCGGGAGTCGGCGGACAGGTCACGGTGGTCCCCCATCACCCAGAGCCGCCCCTGAGGCACCTTCACCTGGAAGGGGATCCGCGAGGGGACGTTGCCGGGCGCGAGGTACGGCTCGTTGATCGCCGTGCCGTTGACGGTGATCCGGCCCTGCGTGTCACAGCAGACCACGGTGTCACCGCCGACCCCGACCACCCGCTTGATCAGGTCCTGTTCGCTGGACGAGGGCAGCAGGCCGACATAGCTGAACACCTGCTTGAAGCCGCTGGTCAGCGGGCCGTCGGTGGCCGGCTTCCGGTCGTTCTCCAACCAGCCGCCGGGGTCCTTGAAGACCACCACGTCACCGCGCTGCGGCTCGCTGCCGAACCACGGGGTGAGCTTGTCGACCAGCACCCGGTCGCCGATCCGGATGGTCTGCTCCATCGAACCGGAGGGGATGACGAAGACCTGGAGGAAGAAAGTTTTCAGGGTCAGCGCGATGAGCAGCGCGACCACGGCGATCAGCGGTATCTCGCGCAGCAGGGAGCGCTTGCGTTTGCGGGCGGCGCGGCGCGCGGTTCTGCGCCGCTCGGCGCGCCCCCGGGCGCCGGTGGGCTCGTCCTGCGCCGCCATCAGCTCGGAGTCGGTTCTACCCCTGGTCCCCATGCCCACCGGTCCCCCCTGCCGAGGCGAGGGCGGCGAAGCCCGCCGGGCGGTCCAGGCTGGTCCAGTGCCCGATCGGGAAGACCACCCAGTCGGCCCGCCCGATCACCTTGCGCACCGGCACGAAGCCGCCGCCCGGGTCGCCCAGGTGGTCCCGGGAATCCCGGGAGTCGCTGCGGTGGTCGCCCATCACCCAGAGCTCCCCGGCCGGCACCACGACGTCGAAGCCGACGCTCGACGGGGTGTCCCCGGGGAAGAGGTAGTCCGACTCCGTCAGCGGCACCCCGTTGACGGTGAGCCGCTGGTCGCCCACGTGGTAGGTCACCCGGTCACCGCCGACCCCGATGACGCGCTTGACGAAGACCGAGCCGTCCGAGGGCGCCAGGCCCAGCGAGGCGCCGAACCTGCGCAGGTCCGCGCCGAAGCCGGTCGGCTGGCTGCCCTCGGGCAGGAAGGAATCGGTTCCGTCGAAGACCACCACGTCACCGCGCTCGACCTCGCCGCCGAACTGGTACGCCAGCTTGTCGACCACCAGCCGGTCGCCGGGGCGCAGCGCGTTCTCCATCGAGCCGGAGGGCACCACGAAGGGCTGCGCCACGAAGATGTTGACCAGCAGCAGGATCAGCAGGCAGCTCCCACCGAGCACCAGCAGATCCCGCGCCCGCCAGGTCCGCGGCTCCTCGGCGCCGGCAGCGGCATCCACCGACACGGACTCCACCGAAGCGGCACCCACCGAATCGGGCTCCGCAGAAGCGGGCTCCACCAAAGCAGGCCCCGCAGAGACAGGCCCCGCCGAAACAGCCACCACGGACACCGCCCCCGCCGAAACAGCCGCGGACCGCGACGGCGAGTCCGCACCCTGGGGTGCGGGACTGCCATCGCGGTCCGCGAGTGGTTCGTGCGTGCTCATCGGGCAGAGCTTAGCGGCCTGCCCCGAGCGTTCCGCACCCCCTGCCGAGGCGGGGGGCGGTGGATCAGCGGTCGCGCTTCTCCTTGATCTTCGCGGCCTTGCCGCGCAGGTCACGGAGGTAGTACAGCTTGGCGCGACGGACGTCACCGCGGGTGACGACCTCGATCTTCTCGACGATCGGGGTGTGCACCGGGAAGGTGCGCTCCACGCCGACGTTGAAGCTGACCTTGCGGACGGTGAAGGTCTCACCGATGCCCGCGCCGTGGCGGCGGATGACGACGCCCTGGAAGACCTGGACACGGGAGCGGTTGCCCTCGATGACCCGGACGTGAACCTTCAGGGTGTCACCGGCGCGGAACGCCGGGATGTCGTCGCGAAGCGAAGCGGCGTTGACCGCAGCGAGCTTGCTGCTCATTTTGCTCTCCATCGCAGACGCCACGGGCCGCCTGCGGAATTAGTCACGATGGGGTTGGCTGCGGGTCGCATCGGCTGGCGGCGAACCCCCCGTGGCGGGGGCGCCGGACCACTGGATCCCTTGCGGGAGCCCAACGACAGACAGCAGCCGCCTATTCTTCCACAGCATCGACCGCAGGCCGAAATCGGCCCAGGTCCGCGTCCCAGAGCAGGCCGAGAATGCTGAGCGCCTCGCGGTCCTTCTTGTCGAGGACGCCGTTCTGCCAGCGGGCCACCAGGTCGGGCCGGTTGGCCAGGGTGCGGGCGAAGGCCTGGTCGCGGCGCCAGCGGGCGATCTTGCCGTGGTGGCCGCTGAGCAGCACCTCGGGGACCTCGCGGCCGCGCCACGCGGGGGGCTTGGTGTAGACCGGGCCCTCCAGCAGGTCGGCCATCGCGCCGGGGGCGAAGGAGTCGTCGCGGTGCGACTCGGCGTTGCCGAGCACGCCGGGCAGCAGCCGGGCGATCGCCTCGACCATCACCAGGACGGCGACCTCACCGCCGGCCAGCACGTAGTCGCCGATCGAGGTCTCGACCACCGGCATCCGGGTGGCGGCCTCCTCGATCACCCGCCGGTCGATGCCCTCGTAGCGGGCCGGCGCGAAGGCCAGCCAGGGCCGGCCGGCCAGCTCCTGGGCGAGTTCCTGGGTGAACGGGACACCGCTCGGGGTGGGCACCACCAGGGTGGGCAGCTGGCCCGCCGGTCCGTCCGCGAGCACCGCGTCCAGCGCGGCGCCCCACGGCTCCGGCTTCATCACCATGCCGGGACCGCCCCCGTACGGGGTGTCGTCCACGGTGCGGTGCACGTCGGTGGTCCAGCCGCGCAGGTCGTGCAGGTGGACGTCGAGCTGGCCGCGGGCGCGCGCCTTGCCGACCAGCGAGACGTTCAGCGGCTCCAGGTACTCGGGGAAGATCGTGACGACGTCGATCCGCATGCCGTCCGGCTCGCTCACCGCGACTCCTCCGGCCCGCCGGCCGTCTCGGCCTCGGTGAGGTCGATCAGCCCGCCGGGCGGGTCGATGACGGCCCGCTGGTTCTCCAGGTCGATGGTCGGCACGATCCTGGCGACGAACGGGATCAGCACCTCGGTGCCGTCCGGGCGGGTCACCGTGAGCAGGTCCTGGGAGGGCAGGTGGACGACCTCGGTCAGCTCGCCGATCGGGGTGCCGTCGAGCAGCACCACGTCCAGGCCGATCAGCTGGTGGTCGTAGTACTCCTCCGGGTCCTCCGGCATCTCCTCCGGGTCGACCTCGGCGATCAGCATGGTGCCGCGCAGCGCCTCGGCGTCGGTGCGGTCCTTGACCCCGGCGAAGCGGATCAGCAGCCGGCCGCTGTGCACCTTGCCGGACTCGACGGTCAGCGGCCCGGTGGCGGCGGGGTCGGTGAGCAGGACCGCGCCCGGGCCGAGCCGCAGCTCCGGCTCGTCGGTGCGGACCTCGACGAAGACGTCCCCCTTGATGCCGTGGGCGCGGCCGATCCGGCCGACGACGAGCTGCACGGTGTGCTCCTGAACGCTAGTACCAGAGAAGAAAAAGAACCGGCCGGGACGCGTGAACGCGTCCCGGCCGGCCCCGAGCGGACGACGGTGATCGTCAGCGGATGCTGTCCACATCGACCAGGTCGACGCGGACGTTGCGACCGCCGAGGGCGCCGACCACGGTGCGCAGAGCGCGCGCGGTCCGGCCGCCACGGCCGATCACCTTACCGAGGTCGTCGGGGTGGACCCGTACCTCGATGGTGTTCCCCCGACGCAGGTTGCGCGAGCGCACCTGCACCTCGTCGGGGTGCTCGACGATGCCCTTCACCAAGTGGTCGAGGGCGTCCTCGATCATGATCAGGCCTCGGTGGTCTCGGCGTCAGCCTCGACCTTGTCCGACTTCTTGGCCTTCGGGGTGATGGCGACACCGGTGGTGCTGTCCTCGAAGCCGGCAACGGCCTTCGCGAAGAGGTGCGAGAAGTCCTCGACCTTGGGCTCGGCGACGAGCAGCGGGGCCGGGGCGGGCAGGCCCTTGTACTTCTGCCAGTCACCGGTCAGCTTGAGGATCGCGAGCACCGGCTCGGTCGGCTGGGCGCCGACGGACAGCCAGTACTGGGCGCGGTCGGTGTCGACCTCGATCTTCGAGGGGTTGTACGTCGGCTGGTAGATGCCGATCTCCTCGATCGCACGGCCGTCGCGCTTGGTGCGCGAGTCGGCGATGACGATGCGGTAGTGAGGGGAGCGGATCTTGCCGAGACGCTTGAGCTTGATCTTGACTGCCACGGGAGTGGGTTCTCCTGGAGTTGACGTGGGTGAGCGGCCGCGCTCCCGCGTGGGGTTGCGGGGTCGGCCGCTCGAATGACACGCCAGCCGTAGGAGAGAGGGGTCCTGCTCGGCTGCCGGGTATCAGCTATCGATTGTGCCACATCGCGCACGGCACTCCCGACCGGGGCGAGGCCCCGGCCAGGGAGTGGGTCGTTACGCGATCTTGAACGGCTGCTGGCAGGCCCCGCACACGATCGAGGCCTGGGCCAGCACCGAGGGCACCACCCGGACGTTGCGGCCGCAGCCGCAGACCGCCTTCACCCGGACGCCGCCGCCGGAGGAGCCGTGCCGGGCGGCCGGGCCGCGGAAGGCCCGGAGCACTCCGCCGTCGCCGCTGACCGCCTCCTGGTGGGCGCCGAGGGCGCGCTCCAGCCGGTCGATGGTGGCGGTGTAGCGCTCCTGGGTCTCGGCGAGCATCGTCACCTGGGAGAAGCCGCTGCTGGCGTGCGGCTCGACCGGGTGCGCCAGCCCGAGCTCGGAGGCGAGCAGCAGGAAGCGGCGGTTGTGGTAGCGCCCGGCTCGGGAGGTGTCCCGGATCTCGCGGGCGGCGGCCAGGCCGTGGGCGGCCTCGTGCAGCAGCCGCTCGAAGCCGAGCTGGGTGCCGCAGGCCGAGGACGACTCGCCGATCAGCGCCTCGGGCGAGGCGAGGTCGGGCAGGTCGCGGTGGTGGGCCTGGATGTCGCTCCAGGCGGCGGCCAGTTCGGCCGCCAGGACGAGGGGCTGTGTCGTGCTCACGCTATGCCAACGAGGGAGTGCGAGCCGGTGTTCCGTCCTTGACCGTTTGCAAGGAATTCCCAGGAAACTCCCAGATTCCCTTGACCACAGCGTTCCTGAGCATGTGCAATCTGACGCAAGACCAACCCCCTCGGTAATCAGACCCGTTGACGTTCGACCGGACCGTCGCGGTTCCGGGCACGGCGGATCGCCGCGCGTAGACGTAACGGCCCGGACCCGGTCGACTTGACAGGGCCACGGGCCGTACACCGTACCGCTTGTTCGCCACCGCCGGGAGTTGACTGGCCAGTAGGCGAGACAGCGTCACCGACTCGTTGCGCGCAGTCCCGAAGGGGACTGCGCGCAAGGTGAATCAGTAGGCGCGCGCGACGATCGCGAGGTTGCCGTCCTGGTCGTCGGTGGCCGGCACCGAGCCGTCGGCGGCGACGATGCAGCGGACCGAGACGCCCTGCTCGGCGAGCTTGGCCTCACCCGCCGGACCGAGCTCGGCCCAGGAGATCCGGCCCCAGCCGGTGGCCGCGGCCTCGACGCACTCGTCGATGCTCTTCACGTCCACCGTGCGGGACTCGCGGCGCTCGCGGGACTGGCGCAGCAGCAGCGCCTGGTCCTCCTCCAGGATGCCGGGCAGCAGGGCGGCCAGGCCGTCGATGGCGACCGGCTCCTTGCCGCCGGGGATCCGACGGGCCAGCATCGCGGTGCCGGCCTCCAGGTCGCGCGGGCCGACCTCGATGCGCAGCGGAACGCCCTTCAGCTCCCAGTCCACCGCGCGGCGGCCGAACGGGGTGTCGGTGCGGTCGTCCACCACGACCCGGATGCCGGCCGCCTCCAGCTGGGCGCCGATCTCGCGGACCTTGGCGATCACCGCGTCCTCGCCCTTGATGGCCAGCACCACGGCCTGGGTGGCCGCCAGGCGCGGCGGCACCCGCAGGCCGTTGTCGTCGCCGTGCGACATGATCAGGCCGCCGACCATCCGGGTCGAGACGCCCCAGGAGGTCTGCCAGACGAACTCGCGCTCGGCGCCCTGCAGCTGGTAGGTGGTGTTGAAGGCCTTGGCGAAGTTCTGGCCCAGCTCGTGGCTGGTGCCCATCTGCAGCGCCTTGCCGTCGCCCATCATGCCCTCGAGGGTGAGGGTGTTGATCGCGCCGGCGAAGCGCTCCTTGGCGGTCTTGCGGCCGAGCACCACGTCGATGCCCAGGATGTTGGTCATGAAGTCGCCGTAGACGTCCGTGTGGATCATCGAGGCGTAGGCGCGCGCGTCCTCGTAGGTGGCGTGCGCGGTGTGCCCCTCCTGCCAGAGGAACTCGGTGGTGCGCAGGAAGATCCGCGGGCGCAGCTCCCAGCGGACCACGTTCGCCCACTGGTTGATCAGCAGCGGCAGGTCGCGGTGGCTCTGCACCCACTTGGAGAAGTACTCGTTGATGATCGTCTCGGAGGTGGGCCGCACGACGATCGGCTCGTCGAGCTCCTTGCCGCCGCCGTGGGTGACCACCGCGAGCTCGGGGGCGAAGCCCTCGACGTGCTCGGCCTCTTTGGTGAGGTAGGACTGCGGGATGAACATCGGGAAGTAGGCGTTCTGCGCGCCCGCCTTCTTGATCCGCGCGTCCATCTCCTGCTGCATCCGCTCCCACAGGCCGTAGCCATACGGTCGGATGACCATGGTGCCGCGCACCGGACCGTTGTCGGCCAGTTCGGCCTTGCTGATCAGATCCTGGTACCAGCGCGGGAAGTCATCCGCCTGGGGGGTGAGAACGGGAGCCTTTGCCATGGGGCGAATCGTACGGGGAGTGCGGCCCCGACCGTGAATCGATATCGGGGGGAGAGCGCGCGGGGCGCGCGGACGGAGCGCGCGGATACCCCGTCGCACACCTCTGGACGGCGCGCCCGAGCCGCAGTTCGCTGGATGCGGGGCGGGACAGTTGGGGGGAGCATTCGCAGCACGTCCACAGACCGGATGGGAGGCCGCAGGATGGCTTCAGCGCAAGGCACGGCCACAAGGGTGGAGCACGGTGCGAACCGCACACGGGCACGCGACTGGGCCGAGATCCAGGAGCGGATGCTGGTACCGCTCTACGAGGCGGTCTACGACCGGCTCGACGTCGGCCCGGCCACCAGCGTGCTGGGCCTGGGCTGCCGCTCCGGGCTGGCGCTGCTGCTGGCCACGGCCCGCGGCGCCCAGGTGACCGGCCTGGAGCCGGCCGCCGAACTGCGCGAGCTGGCCCGCGGGCGCCTGCTGCGGGTGGCGGCGGCCGGCGCGGGCGAGCTGTGGGACCCGCACGCCCCCCGGACGGCGCATTCGCTGGTGACGGTCTTCGAGCAGTTGCACCGGGCCGAGGACCCGCGCGCGCTGGTCGCCGGCGCGGCCCGCGCCACGCTGCCCGGCGGCCACGTGGTGCTGGCCGGCTGGGGGCCGGCGGAACGTTGCCAGAGCGCGGCCGTACTGGACGTGGCGCGCCGGCGCGGCGGCCCGCACGGGGGCCCGGACCCGTTCGCGCTGAGCGCGCCCGGCGCGCTGGAGCAGCTGCTGGCCGAGGCCCGGCTGCGGCCGGCCGGCAGCGGGCGGGTGAGCTGCCCGTTCGCCTATCCGGACCTGGACAGCGCGGTGCGCGGACTGCTCTCCACCGGCCTGTACGACGCGGCGGTGGAGTACTCCGGGGAGGTCCCGGTGACCAAGGAACTGGCCGAGGCGCTGCACCCGTTCGGCGCCGCGGACGGCACGGTCCGGATGGCCAACGTGTTCCGGTACGTGGTGGCGGAGAAGGTGTCCCAGGGGTTCTGACCCGTGATGAGGTCGTGGACTCGGCGCCCCGGCAGGGTCCGCCGGCAGCAGGCCGGCGGACCCGCCGACCCCGCTACCCGCGCTCCACCCCGGCCGCCCGGTAGGCGGCCGCCTCGTCCAGCGTCTCGGCCTCCAGCAGCGCCTCGGCGAGCGAGTCGAGCTGCGGGCGGTGCAGTTCCAGCTTGCGGACCGCCTCCTCGTAGCACTCCGCGACGATCCGCCGGGTCTCGTGGTCCACCAGGTCCAGGGTGGCCGGGGCGGCCGAGAGCCCGTAGGCGCCCTGGTCGTCGGAGGGGACGGCGGTGAGCCGGCCGACCCGCTCGCTCATGCCCCAGCGGCCGGCCATCGAACGGGCGATGTTGGTGACCTGCTCCAGGTCGCTCTCCGCGCCGGTGGTGACCACCCCGTAGACCACCTGTTCGGCGGCCATGCCGCCGAGCGCCCCGATGATCCGGCCGCGCAGGTACTCCTCGGTGTAGGAGTAGCGGTCGGCGTCGGGGGTGGACATGGTGACGCCCAGCGCCCGGCCGCGCGGCACGATGGTGACCTTGCGGACCGGGTCGGCGCCCGGCTGCAGCATGCCCAGCAGCGCGTGCCCGCTCTCGTGGTAGGCGGTCCGGCGGCGTTCGGCCTGCGGCATCACCAGCGGTCGCACGGCGCCCAGTTGGACCTTCTCCAGGGCGTCCGAGAGGTCCTGCTGGTCCACCGCGTCCTGCTTGCGCCGCACCGCCAGCAGGGCGGCCTCGTTGACGACGTTGGCCAGCTCCGCGCCGGTCATGCCGGGGGTCGCCTTGGCGATGTCGCTCAGGTCGGTGCCCTCGGCGAGCGGCACGTTGCGGGAGTGGATGGTCAGGATCGCGGTGCGCCCGTCGCGGTCCGGCGGGCTGACCGTGACCACCCGGTCGAAGCGTCCGGGGCGCAGCAGCGCCGGGTCCAGCACGTCGGCCCGGTTGGTGGCGGCGAGCACGACCACGCCCTCGGAGCCGGAGAAGCCGTCCATCTCGGTGAGGATCTGATTGAGCGTCTGCTCGCGCTCGTCGTGGCCGCCGAGGCCGCCGTTGCCGCCGCGTTTGCGGCCGATGGTGTCGATCTCGTCGATGAAGATGATCGACGGGGCGACCTTGCGGGCCTCCGCGAAGAGTTCGCGGACCCGGCTGGCGCCGACGCCGACGATCATCTCGATGAACTCCGAGGCCGAGGCGGAGAAGAACGGCACCCCCGCCTCGCCCGCGACGGCCCGGGCCAGCAGCGTCTTGCCGGTGCCGGGGGGACCGGCCAGCAGCACCCCGCCCGGCATCTTGGCGCCGAGCCTGCGGTAGGCGGCCGGGTTCTTCAGGAAGTCGACGACCTCGGTGAGCTCGCCCTTCACCTCGTCGATGCCGGCCACGTCCGCGAAGGTGGTCCGCTGCGAGGCCTCCGGGGTGACCGGCTTGGGCGGCGCCTTGCGGTCGAGGCCGCCGGCGCCCATGCCGCCCGCCATCCGGCGGGCCAGCAGCACCCAGATGACGATCAGCAGCAGCATCGGGGCGAGCGAGATCAGCAGGTTGGCCAGGAAGCTGCGCTGCTGCACCAGCGGTTCGGCGGTCACCTCCACGCCCTGCACCAGCAGGGTGTTCCAGAGGTTGTCACTGGCGAAGGCGGGACGCTGGGTGGTGAACTCCGTGTAGTCGCCCTTGCCGCCGTCGGGCTTGGGCGCGGCCGCCTTCAGGGTGCCCTGGATGGCGTCGCCCTTGGAGTAGATCTTGGTGATGTTGCCGCGGCTCAGCTGGCTGCTGAACTCGGTGTAGGAGATCGTGGTGCCGCCCTTGTTGCCGAAGAAGCTCAGCAGCAGGTCGCTGAGCAGGAAGACGACCAGGGCGGTGAGGATCAGCCCGCCCCACCCGCCGGGCATCTTGCGGCGGGTGGGGGGCGGTGGCGGGGGCGGCGGAGCTCCCTCGGACCGCCATGGCTGGTCGGGGCTCTGACGCGGCGGCACGGGATCTGTCACGCTCCGGACCATACGGAGCGAAAACCGGACAATCCATCCGCAACGCCGCTGAGGCCTACGGGCGGTCGAGCGGGGTCCACTCCTCCGCCGTGAGGGCGAACCGCTCGTGGTCGCGCCAGGCACCGCCCAGGAAGAGCATCCGCGGCGTGAAGCCCTCGTGCCGAAAGCCCAGCCGCCTGGCCAGCGCGATCGAACGCTCGTTCTCCGGCTGCACGTTGATCTCCAGCCGGTGCAGCCCGAGGCCGCCGCCCGTCTGGTCGGCGAAGCAGCGGTCCACCACCAGCCGCATTCCCTCGGTCATCCGGCCGGTGCCGCTGAACGGGACGTAGCTGTCGTAGCCGAGGGCGGCGTTGCAGAACCGGCCCATCACGATGTTGGCCACGTTGCACTTGCCGGCCAGTCCGCCGCCGGCCGCGTCCACGATCAGGTAGCTGCGCAGGCCGGGGCCCTGACGCTGGAGCAGGTCCGGCAGCCCGTCCGGCTCCACCGGGTTCCAGCGCCCGATCTGCTCGGCCGAGCGGCGGACCGCCTCGGCGTACGGCCCGGCGTCGGATGGTCGGGGGGATCGGATCGTCACTCGCTCCATCGGAACATCATCGGGCATGGCGACGGCCCGCCACTCCCGTGACGGGCCGTCGGTCGATCATGAGGTCGGACGCCGGGTCAGAGCAGGTCCTTGAACTCCTTGGGGAGCTCGAAGTCGGCCGGGCCCTTGCCCGCGCCGAGCCCGAACGCGCCGCCGTCGGCGGGGGCCTGGCCGGCGCCCGGGCCGAGCGCCCGGCGGGCGGCCGCGGCCTGCTCCTCCTGCGCCCGCTTCAGCGGGTTGCCGGACTGCTTGCGGCCCTTGGCCGGCTGGGACTTCTTGCCGGACTTCTTGCCGCCGCCGCCCATGCCGGGGATCCCCGGCATACCGGGCATGCCCTTGCCGGAGGCCATCGCGGTCATCATCTTGCGGGCCTCGAAGAACCGCTCGACCAGGTTGTTGACCTCGCCGACGCCGGTGCCCGAACCCTTGGCGATCCGCAGCCGGCGCGAGCCGTTGATCATCTTCGGGTCGGTCCGCTCGGCCGGGGTCATCGACTTGATGATCGCGCCGACCCGGTTGACGTCCTTGTCGTCGATGTTGTTGATCTGCTCGCGGATCTGCCCCATGCCCGGCAGCATGCCGAGCAGCTTGGAGATCGAGCCCATCTTCTGGACCTGCTCCAGCTGAGACAGGAAGTCGTCGAGGGTGAAGTCCTTGCCGCCGCCCTGCAGCTTGGCGGCCATCTTCTCGGCCTCGGCCTGCGAGAAGGTCTGCTCGGCCTTCTCGATCAGCGAGAGCATGTCGCCCATGCCGAGGATGCGCGAGGCCATCCGGTCGGGGTGGAAGGCGTCGAACTCGTCGACCTTCTCGCCGTTCGAGGCGAACATGATCTGACGGCCCGTGACATGCGCCACCGAGAGCGCCGCGCCACCGCGGGCGTCGCCGTCCAGCTTGGAGAGCACCACACCGGTGAAGTCGACGCCCTCGAGGAAGGCCTGCGCGGTGGTGACCGCGTCCTGGCCGATCATCGCGTCGACGACGAAGAGCACCTCGTCCGGGTCGACCGCGGCGCGGATGTCCGCGGCCTGCTGCATCAGCTCGGCGTCGATGCCCAGGCGGCCGGCGGTGTCGACGATGACGACGTCGTACTGCTTCTGCTTGGCGTACTCGATCGCGTCGCGGGCGACCTTGACCGGGTCGCCGACGCCGTTGCCCGGCTCGGGGCCGAAGAAGGCCACCCCGGCCCGGTCGGCCACCACGTTCAGCTGGGTCACCGCGTTGGGGCGCTGCAGGTCGCAGGCGACCAGCAGGGGGGTGTGCTTCTGCGACTTGAGCCAGTAGCCGAGCTTGCCCGCCAGGGTGGTCTTTCCGGCGCCCTGCAGACCGGCCAGCATGATCACGGTCGGGCCGGTCTTGGCGTACCGCAGGCGACGGGTCTCGCCACCGAGGATGTTGATGAGCTCCTCGTTGACGATCTTGATGATCTGCTGCGCCGGGTTCAGCGCCCCCGAGACCTCGGCGCCCAGCGCCCGGTCCTTGACCTGCTTGATGAAGGCCCGCACGACCGGCAGCGCGACATCCGCCTCCAGCAGGGCGATGCGGATCTCACGGGCGGTGGCGTCGATGTCCGCCTCACTGAGGCGGCCCTTGCCCCGGAGGTTCTTGAACGTCGCTGCGAGGCGGTCGGAAAGAGTGTCGAACACGTCGGTCGCGGGTCCCTTGCGGCATCGGTATGAGTACGGTCGTCAGCCCCAGGGTATCCGGCCGCCCCAGGTACGGTCTCCACCCCGGCTACCCCAAAGCCCGCTGCACCTCTTCGGCGACCTCCCGGGCGCGGGCCGGGGCCAGCGGCAGGCCCGCCGGGTCGGTGAGGTAGAAGGCGTCCACGGCGTCGGCGCCCAGCGTGGAGACGTGCGCGGTACGGACCCGCACGCCGGCCTCGTCCAGCGCCCGGCCGATCCGGTGCAGCAGGCCGGGGGCGTCGTGCGCGCGGACCTCCAGGACGGTGGCGCTGGCCGAGGCGCCGCCCGGGGCGACGGCGACCACCGGCGGCGGCGCGCTGATGCCGCGCCGGCGCGGGGCCGCCGCGTCCCGCTCGGCGAGCCGGCGGGTGACGTCCAGCGAACCGTCCAGGGCCCGGCGCAGGTCGGCGCGGAGCCGGGCCGCCTCGGGCAGTTCGCCGAACTCGGCGGCGACCGTCCAGGAGAGCAGCAGCACCGGGCCGGCCCCGATCGGGTCCAGCTCGCGCAGGTTGAGCATCCGCACCGTCAGCCGGTGCAGCGCGAGCACCCCGGCCACCGTGCCCAGCAGGCCCGGCCGGTCCGGGATGGCGAGGGTCAGGTCGACGCCCATCGGCTCGGTGCCGGCCGTCTCGGGCGCGGCCTCGGCGCGCAGCGACAGGGCCGGTCCGCCGGTGCGGGCCGCCTCGATGGCCAGGCGCTCGTCGTCGGCGGAGGGCGCCTCGGCCGACGGCAGCGCCGGGTCCCCGGCCAGCACGGCGGCCACCCGCCCGGCCAGGCCCGCCACCAGCGAGGCCCGCCAGCTGCTCCAGGCGGCCGGGCCGGTCGCGGTGGCGTCCGCCTCGGTGAGCGCGTGCAGCAGTTCCAGGTGCTGAACGGTGCCGACCGTCTTGGCGATCAGGTCGACGGTGGCCGGGTCGTCCGGATCGCGCCGGGTGGCGGTCTCGATCAGCGTCAGATGGTGGCGCACCAGCAGCGCCAGGCTCTCGGTGTCGTCCTGGTCGAAGCCCATCCGGGCGGCGACGTCGCGGACGATCACCTCGCCGGCCTCGGAGTGGTCGCCGGGCCAGCCCTTGCCCAGGTCGTGCAGCAGGGCGGCGACCAGCAGCAGGTCGGGGCGGGCCACCCGGCGGGTCATCGCGGCGGCCCGCACGGCCGTCTCCACCAGGTGCCGGTCCACCGTCCAGGTGTGCACGGCGTTGCGCTGCGGACGGCAGCGCACCCGCTCCCAGTCCGGCAGCAGCCGGGTGATCAGGCCCTCGGCCTCGAAGGCCTCCCAGACCGGGATGCAGGCCTCCCCCGCGCCCAGCAGGGTGATCAGCTGCTCGCGCGCCTCGTCCGGCCAGGGCACCGGCAGCGGCCGGGCCTCGGCGGCCAGCCGGCGCACCGTGGCGTAGCTGACGACCAGGCCGGCCTGGGCCGCCGCGGCGGCCGCGCGCAGCGGCAGCACCGGGTCCTGCGCGGGCCGGGCGCCCTGGGCCAGCACGGCCTCGCCGTCCTGTTCCACCACGCCCTCGGCCAGCGGCCGGCGCTCTATGGCGCCGCGGCCCACCGCGCCGGCCGCCCGGCCCACGCCGCTGAAGGTGAAGAACGGCCGCCGGCCGCGGGTGTTGCGGGCCGCCAGCACCCGGTCGACGGCCCGCCAGGTCACGTCACCGGCGTAGGAGATGGTCCGGGCGGCCTCGTAGACCTGGCGCAGCAGGGTGTCCGCGTCCAGCACGCCGAGCGCGGCGGCCACCTGGTCCTGGTCCTGCAGCGAGAGCCGCTCGGTGGCCCGGCCGGTGCTCAGGTGCAGCGCGTCACGGATGTCGCGCAGCCGCTGGACGGCCTCGGTCAGCCCGTCGCGCGGCGCGTCCGCGAGCCAGGAGGCGGCCACCGCGTCCAGCGCCACCACATCGCGCAGGCCGCCCCTGGCCTCCTTCAGGTCGGGCTCCAGCAGGAAGGCCAACTCGCCGTTGCGCTCGGCTCGTTCGCGTCCCAGCTCGCGCAGTTCGGGCAGCCGGCTGGCGGCCGTGGCACGCCAGTCGGCCAGGATCGTGGAGCGCAGCGAGGCGGTCAGTTCGGCGTCGCCCGCGATGTGCCGGGCGTCCAGCAGGCCCAGCTGCGCCTTGAGGTCCTCGGCGGCCACCGAGCGGGCCTCGGAGAGCCGGCGCACCGAGTGGTCCAGCGCCACCCCGCTGTCCCAGACCGGGTACCAGAGCCGGTCGGCGAGCCCGGAGACGTCCGCGCCGTCGTGCAGCAGCAGGACGTCCAGGTCGCTGCGCGGGGAGAGTTCGCCGCGCCCGTACCCGCCGACCGCGACCAGCGCGACGCCGGGCGGCCCGCCGGCCTCGGTGAGCAGCGAGCCGAGCCAGCGGTCGGTCAGGGCGGCCAGCGCGGACCGGCGGGCGGCGCCGGTCAGACCGGGCCGGGCCAGGAGTTCGGCGCGGGCGGCGGCGTGCCCGGCGGGCGGCGAGCCCCCGGCTGCGGCTGCGGTGCTGGTCACTGCGGGCTCTCCGTCCGTCGTACGGGCGGCACGGCGGGCCGCCGGAGAATGCCGTCGGCGGACCCGCGACCGTGGGGTCGCGGGTCCGCCAAAAGCTCGTTGCGGAGATTACAGTGCGTCGGGCCCGCGCTCGCCGGTACGGACCCGGACGGCGGTCTCGACCGGAACGCTCCAGACCTTCCCGTCACCGATCTTGCCGGTCCGGGCGGCCTTCACCAGGACCTCGATCAGCTGCTCGGCGTCGGAGTCCTCGACCAGGATCTCGATCCGGACCTTGGGCACCAGGTCGACGGTGTACTCGGCGCCCCGGTAGACCTCGGTGTGACCGCGCTGGCGGCCGTAGCCACTGGCCTCGGTGACGGTCAGGCCGTGCACCCCGAAGGCCTGCAGGGCGTCCTTCACGTCGTCCAGGCGGTGCGGCTTGATGACGGCGGTGATGAGCTTCATCAGGCGTCGACCTCGGTCTTCTCGGCGGTGGCGGGGACGGTGACGGGGGTCGACAGGGCCCGGCTGAGGCTGGCGCCCACCGCGCTGAAGTCGTACGCGGACTCGGCGTGTTCGACCTGGTCGATGCCGGCCACCTCGACGTCCTCGGAGACCCGGAAGCCGATCGTCTTGTGGATCGCCTGGCCGAGCAGCCAGGAGATGGTGAAGGAGTAGGCCGCGACCACGCCGACGCCCATCGCCTGCTTGCCGAGCTGTCCCCAGCCGCCGCCGTAGAAGAGGCCCTGCGCGGTCTGGCCGACGTGGCCGGTGGCGAAGAAGCCGATCAGCAGCGAGCCGATCGCCCCGCCGACCGCGTGCACGCCGACCACGTCGAGCGAGTCGTCGAAGCCGAAGCGGTACTTGAGGCTGATCGCCGCGGCGCAGGCCGCGCCGGCGATCAGCCCGATGGCGACCGCACCCAGCATGCTGACCGAACCGCAGGCCGGGGTGATGGCGACCAGGCCGGCGACCGCGCCGGAGGCGGCGCCCAGCGTGGTGAAGGAGCCGTGCTTGATCCGCTCGAAGGCCAGCCAGCCGAGCATCGCGGCGGCGGTGGCGATCTGGGTGTTCATGAACGCCATGCCGGCCAGGCCGTTGGCGGCCAGCGCGGAGCCGGCGTTGAAGCCGAACCAGCCGAACCAGAGCAGCCCGGAGCCGAGCATCACCAGCGGCAGGCTGTGCGGGCGCATCGGGTCCTTCTTGAAGCCGACCCGCTTGCCGATCACCAGGCAGAGCGCCAGGCCCGCCATGCCGGCGTTGATGTGCACCGCGGTACCGCCGGCGAAGTCGATCACGCCGTTGCGGTCACCGAGCCAGCCGCCCTTGCCGCTGTCGAAGAAGAACACCCAGTGCGCGACCGGGAAGTAGACGATGGTCACCCAGAGCGCGATGAACAGGCCCCAGGCGGCGAACTTGGCGCGGTCCGCGATGGCGCCGCTGATCAGCGCCGGGGTGATGACCGCGAACATCAGCTGGAAGGCCGCGAAGGCCGTGACCGGGATCGATCCGTTGAGATCGTTCATCCCGATCCCGCGCATCCCGAGGTGGTCCAGGTTGCCGATCAGGCCGTGGAAGGCGTCGGTACCGAAGCTGAGGGAGTAGCCGTAGAGGACCCAGAGCACGGTCACGATACCGAGCGCGATAAAGCTCATGACCAGCATGTTGAGCGCGCTCTTGACCCTGACCATGCCTCCGTAGAAGAAGGCCAGGCCCGGGGTCATCAACATGACCAGGGCCGCACTGATGAGCACAAAGGCGGTATCGCCTGCGCTGAAGCCGTCCGGCATCGGCGTCTCCTCGTGGATGAAAGCCGCTCCACCCTCGGGATCCTGTCCCGTGCCACCCGGGGTGTCGGCGATGAAGAGGAGAGTGTCGAAGGCGGGTTTCGGCCAGTACGGCCCGGTGTTTCGCGCCCGTGACACCGGCGACGTGCGGGTTACGGCTTCGTGAACTCCGGCCGTGCCATGACAGTTCGTGGGGTACCGTACCGCCTCGCAGTACCGGGGGTGCTCAGCCGGTCACCCCCGGTCGCGCGCCGCTCAGACCGCCTCGAACTCCGGGATCTGCTCCACCACCCGCTCGGCCAGCCGGTTCACCGCCGGCACGCTCGCGTACGCGGCGGTGGCCGCCGCCGAGGTCTTGCGGACCCGGGTGTTCAGCCGCTCCGAGCGGACCTTGCCGGCGATCTCCACCGCCTCCTCCGCTATCACCGCGGCCTGCTCCGGCTCGCCCTGCAGCAGGTGGACGCTGGCCATGCCGACCAGGTTGAAGGCGTAGGACCGGGTGTGGCTCTCCATGTCGTCGCGGAACAGGTCGACCGCGGTGGCCATCACCGGGGCGGCCATCGAGGCGTACCGCGGGCTGCGGCTGGAGTGGTAGGCCAGGTCGCGGAAGGAGTGCGCGTTCTCCGCGTAGAGCTCGGCCTTGGAGAAGAACCGCAGCCAGTCCGGGTCCTGGTCGATCGACCCGCAGTCGGTGAAGGTGTCCTCGGCCAGCCGCACGGCCCGCGCGCACCGGTTGACCTCGCCGATGTTGGAGTAGGCGCGCGCCTCCATCGCGTAGAGCAGCGCCTGCTGGCGGGGGGTGGCGGTGTCCCGGCTGCCGTACTGGGCCAGGTGGATCAGCTCCAGCGCGTCCTCGCCGCGGTTGAGGTGGATCATCTGCCGGCTCATGTCGGTCAGGATCAGGGCGCCGAACGGGCGGTCGCCGGCCTCCTTGGCCGCGTGCAGCGCCAGCACGTAGTACTTCTGCGCGCTGGGGTGCATGCCGACGTCGTAGGACATCCAGCCGGCCAGGTGGGCGAGTTCGGCGGTCAGCCGGAACAGCCGCTGGGTGATGTGCGCCGGGTAGGTCTCCTGGAGCAGGTCGGTGACCTCGTGGAGTTGGCCGACGACCGCCTTGCGCCGCAGCCCGCCGCCGTTCTGCGCGTCCCACTGACGGAACATCACCGTGGTCTGCTCCAGCAGCTGGAGCTCGGGCTCGGAGAGCCGGCCGCTGAACGGCTCACCGCCGCCGGCCGCGGCCAGGATCGGGGTGGGCCCGCCGCCCGGGCCGGGGGTGAGCCAGCGCTGCATCGGCTCGATCAACGCCGCGCCCGCCGTCAGGGCCAGTGAAGTCCCCAGGAAGCCACGGCGGTTGAGCATCAGGTCGCTGCGCGAGTACTCGCTGATCAGCTGCACCGTCTGCGGGCCGCTCCAGGGCAGGTCGACCCCGCCGCCGGCCACCGTGGAGACCGGGATGGCGGCGCGCAGGCCGAGGTCCTCGACCGCGACCACCGAGCCGAAGCGCTCGGAGAAGAGGTCCGCCATGATCTTGGGGATCGGCTCGCGCGGCTGTTCGCCGTCCAGCCAGCGGCGCACCCGGGAGGTGTCGGTGCTGACGTGGTGCGCGCCGAGCTGGCGAGCCTTGCGGTTGACCTGCCGGGCCAGCTCCCCCTTGGACCAGCCGCTGCGCGCGAACCACGCGGTCAACTTCTCGTTGGGAACCTTCTCAGCCATGGGCCCACCCGTCCCGCCCGAACCCCCAACGGGGTCCTCCTCGTCCCGCCACGCACCCGCCGCTGTGGGGCGTGTGCCGAACGTAACGTGGTTTCGGCCGTCCGGGCGATGCTTCGCTCGGAAACGCCACCATTCGCCACCCCCACGAGTGAACTGTCCGGTCCATGCCCGCGCTTCACTGGATGGTGTGCGGCTCTCACCCTGCGAGTGGTTCTCGAAGCACTCACCGGCGCACACCGCCAGTCGCGCGCCGGTAGGACACCACGTGCGCCAGGCAACAGAATTGACGAACTGTCACAACCCCGTAACCGTCGGCAATGGAAACCTGTTGGGGGAGGCATGGACAACCTGTTCGGCGATCTGAGGTTCGGCTCGCGCCGCCGCACCCGCGCCACCGCGTGCCAGGCGGCGGCCGAGTACGCCGGGCGCTGGGGCTGGACGGTGGCCCTCGGCGGCGCCCCCCGCGGCCGGTCCGGGGTGGTCACCCGCTGTGACTGCGCCCGCCCGCACTGCGCCGCCCCCGGCCTGCACCAGGCCCGCGGCGCCGAACCGGTCGAGCTGCCCCCGGGCGCGGCCCCGCACGAGGTGCGCGCCCTGTGGAGCGGCACCGCGCAGGCCACCGTGCTGTTGCCGGCCGGCCGCGCCTTCGACGTGCTCGACGTGCCCGAGACCGCGGGCCTGCGCGCCCTGGTCCGGCTGGAGCGGATGGGCACCCAGGTCGGACCGGTGCTCACCGCGCCGACCGGCCGGCTGCTCTTCTTCGTCGCCCGCGGCACCGCCCCGCTGCTGCCCGACCTGCTCTACCGGATGGGCTGGGACGACGCCGCCCTCGACCTGGTCTGCCACGGCGAGGGCAGCTACGTGGCCGCCCCGCCCACCGTGCTCGGCAGCCTCGGCCCGGTGCGCTGGCTGCGCCGCCCCTGCCGGGAGAGCGCGGTCCGCCCGCCGGAGGCCCGGCTGCTGCTCGGCACCCTGGCGTACGCCTGCCACCGCGGCCGCGACCGCGCGGCGGCCGAACCGGCCTGGCTGGCCTCCTGACACCGGACAACGGCACACCGGACAACAGCAGGGGCCGCTCCCCCACCGGGAGAGCGGCCCCTGCGGGCTGACGGCGGGTCAGTCGCCGATCAGCGCGTCCACGAACGCGGCCGGCTCGAACGGCGCGAGGTCGTCCGCGCCCTCGCCCAGTCCGATCAGCTTGACCGGCACGCCCAGCTCGCGCTGGACCGCGATCACGATGCCGCCCTTGGCGGTGCCGTCCAGCTTGGTCAGTACGATGCCGGTGATGTCCACCACCTCGGCGAAGACCCGCGCCTGCACCAGGCCGTTCTGGCCGGTGGTGGCGTCCAGCACCAGCAGCACCTCGTCCACCGGGCCGTGCTTCTCGACGACCCGCTTGACCTTGCCGAGCTCGTCCATCAGGCCGGTCTTGGTGTGCAGCCGGCCGGCGGTGTCGATCAGCACGGTGTCCGCGCCCTCGGCGATGCCCTCCTTGACCGCCTCGAAGGCGACCGAGGCCGGGTCGCCGCCCTCGGGACCGCGCACGGTCCGGGCGCCGACCCGCTCGCCCCAGGTCTGCAGCTGGTCGGCGGCGGCGGCCCGGAAGGTGTCGGCCGCGCCGAGCACCACCGTGCGGCCGTCGGCCACCAGGACCCGGCCGAGCTTGCCCGAGGTGGTGGTCTTGCCGACGCCGTTGACGCCGACCACCAGGACCACGGCCGGGCGGCCGTCCTCGTGCTTGGCGGTCTTCAGCGAGCGGTCCGCCTCGGTGCCGATCAGCGCGACCAGCTCCTCGTGCAGCAGGGCGCGCAGCTCGGCCGGGGTGCGGGTGCCGAGCACCTTGACCCGGGTCCGCAGCCGGTCGACCAGCTCCTGGGTGGGGGTCACCCCGACGTCGGCGACCAGCAGGGTCTCCTCGATCTCCTCCCAGGTGTCCTCGTCCAGGCGCTCGCGCGAGAGCAGCGTCAGCAGGCCCTTGCCCAGCGAGTTCTGCGAGCGCGACAGCCGCGAGCGCAGCCGGACCAGCCGGCCGGCCGTGGGCTCCGGCACGTCCAGAACGGGGGCGGGGAGCTCGACCTCCTCGACCGTCTGGACCGGCTCCTCGCGGGGCGGCGCGGCCTCCTCGCCGACCTGGGGCTCGCTCGGGGTCGGCGGCGCGATGGTGGTCGCGGCGGCCGACTTCGGGGGAAGTTCCTTACGTCGTCTGCCGCTGACGACGAGGCCGGCGACCGCACCAATGGCGATCACGGCGATGACTACGGCAAGGATCACGTATTCCATAACCCAGCCAGTATCCGTGACGCGGCGCCCGGACGGTGGCAGCTGGCCCGGACCGGCCTCAGAGAGCCGCTTCCCGTTGCCGCTTCGGTACCTTCTTCTCCCGGTGCTCGTCCCGCAGCCGCTGGCTGATCACCTGGGAGATGCCGTCCCCCTTCATGGTTACGCCGTACAGCGCGTCGGCGGACTCCATGGTGAGCTTCTGGTGGGTGATCACGATCAGCTGGGAGCTGTCCCGCAGTTCCTCCATGATCCCGATCAGCCGGCGCAGGTTGGTCTCGTCCAGCGCCGCCTCCACCTCGTCCATCACGTAGAACGGGCTGGGCCGGGCCTTGAAGATGGCGACCAGCAGGGCGACCGCGGTCAGCGAGCGCTCGCCGCCGGAGAGCAGCGAGAGGCGCTTGACCTTCTTGCCGGGCGGCCGGGCCTCCACGTCCACGCCGGTGGTGAGCATGTTCTCCGGGTCGGTCAGGACCAGCCGGCCCTCGCCGCCGGGGAAGAGCCGGGAGAAGACGCCCTCGAACTGCGCGGCGGTGTCGTGGTAGGCCGCGGTGAAGAGCTGTTCCACCCGCTGGTCCACATCGCGGACGATCTCCATCAGGTCGCGGCGGCTGCGCTTGAGGTCGTCCAGCTGCTCGCCGAGGAACTGGTGGCGCTCCTCCAGCGCCGTGAACTCCTCCAGCGCCAGCGGGTTGACCTTGCCGAGCTGCTGGTACGCGCGTTCGGCCGCCCGCAGCCGCTTCTCCTGCTCGGCGCGGACGTACCCGGTCGGCTCGCCGGGCGGCTGCCCCTCCTCGGGAGTCGGCGGCGGCACCGGCTGGTCGGGGCCGTAGGACGCCAGCAGTTCACCGCCCTCGATGCCGAACTCCTCCAGCGCCTTGGCCTCCAGCTGCTCGATCCGCAGCCGCTTCTCGGCGCGCAGCACCTCGTCGCGGTGGCCGGCGTCGACCAGCTTGTCCAGCTCGGCCTTGAGTTCGCGGCCGCGCTCGCGGCCGGTACGCAGCTCGCTCTCCCGGCCGGCCCGGTCCTGCTCGACGGTGGACCGCTCGGTGTCCGCCCGGGCCAGCGAGACCTCCAGGTGGGCGAGCAGCTGCCGGGCCCCGGCGGCCACCGCCGTGGCGACCGCCGCCTCCCGCTCGGCGCGCCGGCGGCGGGCGGCGGCCCGGGCCCGCTCCTCGCGCTCGGCCCTGGCGCCGCGGTCCAGCGCGTCGGCCCGGCCGGCCAGGCCGCGGACCCGCTCCTCGTGGGTGCGCACCGAGAGCCGGGCCTCCATCTCGGCCTGCCTGGACTGCGCGGAGGCCTCGGCGAGCCGGTCCCGCTCGGCGCCGTCCGGCTCCTGTTCGCCCAGCTCGGCCGGCTCCTCGGCGGCGGCCAGCCGGGCCGCCAGCTCCTCGGCGGCCTCCTCGGCCGCGGTCAGGCCCTGCTCGGCGCGCTGGACGGCGGCGGCGGTCCGCTCGGCCTCGCCCTCGGCCGCGCGGGCCTGGCCGCCGAGCCGGCCGAGCGAGCCGGCCACCTCCGCACGCTGCTTCTCCGCCCGGCGCCGGGCGGCGCCCGACTGCTCGACCTCGGCGGCCAGCTCCGCCCGGTCCGCCTTCACCTGCGCCAGTTGCCGCGCCAACTCCGCGCAACGCACGGTCAGTTCGTCAAGGGACCGGGCGGTCTCGGCCACCGCTGCCTGGGTCTCCAGCAGGCTGGGCGGACCGGCCGAGCCGCCCAGCGCGAGCCCGGCCGAGAACAGGTCGCCCTCGGCCGTGACGGCGGTCAGCGCGGGGTGCTCGGCGAGCAGCAGCTGCGCCGCGTCCAGGTCGGAGACCACCGCGGTGCGGGCGAGCAGTCCGCGCACGGCGCGCAGCAGCGCGGGCGGGCCCTCGACCAGTTCGGCGGCCCAGCGGGCGCCCTGGCCGAGCGGCCCGGCGGCGGGCGGATCCACCGTGCCCGGATCGGCGATCAGCAGCGCGGCCCGTCCGGCGTCCTGTTTGCGGAGCAGCCGCAGCGCCTGCGCGGCGGTGTCCGGTCCGTCCGCGGCCACCGCGTCGGCGGCCGCTCCCAGCGCGGCGGCGATCGCCACCTCGTGGCCCGGGGCCACCTTGAGCAGTTCGGCGGCGGGTCCGAGCAGGCCGGCCGGGCGGTCGGCGCCGGTCAGCAGCGCGCCGGTACCGTCCTTGCGGCGCAGGCCGAGCGAGAGCGCCTCGTGACGGGCCGTCAGTGCGGCCCGCTCGCGTTCGGCCGAGCCGGCGGCCTCGCGGACGGCGCTCAGCTCGCGCTCCGCGCCGGCCAGTCGCTCCCGCGCCTCCTCGTGCGCCGCGTCCAGCTCCTCGTCGCCCGCCTCCAGGCCGGCCACCCGCTGCTGGAGCAGCTCGTACTCCTGGCGGGCGAGTTCGGCCCGCCCGGCGGCCTGGTCGCGGGCGTCGGCCAGCCGGCCGATCTCGGCCTGCGCGCTCGCCGCCCTGGACCTGGCCGCGGCGGCCTGCCCCTGCAGCCGGGCCAGCCCCTCGCGCCGGTCGGCGATCGCCCGGGCGGCGGCCTTGAGCCGGCGCTCCTCCTCGGCCAGCTCGCGCTCCAGCGCGGCCCGGGTCTCGACGGCCTCGGCCAGCGCGTACCCGGCCTCCTCGGCGGCCTCGGCGAGCGCGGCCTCCTCCTGCCGGATCCGCGCCGCCTCGCGCTCCATCTCCTCGGGCTCGCGCCCGCGCCGCTCCTCGCCCCGCGCGCCGGAGACGGCGTGCCGCACCCGGGCCTCGGCCAGGCCGATCGTCCCCCTGGTCCGCTCGGCCAGCCCCGAGAGCTGGTACCAGGCCTGCCGGGCGCTCTCCAGTCGCGGGCCGAGCTGCTCGACCTGCGCCTCCAGCACCGCCTCGCGCTGCTGCGCCAGGGTCAGCTCCTGCTCGATGGTGGAGCGGCGCAGCCGCAGCGCCAGCTCGTCGGCCACCTCCGCCTCGACGGCCTGGCGCAGCGTCAGCAGGTCGTCGGCGAGCAGCCGCAGCCGGGCGTCGCGCAGGTCGGCCTGGATGCCCGCGGCCCGCCGGGCGATCTTCGCCTGCCGGCCGAGCGGGCCGAGCTGGCGGCGCAGTTCGGCGACCAGGTCCTGCACCCGGTTGAGGTTGACCGCCATCGCGTCCAGCTTCCGCAGCGCCTTCTCCTTGCGCTTGCGGTGCTTGAGGACGCCGGCCGCCTCCTCGATGAAGGCGCGCCGGCCCATCGGGTCGGCGTGCAGCACCGAGTCCAGCTGGCCCTGGCCGACGATCACGTGCATCTCGCGGCCGATGCCGGAGTCGGAGAGCAGCTCCTGGATGTCCAGCAGGCGGCAGGTGTCGCCGTTCAGCGCGTACTCGCTGCCGCCGTTGCGGAACATGGTGCGGGTGATGGTCACCTCGGCGTAGTCGATCGGCAGGGCGCCGTCGCTGTTGTCGATGGTGAGGCTGACCTCGGCCCGGCCGAGCGGCGCGCGGCCGCTGGTCCCGGCGAAGATGACGTCCTCCATCTTGCCGCCGCGCAGCGATTTGGCGCCCTGCTCCCCCATCACCCAGGAGAGCGCGTCGACCACGTTGGACTTGCCGGAGCCGTTCGGGCCGACCACGCAGGTGATGCCCGGCTCGAAGCGCAGCGTGGTGGCCGAGGCGAAGGACTTGAACCCGCGCAGCGTCAGGCTCTTCAGGTGCACGCGCGGTTCTCCGTCTCCCTGGGCCCCGTTCCTCGCAGGATCGACTGTATCCGTCCGGAACCGGCGCACCCCGGCAGGCCGGGCTGGCCGGTTTTGGCCGCACCCGCGCTGGGCAGCCTCTGGAGGACACCTGGGCCGGGGAAACGACGAAGGGACGCCGGTGAGGGCGTCCCTGGTGATCGCGTCCCGAGGGGAAGCGGCATGCGTCAGCACGCGGCAAAATCGGCCGGTCCAAGGCCGGTCGACTTCGATCCGAATCAGGTGAGCGCGGGCTCCCGGTGTCCCAATTCGATGCTGCTGAGCAGAGAGTGCTCGTCAGCGACCGCGACCAGCGCGTCGTTCTCCGCCTGCATCCGAACGAGTTCGGCTTCCAGGTCCTGGACGCGCTGCTGAAGCCGCCGCATCTCGGACTGCATTCGCGGGTCGGGGCCGCCGACGTACCCGAGAAGCGCCTTTGCCATGATGTATGGTCCTCCACGCTGAGTGACCGAACCGGTACGGTATAGGTCGAGGGGAAGGGGTAACGCACGCGCGGCGCAACAGGCGGGCAGTGGGCTTGGCACTACAGGTCAAGCACTGTGGAAATACGGCCACAGGGCATGGCCCTGCCCGGAAATCGCGTTCGTGTGCGCGGGTTTCCAGCGTCTCACCAAAGACCGTACGGGTCAACACGATCACCGCGCGCTACAACGCCGCTGTCACCTGCATGGCGGCGACGTCACGCCATGCGCAGCGGCGGTGACCACCAGTGGACTGGTGTGGATCACTGCTCGATGCGGAGTCAACCACGAGAACGCCGAGATGGCAACCGTTCGGCCGCGGGAGTCGGCCGGGAGCCTGACGTGGCCGGGGTCACCGAGCGCGGCGGCGCGTCGACCCTGCGCCACCGGCGGGTCCGCGTACTCAGCGGATCGCGAAGCCGTCGTACTCCTCGCCGGTGGCGCTCCAGATCTCGGTCACCCCGGTGACCCGCCCCGGCGTACCCGGGCCGCGGAGCAGCGCGAGCAGGCGCTCGCAGTCGGCGTGCGCGCCCTGCGCGACCACCTGGACGCGGCCGTCGCCGAGGTTGCTCGTGTAGCCGGTCAGGCCGATCTCCAGCGCGCGGGCCCTGGTCCACCAGCGGAAGCCGACCTGCTGGACGGCGCCGCGCACCCAGGCCGTGACCCGGACTCCTTCTTCCATGCCCCGACGATAACCGAGCCGGTCAGGCGACCGGCCCGGTGCGGTCCCAGTGCGGGGAGCGGATGTCGAAGGCGACGCCCTGGCCGGCCTCGGCGCCGCAGGTGCGGCAGGTCCAGGCGGCGTCCAGCGGGTGCTCCGGGTGGCCGGGGGCCTGGTGGCGCACGGCCACCGGCGGCTCGTCCACGGCCCAGCGGTCGCCCCAGACGAGCAGCGCGTGGGTGACCGGCGCCAGTTCGCGGCCGGCCTCGGTGAGGTGGTACTCGTAGCGCGGCGGCCGGTCCTGGTAGCGCCGGCGCTCCACCACCCCGGCCTCCTCCAGCGCGCGCAGCCGGGCGGTGAGCCGGTCGCGCGGCGCCCCGGTGTTGCGGACGATCGCCTCGAAGCGGTGGTTACCGTAGAACAGTTCGCGGACGGCCAGCAGGGCCCACTTCTCACCGAGGATCTGCAGGGCTGCGGCGATCGAGCAGGGGCGGCCCGGCGGGCGGGCGGCGGGGTTCGCGGTCACACCGCCAGCCTGCCACAGCAGGTCTGGTTCTCAAACTGACGAGGCAGGACCCCCGTGCATCCTGGGGCCCTGCCTCGTTGGACATCAGGACGGCGGGTCAGAAGTCTCCGCCGCCGCCGAAGTCCCCGCCACCACCGCCACCGAAGTCCCCGCCATCGAAACCGCCGAAGTCCCGGGAGTCGAAGTCACCACCGGAGAAGTCGCCACCGTCGTAGGACTCCTGCCCGCCGCCGAAGTCCCCGCCGCCGTCGTAGCCGTAGGCCGGGCCGCCGGCGAAGACCGAGCCGAGCATGGTGCCGACCAGCAGCCCGGGCAGCAGCCCGGAGCCGTAGCCGCCGAAGTAGCCGCCGGCCCAGGGGCCGTAGGCGGGTCCGGCGTTCCAGTACGGCTGCGGGCCCTGGTCGGTCTGCACGGTGCGGATCGCCGGGTCCAGGCCGGTGGCCAGGCGCTGCGCGTCGGCCGCGCAGACCGGCACCGTCCGGGGGGCGCCGCCGGCCGGGGCCCAGTCGGCGTCCTGGGTGGACGGGCCGTGCCGCGGGTCGAAGAAGCACGGCGGGCGGCGGTCCGGCAGCGGCCGGCCCTCGCGCCGGGCGACCAGCGTGGCCAGCGCGAACCGGCCGTCCTCCAGCGCCTCGGTGACCGCCTTGACGTCGCCGGGCTGCTTGGCCGCGTCCATGGTCCGCTTGGCGCTCTCGTAGGCGTCCAGCGCGTGGGTGTAGTCGGCCCGCTGGACGTCGTCCGCGTCCGGGGCGCCGGGGTTGAAGTCCAGCCGGTCGAGTTCCTCGCCGAAGGCGGTGATGTCCTCGTCGACCACCGTGCGCAGCTGGGCCAGCTCGGCCGCCGTCTGCGCGGCCTTGCGCTTGGCCGCGCGGCGGAAGAGCAGGAAGACGCCGGCGCCGGCCAGCGCCAGCACCACCAGCGGGATGATGATCACGGCCGCGCCGATACCGGAGGAGGAGCCCGGCGCGCTGCCCTTCACCTTGGGCGCGGCGTTGTCGACGAAGCTGGTCAGGACGGCGTTGATGTCGCCCTTGTGCCCGTCGAAGGCGGCCTGCGCGTAGTTCTGCGCGGTCTGCGAGGACATCGCGGACTTGTCGCCGCGGGCTTCGAAGGCGGTACCCCGCCAGACCGCGTAGACGCCGGTGATACCGGTCCCGGTGCGCAGGTCCTGGAAGAGGTTCTTCGCGGGGTACTGGTCACTGGCCGGCAGCACGGCGACGAAGATCGGCTTGTCCGCGTCCTTGATCTTCCGGCTCAGCGCGTCGGCCTGGGCCTGCGAGAACTGGGCGGTCATCGCCGGGTCCACGTAGACCTGGCTCTGCTTCAGGGCCGAGGACGCGGCGTCGAGACCGCTCGCGGCGGACGCGGCGGTGGGGGCGAGCAGCAGGAGCAGCAGCCCGAGCAGCGTCGCCAGGGCCGCGGCCGGGCCGCTCGCGGCCCGGGGACGGCGAAGAACGATTCTCATACCCCAGACGCTACCGGGCGGCCAAACCGGCCCGACCGCCCGCGGTCGGCGGCGGGCCGGTCCCCGGCACCGGCGGGTTCGATCAACTCGACACCAGTGTGGGAAGGTTGGCCGGTAATGGCAATGACTGACCAAGATCTGGTCAACAGTCATTCTCTTACGCAAGTGTTACGTTCCGGAACGGGCGACACCCGGCGACGGGGGTACCTCCCCATCCAGCGCGAACGCTTGCTACATTTCGCAACTATCGAACGTTGGCGGCTGGCCGACACGAGCGCCGGTGCTGCCGGCCGACCTCACGAAGGCAGGGACATGGCAGGCCACCGGGTGGGCGCGCCCACCGACGAGGCGACCGAGCGAGTCGACGTGCCGGGCCCGCGCCGAGCGGACGGCCGCCGCGCCGAGGGACGCAGATCCGACGCGCCGCGAGCCGGCGGCCGGCGCTCCGACCGGGGCCGGCCCGCCCGGCCCGCCCGCCCGGCCCGCGGGCTCGCCCCGCTGCTGGCCGTCGGGCTGCCGGCGGTGGGCGCGCTGCTGGACCAGCTGCTCAGCTCCGGGCCGGGCCTGCTCTTCGGCGTGCTCACCGTCCTCGGCACCGCCGGGGCCGCGCTGCTGGCCGGCCGGGCCGGCTGGTGGTGGGTGCTGACCGCCCCGCCGCCCGTGGTGCTGCTCTCGCTGGGCGCCACCGCGATGCTCGCCGACTCGTCCAAGTACCAGGCCACCAAGGACCTGGCCGTCGGAGTCGGCAAGTGGGCGATCCACGGGTTCCCCGTGATGGCCTGCGCGGTGGCGGCGGGCGTCCTGGTGGTCCTGATCCGCGTCGCGGGAGAGAAGAAGAGGAGCCGTCGTGGCTGAGCAGAACGGAACGGGTCACGGCACCCGAGCCGCCCGGCGCCGGCCGGAGCCGGCCGCCGACCCCCGGGGCCGCACCTCCCCGCTGATCGTGGCCGGCCGGACGGTGGCCTGCGCCACCTCCCTCGCCGTCCTCGGCACCTGCGGCTTCACCTGGTACGCGTACACCTCGCTGACCAGCGGGCTGACCACCTCCAGCGCCCTGAGCGACATCCAGAAGGGCGCCCCGCCGCACCTGGACAAGTCGATCAACCTGCTGCTGATCGGCCTGGACAGCCGCAAGGACATGAACGGCAACGACCTGCCGGGCCAGTTCATCCAGGACGAGCTGCACGCCGGCTCCAGCAGCGAGGTCGGCGGCTACAACACCAACACCCTGATGGTGATGCACATCCCCGCCAACGGCGGCCAGGTCACCGCGCTCTCCATCCCGCGCGACGACTACGTGCAGACGCTGAAGGCCGACGGCAAGATGCACAAGATCAAGGAGGCCTACGGCATCGCCAAGGCGATGGCGGAGACCAAGCTGGCCGGCAAGGGCCTGAAGAAGGCGGACCTGGAGAAGCAGAGCCGGGAGGCCGGGCGCACCGCCACCCTGGCCACCGTGCAGGACTTCCTGGGCATCCCGATCGACCACTTCGCCGAGGTCAACCTCAAGGGCTTCTACGACATCGCGCAGGCCGTCGGCCCGATCCAGGTCTGCCTGAAGAACGCCACCAAGGACCCGGCGATGGAGGGCCAGGGCTCCGGCGCCGACTTCGTGAAGGGCCTGAACACCCTGAACGCCTCGCAGGCGCTCTCCTTCGTCCGCCAGCGCCACAACCTCAACGGCAACGGCGGTGGCGACTTCGCCCGGACGCACCGTCAGCAGGCCTTCATCTCCTCGGTGATCACCAAGCTGAAGGGCCAGGGGGTGATCGGCGACCTCGGGAAGATGCAGTCGCTCTTCGACGTGGTCAAGCAGGACGTGGTGATAGACGACCAGTGGAACATCCTGGACTTCGCCCAGCAGGCGCCCAACCTCTCCGGCGGCAACGTGGAGGCCAACACCCTGCCGATCACCGGCTTCGCGACCATCAACGGCCAGGACGTCAACAAGGTCGACCCGGTGCAGATCAAGCGGATCGTCCAGCAGCTGACCGGCCACGACCCGGCGCCGGCCCCGGCCGCGCCGGCCGACACCGCCTCGCAGGCCGCCCCGCCCGCGCCCGCGGCGCCCGCCCCGGCCGCGCCCGCCGCCAAGGCCTCCGGCACGGTCGACGTCACCAACGCCTCCTCCGCGGTCGGCGCCGCGGGCAACGAGTCCAAGGCGCTGGTCGCGCTCGGCTTCACCCAGGGCAAAGTCGCCCAGGGCCCGCACCAGAGCCGGACCACCGTCGGCTACGGCGCCGGCGCCAAGGAGGCGGCCGACCAGATCGCCGCCCGCTACGGCGTCACCGCCACCGCGAGCAGCGCGGTGAAGGCCGGGCACGTCGACGTCACCCTGGGCGCCAACTACACCCCGCCCGGCGCCGCCCCGGCCGCCGGCGGACAGAGCCCGGCCGCGCCGGGTTCGACCGACCCCGCCGCCGACCCGGCCGCCGGCCTGCCGATGCAGGGCGAGGCCGTGAAGATGGGCGGCGTCGTCTGCGTCGACTGACGCACCGCCGGTTCCCCGCCGCGCGCGGGGAACCGGCCGGGCCCGGGCGCGGCTTCGCCCCGCCCACGGCACAGGGCATAGTGGGAGCCACCCGCCCTGACCTGCTCGGACCCGATCGGAGAACCTGGTGATCATCGGCCTCGTCACCGCCGTGGCGGCTTCCGCCTGTTACGGCACCGGATCGGTGCTGCAGGCGGTCGGCTCGCGCCGCTCGGCCCGTGAGGAGGCCGCGGCCACCCGGTCCGGCGAGGGCGTCGAGCAGGCCATGGTCACCGAGCACGGCGGCCCGAGCCTCAGCTCCACCGCCAAGGCCGCGGTCACCTGGGAGTTCATCCTGGGCACGGTGCTCGACCTGGTCGGCTTCCTGCTCGGCGCGCTGGCCGCCCGGCTGCTGCCGCTCTTCCTCTCCCAGACGGTGATCAGCGCCAACCTGGTGGTCACCGCGGTGCTCAGCATCAGGCTGCTGGGACTTCGGCTCAAGCGGCCCGAGTGGGCCTCCATCGCGGTGGTCTGCGCGGCGCTGGTGCTGCTGGCGGTGGCGGCCGGCCCGGAGGGCACCGGGACCACCCCGATCTCCACCCACTGGTACCTGCTGCTGATCTCGGTGGCGGTGATCGCG
>FTKT01001301.1_pt3 | contig 41694 bp, 64 predicted proteins | sample 1658271 | NCBI WGS metagenome assembly FTKT01 (sample SAMEA3914811, study PRJEB12502) | metagenome | biome: forest; material: soil | place: Canada | collected 2011-08-04 | depth 0.3 m | reverse complement strand
GGCGCCCGCGCCGCGGCCGATCTGCTCGACCAGGCCGGCATGCTGATCCGCCCGAGCGAGAGCGTGCCCGGCCCGTACCCGATCTACGTCCGCCGGACCGGCCTCGGTGCCGTGCTGGACGTGCACGCCCTGGTGGCCGCGCTGATCGTCGAGTTGGCCTCGCAGTTCACCGAGGACCCGGAGGCGGTCGGCGATCAGCTGGCCAGCATCGCCGCGTCGTCCGGGCCGGAGCGTGACGCGCTGCTGGAGGAGCTGATCGGCGAGCTGGGCGGCGCGAGTCAGCGCCTGCCCGCGTCGGCCGCCCAGCTGCTGGCCGATCGGCTCACCGCGGCTGTCGGCCCGGCGATCCCGCGCCAGCAGAACAGGCGGGCCGCCTGATGAAGCGCACCATCCGCGACAACTACCGCGTGCAGGTCAGCGGCACCGTCGACCTCCCGGCCCCGATCGGGCCGCGCCTGCGCCTGGACATGTCCGGCGTCATCCACCCGCAGCGCCTCGGCGACTTCGGATGGGTCGTGATGTCGGACAGCCTCACCGGCGGCGACATCCAGGGCCGCTACGAGGAGCGCTGCCGGGAGATCGTCTCCGCGCTGGCCGGCCAGTACCCCGACGTCCAGGCCGAGGTGGTGTGCGACTCCCGCGAGGAGTGCTCGCACTGCGGCCTGGTGTGGGAGGTGATCACGGCCGAGTACGTCGCTCGCTGGCCGGACGACGGTTCCGTGATCGGTGAGCCCGCATGCTGCGAGGCCGCGCAGGCCGAGTTCCACGCCGCCATGAAGGAGACCGTCTGATGCCGTACCTGACCCGCGCCACGATGCGCCAGCTCGCCGCCGACCGTCGCCAGCTCCTGGCCGACCTGGCGACCTCGCAGGCCAACGAGAAGCAGCTCGCTGCCGGCCTGCGCGCCGTACGCGGTCACCGCGCCACGCCGGCCGCCACCGCCGCTGGCCGACTGCGGTCCGAGATCGACGGCCTGCACCAGCTGCTGCACGACCAGCACATGGACTCCCGGGAGGTGCGCCGCGAGACGACGAGCCTGCGGCGGCGCCTGGCCCGCGCGTTGAAGGCCTGCGTCCGGTACCGGGCTGAGGCCCAGACCCTGCGCTCGGTCAACCGCGAGTTGCAGCGCCAGCTGGAGGACGCCCTGTACAGCCCGGCCCAGCGGGACATGCTGGAGGCCGGCGGGATGGCCAAGCTGGCTTCGGTGGGCGCCCGATGACGATCACCACCTCCGAGGCCGGGACCACCATGTCCCCGGCCGCCCGCCGCGTGGCCTTCCGCCAGTACTTCCTCGACACGATCCGCGCCGAGGGCGGCGAGTGGACCGTAGGCCGCGCGAAGCCCGTCTTCCGCCGCTTCTGGCGCTCGCACAACTACCGGGCCACGATCCGCCGCGAGCTTGCGCGGCTCACGGCCGAGGGTCACCTGACCAGGCACGGCGACGGAACCTCGCGCCGCTTCTACACCCTCAGTTCGGTGCCCGTGTGCCGCTGTGAGGAGCCCAACGCGGACCCGTACGAGTGCAGGGCCGACGACTGCACTTACCCGTTCGCTGAACTCAACCCGTTCGGTGCCCGCGCCCCGGAGCGGGACGCACAGATCTCGCGGACCTGCCTGGTCTGCGGCTGGCGCACCTCCGTCTGGCACGTCGACGACGGTTCGGCCGAAGCCGATCTGCACGGCCACGTCGTCCACGCCCACCAGGGCAGTTACGAGAAGGCGAGCGCCACCGCATGACGATGACCGAGCTGCCGGGGACCACCGCGTCCCCGGCCGCCGGGCGGCGCATCACCCCCACCGCCCGGCTCATCCTCCCCGCCACCGCCGACCGCGAGACCTGGCTCCAGGGCCGCCGTCGCGGAATCGGCAGCAGCGACCTCGCCGCGATCCTCGGACTCTCCTCCTACGGGAACGAGCTGACCGTCTACTACGACAAGCGCGGCGAACTCCCCCTGGAGAACGACGACTCCGAGCCCGCCCTGTGGGGCCGCTCCCTGGAGGAGAACGTCGCCCGAGAGTGGGCCCGCCGCAACCGCACCTTCGGCCGGCGCGTCGGCCTGGTCGCCAACATCGACCGGCCCTGGCAGATGTGCACCCTGGACCGGCGCGTCCTCAAGTGCCCGATCAACAGCGGTGAGCAGTGCGCCCTGGAGATCAAGTGCCGCCACCAGATGAAGGCACCGATGTGGCGCCGGGGCTGCCCCGACGACGTCCTCGTGCAGGCCCTGCACCAGGCCGACGTGTGCGGGTTCGACCACATGCACGTTGCGGTGCTGATCGGCGGCAACGACTACCGGCAGTTCACCGTGCGGGTCGCCGAGCACGCCCAGCTCGTCCTCGACCTGCGCGCGGCGGCCGCCGACCTGTGGGCCCGGATCCAGTCCGGCCGGCCGCCGGTCATGTCGCCGGATGCCGACCCGGGGCCGCTCCTGGACCTGTACCGGCGGCTGCACCCGGAGCGGTCCGGCGTGGTCCGGATCGACCGGGATGGCGACGCGCAGGACGCGCTGGCCGACTACCTGGACGCTGGCGCCGACGTCACTGCCGCGAAGGAGCGGCAGAAGGCAGCGCACGTCCGGATGCTCGCGGCGCTCGGCAACTCCGAGATGGCCGTGATGGGCGACAAGCCCGCGTACTCGATCACGCAGGCCAGCAGGGAGACCACCGACGTGGCCCGGCTGCGTGAGCGCTGGCCCGAGGCGTACGAGGACTGCGTCACCGACAAGGCGCACGACCGGCTGAACATCCCCACCAACGTCCGTAAGGAGCACGCACGATGACGTCCCCGACGCTGGCCGAGCGCGCCGCCGCGAAGGCCGGCCGCACCGACGCCGCCGACAGCACGGCCGCTGAGCCGCAGCCCTCGGCCTACCAGCCCACCACGGTGCCCGACCTCGGCGAGTACGAGCCTGGCGACGGCGACCCCGAGATGGTCCCCGTCCACCTCGCGTGGCTTCGCGTCCGCCGCGACATCCGAGGCATCGCCAAGCGCGAGCTGTACAACGGCGGCGGCACCCGCTTCAACTTCCGTGGCGTCGACACCGTGGTGAACACCTTCGGCCCGGTCACCCTCAAGCACGGCGTCAACATCCTGCCCGTCGAAGTGGATGCCGAGTACCGCGACACCACCAGCGCCAAGGGCTCCAAGATGCGCGAGTGCACCGTGCGCGTGGCCTGGCAGGTCATCGGCCCCAAGGGTGACACCCTCCCAATGCTCTTGGCCTCCCAGGGCGAGGCCCTGGACTCGGCCGACAAGGGCACCGCCAAGGCTCAGAGCGTAGCGCTGCGGGTGCTGCTGCTCACGGCTGGCCTGACGCCGACCGACACTCCCGACCCGGACTCCTCGTACATCGAGCGCGGCGAGGCTCCGGTCCGGACCGCCCGCGACTACCTGGACGAGATCCTCAGGCCCATCACTGGCCGTCAGCGCCTCGCCCAGATCAACTACGAGATCAAGAGCCTGGGCATCCACGGGACGATCGTCGAGAACGAGCACGGCGTTGAGGAGCCGCTCGGCGCGCTGCTGTTCCGCGTTGGCCAGGAGCGCATCGCTGGCGGTGCCCAGTGAGCTGGCACACCGGCCGCCTGGCCGCGTTCGACCTGGAGACCACCGGCGTCGACGTCGAGCAGGACCGCATCGTCACCGCCGCGATCGTCATCGTCGGCGGCAACCAGCTCACCGAAACCCACCAGTGGCTCGCCAACCCCGGCATCGACATCCCCGAGCCCGCCGCAGCCGTCCACGGCATCACCACCGAGCACGCCCAGCAGAACGGGCGCCCCGCCCGCGAGGTCGTAGAGCAGGTCTCCGCGCTCCTGGCCGAGCAGGCCGCCGCCGGCATCCCAATCGTCGCCATGAACGCCCGCTACGACCTCACGCTCCTCGACCGGGAGTTGCAGCGCCATGGACTGGCGAGCCTCGCCGGGCAGGCCGGCCGCGACCCGCTCGTCCTGGACCCGCTGGTGCTCGACAAGCGTGCCGACCAGTACCGCAAGGGCAAGCGGACCCTGACCGTCATGGCGGCGCACTACAAGGTGCCGCTGGGCGAGGACGCGCACACCGCCGGGGCCGACGCTCTGGCCGCGGCGCGGATCGTCTACGTCATCGCGAAGCGCTACCCGAACATGCAGGACTGGACACTCCAGCACCTGCACGACTCCCAGATTGAGTGGGCCGCGGACCAAGCCGCCAGCCTCCAGGAGTACTTCCGCAAGAAGGACCCGAGCGCGGTCGTCGAGCAGGAGTGGCCGCTGATCCCCCGTCAGGGCGGCGCCCGGTGACTCAGCTCTCCCTCCTCGCCCCGGCCGCCCCGGCCACGAGCACCGCGGTGGCGCCGCTCGTCATCGGCCTGGACGTCGCGATCGGCACCACCGGCGTCGCCGGCACCGGCTGGACCGACGCGATCCACGCCTCCGGGAAGACCCTGCACGAGCGGATCGACCACCAGCTCCGCGAGATCAAGTCGTTCATCCGCCGCGCGGAGTTCGTCGTCATCGAGGGCGCCGCGTTCTCCAGGGCCCAACTCCAGGGCGCGGACCAGCTGTCCGCGATGCGGTGGATGGTCCGCCAGGAGCTGTGGAAGCGCGGCATCCCGTACGCGGTGGTGCCGCCGGACAACCGGACGATCTACGCCACCGGCCGGGCCCGGTGGAAGAACGAAGCCGGGGACAAGCTCACCCCGACGCAGGTCAAGGGGATGGTCCGCCAAGCCGTCGCGGACCGGTACGGCGTCGAGTGCGAGGGCCGTTGGCGCTACGACCAGGCCGACGCGTACGTCCTGCTCGCGATGGGCCTGCACCACCTCGGCCGACCCCTCGCCGACCTCCCCGCCACCCACAGTCGGGCGCTGGCCGGCGTCGCGTGGCCCGACGACGCCCCGGAGCTGACCGCGTGATCCGCACCCTCGACGTCGACGGGCGCCTGCCCTGCCAGGACCGGCCCGAGCTTTTCGGCTCGCCCGACGACGAGCGCAAGGGCAGCGCCCCGTACCTGCGCCGCGTCAGTGCCGCCCGCGCCCTGTGCCACCGCTGCCCCGCCATGACGACCTGCCGCGACCTCGGCCGCGAACTGCGTGAACAGGGCGTGTGGGGCAGCGAGGACGACACCCAGCGGACCCAGGCCGGCGCCAAGCCCAAGCGCCGGACGATGCGGTTCGAGCAGCCGCCCTGCGGAACGCCCCGCGGCGCCCAGTGGCACCGGCGCCGCGGCGGCGGCCCCCCGTGCGCGGCGTGCCTCGCAGCCGAGAGCAATGCCCGGCGCGGCCGCGAAGCCGCCAAGAAGACCAGGGCCCCGAAGTGATCCACCAACTCCTCAGCCAGGAAGGCCATTTCGTGACCAATCAGCCCACTGCCGAGGCGGCCGAGTTCGCCGCGTTCCTCATCGGCCACCTCGGCGGCCGCGCCCACGAAGAGATCAGCGCCGAGCTGCACCACCTGATCGCCGCCGTCACCGAGCACGGCAAGAAGGGCACCCTCGCGATCGTCGTCACCGTCGAGCCGCCCCGGGGCCACATCGACGGCGGCCCGCTCGCCATCGCGATCGACAGCGTCCTCAAGGCCCCCAAGGCGTCCGCCCCGCCGGCCATCTACTTCGTCGACGCCGAGGGCAACGCCACCCGCAACGACCCCCGCCAGATCGCCCTCGACTTCCGGACCGCCCCCGCCACCACCGAGTACAAGGACGCCAACTGATGAGCACCGACAACCTCCAGGCCGTCATCAACGTCGCCCAGCAGGCCACCCAGCCGCACGCCCTCGAACTCGGCAAGTTCCACATCGTCTCGACCCCGGCTGGCGTCCACCAGGTCGACCTCACCGGCGACCAGCACCGCGCCGCTCCCAGCCGCAAGGTCGGCACCTACACCCTCCGCGACGTCAGCTCGTTCCTCGGCTACCACGGCAAGCACGCCGACGCGGACAGTGAGATCTACGCCGACGTGGAGCGCCTCACCATCACGTCCGTCCTGGACGCGCACACCGCCACGGGCGCCCGCTGGGCCAAGCACCGCGCCGTCCTCGCCCTGCGTTCCACCACCACCTGGACCGAATGGGTCACCGCCAGCGGCCGGCTGATGGACCAGGAGACCTTCGCGAACTTCCTGGAGGACCACCTCGCCGAGCTGCTCGACCCGGATGCCGCGACGATGCTGGAGGTCGCCCAGTCCATCCAGGCCACCACCAAGGCCGACTTCACGTCCAGCACCCGACTGACCAGCGGCCAGCGGCAGCTCTCCTTCGTTGAGACCGTCAACGCCAAGGCCGGCGCGAAGGGGACGCTGGAGATCCCCGAGACGTTCGTGATCGGCCTGCGGCCGTTCGAGGGCGCCGACGGCTACAAGCTCACCGCGCGGTTCCGGTACCGCATCAGCGGCAACGTCCTCCAGCTCGGCTTCAAGCTGGAACGGCCCGACGAGGTCCGGGCGCTGGCCTTCGCCGATGTCCTGGCCGCCGTCACCGCGGGCGTGCAGAACCCGGTGATGAACGGCACCCCGGCCGGGTCCTGATGACCGGGCCCCGCACCGCGGTGACGACGCCGTGCCCGCGGTGCGGGGCCCCCACCATCCGCACCCCCGACGGCCGCCGACTCGACCCCGAGCCGCACCCCCTCGCGATCTACCTCCCCGACGGCGGCCAGCTCCACGGCCGCCAGGCCATCGCGATCCTCCGCGGTCAGACTCCTCCGCTCGGCCATCACCCGCACCGCCCCGGCCCCTACGGCTGCAACCCCGTGCCGCAGCCGACCCTGTTCTAGGAGCACGACAGCGTGAGCAACGTCCACCCCTTCCCGGCGACACCGCCCGACGAGGACACCAGCGGCCACCCCGTCCGCCGCGTCCCCGCCAACGGCGCCGCCGCCCAGACCGGGTCGGGCGAGAAGTACGAATGGTCCAACCTCCAGGAACCGGACGACCGGGATTCGCCCGCCTACCCGGCCCGGCGCGACCGCCCCAGCGCCATCGAGGGCTTCGAGCGCGTCCCCCCGCAGGACCTCGCCGCCGAACAGTCCGTGCTGGGCGGCATGCTGCTGTCGAACAATGCCATCGCCGGTGTCCTCGAAGTCCTCACCGCCGCCGACTACTACCGCCCGGCGCACGAACTCATCCACCAGGTGATCCTCGGCCTGGTCGAGCGCGGCGAACCCGCCGACCCGATCACCGTCGCCGACGAACTCACCAAGCGCGGCGAACTCACCCGGGCCGGCGGCCGCGGCTACCTCCATAGCCTGGTCGAGTCCGTCCCCACCGCCGTCAACGCCGAGTACTACGCCGAGATCGTCCACGAGCGCGCCGTCCTGCGCCGCCTGGTGCAGGCCGGCACCCGGATCGCCGGCATGGGCTACGCCGCCGAAGGCGACGTGGACGAGATCGTCAACGCTGCTCAAGCCGAGATCCAGGAAGTCGCCGAGCGGCGCCGAACTGCCGGCGGTACCGGCCCCGCGCACCTCATGAAGTCGATCCTGGCTTGGGATGACTTCTTCGCCACCGACTTCGGCAGCGTCCAGCTCTTCCCTGGCCGACTCATGGCGCCCGGCCAACAGATCACCCTCGTCGGCGACGGCAAGGCCGGCAAGTCCCTCTTCATGCAGGAATGGGCCTGGCGCATGGCCACCAGCCGACCCTTCCTCGACGACAAACCGCAGGACCCGATCCGGATCCTCTACCTCGACGCGGAGAACGGCCAGGAGCAGGTCCAGGAACGCCTGCTGTCGTTCGGCGCCGGCCCGGACGACATGGGAACCCTCACCTACGCGAGCTTCCCGCCCATCCGGCCCCTCGACACCCCCGGTGGCGGACAAGACCTCCTCGCGCTCGCCGCGGCCGTGGACGCCCAGCTCGTCGTCATCGACACCGTCAGCCGCTTCATCTCCGGACCTGAGAACGACTCCGACACGTGGTTGTCCCTCTACCGGCACACCCTCATGCCGCTCAAGGCATCCGGCCGGGCATCCGTACGCCTCGACCACTTCGGCAAGGACCAGACCCGAGGAAGCCGCGGGTCCTCCGCGAAGACCCAGGACGTCGATCACGTCTGGGAACTGACGGCCCAGGGCGGCGGCATCCTCGCGCTGAAGCGCACCCACACCCGTACCGGTGTCGGCCCCGGCCAGTTCACCATCCTGCGGCACTCCCGCCAGCAGGGTGAACGCTGGCTCCCCGGCCACACCCGACACGTCGTCATGCACAACGAGGACCGCGCCGCCCTCATCCCCGGCAGCCCCGAGCACATCGCCGCCGAACTGGACAAGGCTGGGATCCCCGCGAGCGCCGGCCGCACCCGCCTTCGCACCGAATGCGCACGCCTCGGCATCGAGGCCGGCACCTCGAAATTGGAGGAAGTCGCCCGTATCCGCAAGGCCCGCGAAAACCTGCCCTCAAACCTGCCCCCGGCTTCCGAGGCTGCCCCGAAGCTGCCTGCCCTCGAAGCTGCCCCCGAGGCAGAAGAAACCCCAGATCAGACCTGCCCCGGGCAGGTTGAGAACGAGGCAGGGCAGCCCCCACCAAACCTGCCTGCCCCCTTGCCCCCTCTCAAGAGGGGGCAGGGAGGGTCGGGGAACCCCGCAGCGAAGCCGAAATGCACTATCTGCGGTGGATTGCTCGATCCCCACCTCTCCGATCAAGGCACCAGCCAGCACCTCCTCTGCAGCAACGAAATCGACGATCAGTGACCCGCCCGGCGACCGGTCAGCCGTCGTGCCGCGCGCAGGAAGCACCCACCACCCCGTCCAGTCCCGGGAGGCCCTTGTGACCGCCGTACCGCCCGTCCTCGCCGCCGCTCAGGCTGGTGACCCCGCAGCGTTCGCCGCCATCTACCGCGAGCACCGGGACGAGATCCACCGGTACATCGCCCGGCGGATCCCGAGTCCGGAGACCGTCGAGGACCTGGTTCAGGAGACGTTCCTGCGGGCCTGGCGTCGGATCGGCACGTACACGTGGACCGGCCGGCCGGTCGGCGCCTGGCTGGTGACGATCGCCCGCAACCTCGTGACCGACCACTTCAAGTCCAGCCGCGTCCGCCTGGAGGTCACCACCGGCAACCTGCCGGAGGGCATCGGGCCGACGCACAGTGCCGAGGACGAGGTGCTCGCCGAGCTGGACCGTGCTCCAGTCCGAGCGGCCCTCGACGGCATGCGGCCGGCCTGGCGCGAGGTCCTGGTCCTGGAGTACTGGGCTGGGCTGACGAATCAGGAGATCAGCGACCGCACGGGGTGCAGCTACGGCGGCGTGAAGGCGTTGAAGTACCGGGCGGCCACCGCGCTCCGTCAGCAGTTGGGGGCTGCGGCGTGATCGCGTTGGTGCTGGCCGGCCTGGTGGCCGTGGTGGCGCTCGTGCTCGGCCGGCGGAGGCGTGGTGCCAACACGCGCCCCGCCAACGAGCCGATCACTGGTCCGTTGATGCCGCAGGTCATCCCCGCGGGCGAGGACCGCGTGCACACCGCGGACGCCTGCCGCTGCGAGCCGGTCCTGGGCCTGCGGGTGACGGCCGCGGGTGACCCGGTGGCGGTCCTGTTGCACTCCCCGCTCGGCTCGCGCCGCTGAACGGCCGTAGAACGCCCGTTCCCGGCCCGCGCCGACCGCAGGGACCCGACGGGCCGTCACAGCGCCCCACAGGCCCCGCCAAGCCCCCGCACGACACCACGACACGGAGCACCCAGCATGGTCACCCGCCACACCACCTACCCAGGCCAACCACTCACCAGCCGCGAACGCGAGGTCATCAGCTGCATCGCCGCCGGCATGTCCAACGCCACCGCAGGCCAGCACCTCGGCCTCTCCCGACTCACCATCAAGAGCCACCTGACGCGGATCGGCGGCAAGTTCGGCACCGGCGATCGCGCCGGCATCGTCGCCGCGGCGATCCGCTCCGGTCAGATCGAGTTGCCCGGTCAGGTGCCAGTGGTGTGCTCGTGCCGGACGTGCGCCGAGCAGTTGACGGCTGGCCAGGGCCCGGCTGCGCGGATCAGCCGCATGCGGCTGCCGGAGCGTGCGGGGTGAGCGGGCATGCGGAAGGGCCGCTGCGGCTGGTGCCGGGCGGCTGGACGGAGCGGGGCGGTCAGTTCTCGGTGGGCGGTTCCGGGGTGGACCAGGGCCCGGCCGGCGGGCGTTCGGGCAGCTTGGCCCCGGGCCGGCGGAGGTACCACTCGTAGTACTGGCGACTGATGGCAGATCGGTCGGTGCTGGCCGCCTTGGTGGCTGCCTCCAGGCCGTTCCAGAGGTCGTCGTCGATCTGTCGGAGTCCGCGGAGTTTCTTGCTGTGCTGGTTGGCCATGGGGAAAGTGTCCCAGGTGGTTGACCACCCATGCAAGGTGTGCCATATTCAAGGGGTGGTTGACCACCCGTGAAGTGCGGGAATGGCGATCACCCAGCGGAGGTCACCATGAACCCCAAGCACACCCACTGCCTCCGCTGCGGCCGCACCCTCACCTCCACCACCAGCACCACCCGCGGCTACGGACCCACCTGCGCCACCAAGGTCCGCACCGCCGCCCAGGTCGTCGACCTCTCCGCCTACAAGCCCGCGCAGATCGACGCCGCCCACGAACTCATCGAGGACGCCGCGATCATCCCGATCCGCCGCAACGTCTACCGCTCCGTCAGCACCGACGGCACCGAGCTGTACCTCACCGCCGTCACCGGCCAGTGCAACTGCCCCGCCGGCCTCAAGGGCCGCCGCTGCTACCACTCGGCGGCCGCCCAGCTCCTCGCCGCCGCCTGAACCGCCCGGGTGCACGCGCCGCGCGTGCACCCTACGAGGCACTCAGCCGACCACCTACCTCACCGCCCGAACGGAGACCACCGTGTTCACCCTGCGATTCCAGACCCCCACCGGCCACCACTGGTACCGCTCCGGCCTCACCCGCGTCGACGTCGAGCAGATGGGCGCGGTCGCCCTTCGCCACAACGCCGTCGACATCGCCGTGACCAACCCGTACGGCACCGACGTCACGGACAGCTTCACCGTCTTCCGCACCATCTGACCCGCGCCCATCGTGCCGCGCGCACCAACCCGACCACCAAGGAGACCTGATGAACGCCCGCGAGAACCTGTACGCCGCCCTGATGACCGACGGCATCCACGGCCGCGGCCACACCCCGGACCGCTCCGAGCAAGCGAGTGCCCTGCTCGACGCCCACCACGACGAGATCCGCCGTGACGCGCTGATGGAGGGCGCAGCGATCGCAGCCGAGGTCAGCACCGACAGCCCCGCCACGGCCGCCACTCGGGCCACCGTTGTGGCTGCCCTGCGGGTTGCTGCACTGACCAACGACGAGTGCGCGCAGTGCGCTCACCGGCGCGGTGACCACCTGAATCACGGGGCGTTCTGCACCCTGCCGACCAGCGAGACGACGGTGTGCGGCTGCCGCCGGTACGCACACCCCGACGCCCGCTGACCGCCTGGTGGCCGCTGTCCGGCGGCCACCCCACCCCAAGGAGGACACGGTGAGCTTCACCGACTACGACACATGCCCCGTCTGTGGACGTGACTTCCAGGTCAAGGCGGACGGCACCCTACGCCACCACCTCAAGCCCAAGGCCGCTGATTCCCAGTACCGCACGCCGCGCTGCCCTGGCGCCGGCCAGAAGCCGAAGGACGACCCCCGATGACCGACACCACGCCGCTCACCGACGGTCAGCTCACCGCGATCCGAGCCCAACACGAGCGCACCACACACCCGGGCTGGCGCTCCTCCACCCCCGTCGGAAAGCTGCTCGCCGAGCTGGACCGGCTCCGCGCCGAACTCGCCACCGCGAAGGCCGCCGGCTACCGGCAGGCCGCCGACAACGCCACCGAGCAGGTCCAGCTTCACGGCGCCGACGCGGACGCGCAGATGCTCTTGGTCTTCCTCCAGCGCGGCGCCACCCTGCGCGAGCAGTTCGCCGCCGCGCACCCGCTGCCGACGTTCGAGTGCGAGGTCTGCTCCAAGCCGATCACCGCCTACCCCTGCGTGCTCTGCGAGCACGAGCCTCTGGAGGACTGACCATGCCCAACCTGCCCCGCACCACTGCCGCTGGCCGCAACTACCTGGCCCTCTTCGCCGCCCACACCATCCACGTCTACCTCGACCCCGGCCAGCCCCGCCGGCCCGGCAACGGTGTCAGTCGCCCCGCACTCGACCGGCTGGTCCGTGACGGCCTGGTGCAGATCGGCGACTACCGGCCGACGTACGGCCGGCCGGTGCACGTCACCGACCTCGGCCGCGCGGTCCTCGGCGCCCACCTGTCCAGCACCGTCCCCGCCGAGCTGCGCAGCTGGTCGGTGACCTGGCCGGGGTACCGGCCGGTCGACTTGACGCCGCCCGAGCTGCGCGCGAAGGAGCTGGCCCAGCAGGTGCCCGACTGGGCCGAGGCCGCGGCCACCCCGGCCGACGTTGATGACTGGGCCGAGCGCCGGCACGCCGCCCTGGTCCCGTTCGAGCTCGACGGCCGGGGTTGGCCGCTGCACCCCGCCGGCCGCACCGGCCGCACCGGCCGAAACTTGGGCAAGTGGGGTGAGAACGCCGCCGCCGACCCGATCGTGATCGCGGGCACTGGCTCGGACCGTCGGGTCCTGCTGATCACCCGGGACGACATCCACCAGGAGGCGATCCCCGGCGGGATGGTGGACCCCGGCGAGACCGCCCCGGCCGCGCTGGTGCGCGAGCTGCGGGAGGAGACCGGGGTGGACCTGAGCAACCACCAGCCGGTCATCCTGGGCCGGGACCTGGTGGACGACCACCGCCAGTCGGACCACGCCTGGGTGGCGAGCACCTCGGCCCTGTTCGTCCTACCCGCCACTGTCACCGCGACGGCCGCGGATGACGCCCTGGACGCCACCTGGTACCCGGCGGGCTCGATGGCCGACCTGGAGAACGCGATCACCGCCGCCGGCCGCACCCTCTACGCCGCGCACCGGCCGCTGCTGCAACGCGCCCTGACTCGCCTCGCCGAGTTCCCGCTCCCGGCCGCCGGCCGGCACGGCGGCCCCGCCACCCAGGAGACCTGAGATGAGATCCACGTTCCCCGCCGGCGCGCTCGCTGATCTGCTGGCCCACGCCGCCGTCGGCCGCGCACCCGGCAGCAGCATCCCCTTGGCCACGATCCCCGGCCACCTCGCCACCACCGCCCGCAGCGCCCGCACCGGCACCACCTTGACCATGATCCAGACGCCTGCGGTCACCGAACACCCCTGGACCGCCCGCCTCCAGCTCGCGGACGTCCCGCTCGTCCAGGCGTGGCTCGCCCGCCTCGCCCCCGACGACCAGGTCCGGATCGGCGCGGCCCCCAGCGGCGCCGGCACCTCCATAACGGTCCGCTGCGGCCACGCGATGCTCCGCGTCGTCAACCCCGGGCACGCGCTCGCCGCCTGACGGCCGTCACGGCCGTCAGTACCGCCCGTCACCATCCACCCACAGCCGCACACCGCGGCCCCCAACCCACCGAGGAGCATCATGGCCATCACCATCAAAATCGCCCAACGCGAAGGCACCGGCGGACCCATCGCCGACGCCACCGCCACCTACACCTCCACCAGCACCGGCCACACCGCAGCCGCCCTGGTCGACGGCATGGGCCACGACCCGGAGATCGTCCGCCTCGCACCGATGCTCGCCGAGACGGCCGCCCGGGTCGGCGCCGGCCGCGGTGCGCTCGCTGGGCTGCTCTCCGCCGGCCTGCTCACCGCGGACCCGGGCCCGGACGCGGTCGGAGTCCTCGCGGTGGTCCGGGAGGACGGCGGCGCCGGGCTGGTCTGGGCCGGTGACTGCCGGGCCTACCGCTGGGACGGCACCGAGCTGCAGCAGCTCACGACCGATCACAATATGGCCGCGTACCTCACCCGGGCGGCCAAGGACGCGGGCACCGTGCCCACAGCGGCCCTGGCCGACTTCGTCAGCGTCACACTCGGCCTCGCCACACCGGCCACCGTGGCCTACGTCTCCGTACCCGCCAACGGTCTGCTGATCCTGACCTCCGACGGCGTCCACGACCAGGTCCCGGCCCCGATCGTCGAGCAGCTGATCCGCGAGCACCAGGACCAGCCGCAACTGCTGGCCACCGCGCTGGTGACCGCGGCCGGCGCCGACACGGCCGGCTACCGGGACGACGCCACCGCGCTCGTCATCGCCCGCGACTGACCACCAACCGCCCGCCCGGCCACACGCCGGGCGGGCACCCCGCCGACCTCCAGGAGCAGCGCATGCCCCGTCCGCTCACCCCCGCCGAGATCCAGGTCCTCAACTGTGCCGCCAGCGGCTACGGCGCCTACGACATTGCCCGCCGGCTCGGGACCGAAGAGCGGACGGTCCGGAACGCCATTGCGCGCATCCGCCGCCACCTCGGCGCCCGCGACCTCCACCACGCCATCCAGATCCACCGCACCGCCGAGGAGCAGCAGTGACCGACCAGACGGCCATCGACCGGGCGCAGCTGCTCTCCTCCGGCTGGATCGCCGCCGAGTGGCCGGGCTACTGCGGGCACTGCGGCGAGTGGTTCGACGCCGGCGCTGCGATCCGCATGGACTTCATCCCCCGCGCAGAGTGCTGCGCTGACAAGCCAAACTGACCAGAGGAGCCACCATGACCGACCAGACTCCCGCCGTTCGTTTCGCCGCCGCCTACGCCGTCCTGACGGCGTCTCACGAGGTCGCGGACCACTGGGTCCAGCGCGACACCCAAGCCGTCCGGAAGGGCGACCCGGGGCCAGCCGGAGCCCGCGCCTGCGCCGCTCACGTGGCGACGTACACCGCCACGCAGGGCGTCTCCCTGTGGGCCGTCAACCGGGCGTTCCGGCTTGGGATCGGGTGGCGCCGCGCCGCCGCAGCGCTCGCCGTCTCGGCGGTCACCCATTACATCGCGGACCGGCAGGGCGGGCACTGGCGCGACGAGCACCCGCGCGGCGTCGTCCGGCTCGCTGCCGTGACCGGCCACCACGGCTGGCTCGCCCGCGACCCGGGCGCCGGCTACCTGATGGATCAGTCCTGGCACAAGGGCTGGCTGGCCGTCGCGGCTGCCGTGGCTGCGGGCGCCGCGTCGTGACCGCTCTGGAGACCGCCACCGTCACCGTCACCGAGGACTGACCGAGGCTCATACCGAACTCGGCGTCACCACACCCACCAGGAGACCGACCCGTCATGACGTCCCGTCAACCCCCGACCCTCACCGACGGCGAAACTTGACGCCGAGCCACCCGAAGTTAGGGCGTAAAGCCACTTGACGTCCACGCAATACTATGTAAACTGAATTTACGCCACTAGGGAGGAAGTGCCATGAACAGCTTCGACACCATCATCGACCTGCTCAACCACCGAGGCCCCGGCCTCCAGGACTACGTCACCCCCGACGAACTCGATCAACTCATCGCCGGCACCATCGCCCCCGCCATCATCGGCGACCGATACCTCGCCGACCTCGCAGACAGCTCGTACAGCGTCCGCGCCACCGAGACCGAGACCCGCGCCGACCTCCTCCTCTGGATCCAGGGCGAGATCGAGATCGAGATCGAAGAGCGCGCTGAGGACGCAGTGCTGCGGGTCCTGGAGGAACTTGCCGACATCGCCCACGAGGAAAAGCTGGCGGCCAGCGAGACGCACCGCCGCAAGATGACCGCCGTCGCCGAGGCGCAAGACAAGGGCGCGACCAAGGGCGCCATCGCCCGCAACCTCGGTATCAGCCGCCCCACCCTCGACGCCTGGATCCGCGACCGCGACGACTGCGCGCTCTTCAACGCCGCCACCATCGCCCTCGCCAAGACCGGCGCCGGCACCACTGAGCTGATCAACAGGATCTACAGTTCCCTCGGCACCTGGACGGCCAAGGAGCAGGCAGAGACCATCCTGGCAGGTGCTCAGCGCATCAACGGCGCCGAACTGACGCCGGACGACCGCGCTCTCGTACACCGTGCCGCTGAGCGCGCCAGTGAACTGCTGCAGGGCCGGCCGCGCCGGCCTGCCACCAAGGACTGACACCGTCACGCCGACTGAGGAGAGTGACCAGCCATCACCGACGACCCCCGCGCGCAGTGGGACGGCCACACCACCGCCGAGAAGTACGAGCGAATCGCGGCACTCGCCAACAGCCGCCCTGGGTCGGTCGAGTGCGAGCACCAGGCCGCACTCGCGCAGGCGGAGACCCGCGTCGCCGCCGTCCGCGCGCTCGCTGAGCGCTGGCGAAGCATGGGCGGCATGGCATGGGCCGCCGAGAACCTGACCCGAGCGCTGGACGGGCCGCCGCCCCCGCCGCACTGCTCACGCTGCCGCGATCAGAAGATCGTCCCGGACTGGTCCAACTGGGACGCCTACCACGGCGAACCGAAGCCAAAGCCGTGCCCGGCCTGCCAGGCACCCGCGGATAGGACCGCCATCGTCGACGGCCCCGTCGAGCCGCCGGCCTGCTGCGTGTGCGGCTCGACAGCGGTCGTCTACCGCAACTACCAGGGGAAGCCGTTCTGCTGTCCCTGCGCCCGCTGCTGCCCCACCGAGACCCCCACCGACAGCCTGTCAACCGCCTGACCGGAGCCCACCGTGCCCGACGCACCCCACTTCACCGGCCTCGACATGTCTATGACCATGGCCGGGCAGAACTACCGATACGAACCGCCGATCCCCGGGACAGTCAGCCGCCTCGTCCGCCTCGACCACACCAGGCTCCACGTCCAGATCACCGCGCTGCTGCGGCAGTCGACCCCAACCACTACCTGACCGGAGCACACCATGCCTGACCTCACCGACGAGCAACAGGAGCAGCTGCTCCGCAGCATCACCAACCTCGGCACCGCCGCACAGGACATGGCCGCAGCGTTCACCCAGGCGTTCATCCCCGCAGTCCAGGCCCTCGCTGGCCAGTTCGCCGAGTTCCAGCGGCTGGTCCAGGAGACTGGCGCCCTCGACGGGCCGGCCGGGCAGCCGGCAGAGGGCGCGTCAACGCCGCGCTGACGGCCGTCACCGCAGCTCGGCGCGCCCGAATCGGCCCTACGTCGTTGATATCGGCCGAGGGCGTGCGGAACCGGACCGCGCGCCCCCGCCGCACGCCGGAGGCCGCCCCATGAACACCCACCAGAACCCCACCGCCACCGCCATCACCGACCTCACCCACATCGCCACCCACTGGGCCGTCCTCCGCGACATGCTCACCACCACCACACCCACCACCTGGCCGCCCATCATGGGCACGCACCACCGCGACCAGGACGACGAGCAACTCCTGGAGGCCGCCGCCGAGCGCGCCGAGCGCACCGCGGCGGCCCCTGGCCGGCGCCCGGCGCCACTCCGCGTCGACGTGCTCGACACCATCACCGCACTGGACGACGCGCTCTTGAGCCTCGCGGACGAGATCGCCAGCTCGGTGCAGCGGCCGGCGTTCTCGGTGCGCGCCGCCAGCCCGCACGACGTCGTCGCCCGCTCCGTCGCGCTCATGGGCGCCAAGGACGCCGCGGACCCGCGCCGGTGGCGCTTCAACATGGCCCACCGAGACGGCGCGGTCGCGGCGGCGTGGCTCGCCGACCGGCTCACCGTGGCCGCCGGCCCGTTTCGCGCCCTGTCGCTCGCCCAGCAGGAGCAGATCGCCCACACCGCCGCCTCGTGCCGGCGCCGCCTCGACCGCGCCATTGGCGAGGCCGCCGAGCCCGACGAGAACGGTGTCACCACCGTCGAGCTGGACCTGACGTGCGGCTGCGGCGGCCGACTGTCCGTCACCACCGGCCAGACGGACTTCACCGTGAACTGCGGATCCTGCGGCCTGATCTGGACCGGCACCAGCCTGCTCAACGGCCTCAGCGCGGCGTGAGCGGAGAGAAGCCAATGAGCGAATCACGGCACGGAACGCCCTACTCATACCGAAAGGGTTGCCGCTGTTCCGAATGCTGTGCGGCCAATACGCGCAGTGTGAAGGCGTCGAGACAGCGGAGAACGGACCGCCTCGCCACCGGGGAGGCCGACAGTAGCCAGATCAGGCACGGACGCAGTGCCTATACCAACTGGGGATGCCGGTGCGCCATCTGCACTCGTGACCACACGCTTGCCATCCAGCCCGCAGTTGATCGGTGGAGGCGCAAGAACCCCCAAGCCGTCAAGGCAATGGCGGCTCGTTGGACAAAGGCCCACCCTGAGAAGGCTGCCGAGCAGGTACGCAAAAACACGGTAAAGCGGCAAAACGCCACCATTGAGCGTGCGCACCATCACCAGCAGTCCTGGACAGGGTCAGAGATCGAACTGGCGCTCAGAGATGACCTGTCGTCCCGTGAAGTGGCGCTCGCCATCGGCAGAACGCTGTACGCCGTGAGGAACTTTCGACACAGGATGAAAGCTGCTCGACCTGACACCTGACCACCACGCGCCCAGCCACCCCAAACCGGCGGTGTGCTGGGTGCGTTGACGCCCGTCACCGGTACGCCGCCTGATCCGAGAGGATGAGCACATGTCGCAGCACTGGCCACTGGCTGACGTCCTGTCCATCACCACCTCCCACCTGCTGTCCCGCCGGACGATGGCCGGCGTTACCGACCTGCTGTCCTGGATGACCGGGGAACGACTCCGGCGATGGCAGCTCCCCCGCGCAGCTGACGCCGCCTCGACTGCGCTCACTGCCCAGCACCCGTGGCTCGTAGACCTCTCAGCGTCAGCTCCGCCCTCTGGTACTGCTCCAGCAGACCTGTACGCGTGGCTCGTTGAGGCTGAGCGCGTTCACGGATCCGAGTTGCCCGTTGATCCGCTGACCGACTGGATGCGGCAGGATCCCGTTCAGGAGCTTGTTGACCGGGTGGAGTTGGCCAAGCTCCCGACAGTCGAGGGAAGTTGACGCCCGTCAGCAGTACGCTGATCCCCACAACAAAGCGGGCCCACCGTGGAGACTCGAACTCTCCCGGCAGGCCCTGACCACAGGAGCATGCACTCCATGGCTACCGCCAACCCTACTGCCGTACCCGACCGCTCCAAGGCCGCCCTCGGCCTCGCCATCGGCGCCGCCCTCGTCACCATCGCCCTCACCAGCGTGGCGTTCTGGCTCTCCTACGCCGCACTCCACGACCTCGCGGTAGGCCACCACCTCGCTGGCGACCGGGCCTGGGCGTGGCCGGCCACGCTCGACAGCTTCGTTGGTGTCGGCGAACTCCTCGTCCTCCGGGCCTCCCTGATGCGCCGCGTCGACTGGTTCGCCGTCACCCTCACCGCGCTCGGGTCGATCGGCAGCATCGCCCTCAACGTCGTCTCCGTCGGCGCCCGGGTCGACCTGGTGACGCAGATCGTCGCGGCCGTCCCGCCCGTCGCCGCCCTGCTGGCGTTCACCGCGCTGATGCGCCAGCTGCACCGCGCGCTCGCTCCCGCCGCTCCGGTCGGGCCCGAGCCGGAGCGCGTCCCGGTCGAGCGCGCCGAGCAGCCGCTAACGCCCGTCAACACCACCGCCGACGCCCCGCTGCCCGCGATGCCGCCCATGCCCGCGCTGCCGCCCGCTGTCGTCTACGCGGACCCGCGCTGCCAGATCATCCGTGCTCTCTACCGGCCCGGCCACCGACCCGAGACCGCCGAGATCAGCGCAGCGCTCACGGCCGCCGGATACGTGGCCAGCGGCGGCCTCATCCGCGCCAGCCTGCGCCGCGAGGTCGAGGCCCGAGAGCCGCACCTCGCGCCGGTCGTCCAGCTCACCGCCACCGCCCCCTGAAACACCTGCACACCGGAGACAAGAACACCATGGCCAAGCAGATCGAATACCACTGGCTCATCACCCTGAGCTGGAACAACGGGGACGCGGTCACCGCGACCACCGAGGGAACGATCAAGATCAGCGTGGAAAGCACCCGCCAGCAGGCCGTCTTGGACGTGATCTCGCACGCCAGAGGGACGGTGGGTGCGCCGGACAAGTTCTCCGTGCTCTTCCTCTCGCTGGAACCGAACGCGATCACGCCTGCTTGACGGATCGCCAGGACGTGATCCACACTGTCCCCAAGTCCGGCGTGCCCGGACACTGAACCTCCGAAGGCCCCGCAGCCAAGCACCACGGCGCGGGGCCTTCGCCATTCCCTCCCGCACCTGCCCGAGAGGATCACCGCTATGGCCGTACGCGCCAAGTTCCGCTGCACCTACGAGACGAACAAGAAGTGGGGGCCCGAAGACTCGCACGTCAGCCGCTCCTACGACTTCACGGCCGCGTATGACTCCGAGACCCCCGAGGACCAGCGCTACGCCAAGGCCACGCCCTCCGGAACTCTCACGATCCAGGTCGACAACCCCGCCGTCACCTTCGAGCCCGGCAAGTCGTACTTCCTCGACTTCACCCCTGCCGACTAAGCCGCCGCGCACATGAACTTGGAGCAGTTGTCCGAGCGGATCGCGCGCTTCCTCGGCACCGGCCGGTTCATCGCGTGGATGACCGTGGTGATCGGCGCTTGGGTGGCCTGGAACACCATGCTGCCAGGCAGTTGGCAGTTCGACCGCTACCCGTTCATCTTCCTGACGTTCGCCCTGTCCCTCCAGGCCTCGTACGCCGCCCCGCTGATCCTGCTCGCGCAGAACCGCCAGGGCGACGCCGACCGGGCTCGCGCCGAGCAGGACCTCACCACCGACACCCAGACGTTGACGCTGCTGACGGCCGTCGCCGCGCACCTCGGCGTCGCCGCAGACTGACCGACCGGAGGTGACCGTGCGACCCGTCACCCAGGACGACCGCGACGAGATCCTCCGCCGCCACGCCGCCGGCCACACCCGCAACCAGATCGCCACCGCCATGGAGCGCTCCGGCGCGACCATCTCCGGCATCGTCGCCCAGGCCGGCCAGTCCTTCGCCCGCGGCCCCGAGGTCGCAGCCGCCACCGAAGCCCGCCGCCAAGACCTCGCCGCACGCCGCCTGCTGCTCGCCGAGCAGCTCCAGGCCGACGCCGAGAACCTGCGCGAGCAACTCTGGCAGCCCGCCATCGTGTTCGCGTTCGGCGGCAAGGACAACACCTACGAAGAGCAGCTGCTCGACCAGCCGCCGGCCGCCGACAAGCGCGCCATCATGTCGACCGTCGGCATGGCCATCGACCGCTCCCTCAAGTTGGAGCCGATCCGCGACGACGCCGGCGCCGACACCGCCCGCACGATGGTCGGCCAGCTGATGGCCGGCCTGGCCGAGGTGTACCGCGAGCAGCAGGCCGAGGCTGGCGGCGGCGAGGGGGCCGGTGATGCTCCGTGATCTCCAACTGCCGCTGTCCCGAAAGCAGATCGCCTCGATCGTCGAGTCCCAGCACCGGATCAACGCGTGGGAGGGCTCGGTCCGGTCCGGGAAGACCGTCGCGAGCCTGCTGCGGTGGCTCGGCTACGTAGCCACCGCGCCGACCGGCGGCGAGCTGGTCATGGTCGGCCGCACCCGGGACAGCATCAACCGCAATGTGTTCGCGGTGCTCACCAACCCGGAGCTGTTCGGGTCGCTCGCCTCCCAGGTGCAGTACACCAACGGGGCTGCGACCGCGGTCATCCTCGGCCGGATCGTGCACGTCATCGGCGCCAACGACGCCCAGGCCGAGCCGAAGGTCCGCGGCATGACGTGCTCCGGCGCCTACTGCGACGAGGCCACGACACTGCCCGAGGCGTTCTTCGACCAGCTGGTGGCCCGGTGCTCCGTCCCGGGCGCGCAGATCTTCTGTACGACGAACCCGGACAACCCGGCGCACTGGTTCCGCAAGAAGTACCTCCTGCGGCCGGCCGAAACCCGGCTCCGCAGTTGGCACTTCACCCTGGACGACAACCCATACCTGGACCCGCAGTACGTCGCCGCCCTCAAGGCCACGTACACCGGCCTGTTCTACCAGCGGAACATCCTCGGCCGGTGGGTGCAGTCCGAGGGCGCGGTCTACGACATGTGGGACCCGGACCGGCACACGGTTGACCTGCTGCCGCAGATGACCCGCTGGCTGTCGGTGGGTATCGACTACGGCACGGTCAACCCGTTCGCCGGGCTCCTGGTCGGCCAGGGCATCGACGGCCGGCTGTACGTCACCAGCGAGTACCGCTACGACTCCCGGGCCACGCACCGGCAGTTGACGGACGCGCAGTACTCCAAAGCCGTCCAGGGCTGGCTCAAGGACCGAGCCGACCCTGAGTGGATCTTCGTGGACCCCTCGGCCGCGAGCTTCATGACGCAGCTCTGGGCCGACGGAGTGCCCGGCGTCGCCCGCGCCAACAACCAAGTCCTGGACGGCATCCGGTCCGTCAGCATGGCGCTCGCCGCCGGCCTCGTCTCCGTTCACCGCTCCTGCGCTGGCCTGTTGGACGAGCTGCCTGGCTACGCCTGGGACGACAAGGCGGCCGCCGCCGGCACCGACAAGCCGATCAAGGCCAACGACCACTCCGTGGACGCCCTGCGGTACGCCCTGCACTCCACGCTCGACACCTGGCGCCACCTGATCCGCACCGACCTGGAGGCCGCCGCATGATCCGCAACGCGAAGGTCAGCCTCCACCCCGGCGGCGGCCGAGTCGAGGTGGACGACGTCGTGCTGACGGGCGTCAGACGGGCCGTCATCGAAGGCGCCGCAGGCGAGATCCCGCAGCTCACGCTGGAGCTGATCAGTCACGAGGCCGAGATCGACGGGCAGATGCGCGTCACCATCCCGCCGAAGACCGCCGTCACCCTCGCAGCGCTCGGCTGGACCGCACCTGACGACCAGCCGCTCGACAGCCCCGGGCAGCAGTACGCGTGGCTGCACGGCTGCGGGACCCTCAACGACGGGACACCCGAGGACAGCGGCTGCTGCGCCGGCTGCCGCCGGGACCCCGATGCCCACGACCGTGAGACGTCGCCGCGCTACGTCCTCGTCCAGGTAGGGGGTCGCGCAGATGCCGCTTCCGGCTAACGACATCGCGTGGCCGCCGTACGTCCCCGAGGTGCAGACCGCCCTTCAGGACTGGTCGGCCTGGTACTCCGGCGACCCCGACAAGCTCGCCGAGCAGTACCTCTACCGGGCAACCCGCGTGCACCTGTACCGGCCAAGCCAGTACCGCGGCGGCATCTCGGGCCGGTTCGCGCGCTGGTGGTGGGGAGAGCCGGTCAGCTACGGCGAGAAGCGCGCCAAGCTCCACGTCCCGCTGGCCGGCGACATCGCCCGCGCGAGCAGCGACCTGCTGTTCTCGGAGCCGCCCAAGATCACCGTGACCGACACGGCCACGCAGGACCGCATCAACGACCTCGTCCAGGGCGGCCTGCACGCCACCCTGCTGGAGAGCGGCGAGGTGTCGGCGGCGCTCGGCGGCAACTACCTGCGGATCGTCTGGGACACCAACGTGCGGGACCGGCCGTGGATCAGCCCGGTCCACGCCGATGCGGCGATCCCCGATTTCTCGTTCGGCGTGCTCACCGCCGTCACGTTCTGGACCGTCATCGAACGCCAAGGCGCCCAGGTCATCCGGCACCTGGAACGGCACGAGCGCGGCCAGATCCTGCACGGCGTCTACGTCGGCACGGACATGAACCTCGGCTCGGCCAAGCCGCTCACCTCGTTCCCCGCCACCAAGAACTACACGCCGGTGGTCGCCACCGGGGCGCCCAAGAACCTGACGGCCGCCTACATCCCGAACATGAGGCCAGCCAGAGCCTGGCGCGAGATCCCCTCAGCCGCGTACTGGGGCGCGAGCGACTTCCAGGGCACCGAGGGCCTGATGGACCAGCTGGACGAGACGTACTCCAGTTGGATGCGGGACATTCGCCTCGCGAAGGCCCGCATCATCGTGCCGTCCGGCTACCTGCAGAGCCGCGGCCCGGGCCACGGTGCCGCGTTCGACGAGAACCGCGAGGTCTACTCGGAACTCGCCATCGCCCCAACCGACAACCAGGGCCTGACGCTCACCCAGTTCGCGATCCGGCATGTGGAGCACAAGGCCACCGCGGACTCGCTGGTGGAGCAGATCGTCCGGATGGCCGGCTACTCCACGGCCACGTTCGGCGAGCCGGACGGCGCCGCGCTGACAGCCACCGAGGTGCGGGCGAACCAGTCACGGACGATGTCCACGCGCGGCCGGAAAATCCTCTACAACACGCCTGGCCTGGCGGACATCACGGAGTCCCTGCTCGCGGTGGAGGCCGGCCCGCTGTTCAACTCCCGAGTCCAGGTCGAGCGGCCGGTCATCGAGTGGCAAGACTCCATCTCGGAAGCGCCACTGGACCTCGCCCAGACCGCCCTCGCCTTGGACCAGGCGCACGCCGCCAGCACCGAGACCCGGGTACGGCTGGTCCACCCCGACTGGGACGACCAGCGCGTGACGGCCGAGGTGTCCGCGATCCTCGCCGAGAACGGCATGGCCGTCAGCGACCCGACGATGCTCGGCGTCGGCGGCTTCGGACTCTGACCCACCGCGAGGAGGCCATCACGATGCCGGTCTCCCCAGCGGACGGCCAGGACCTTGCGCGCGCGGTTGGCGTGATCTACCAGGACGCCGAGGCAGCCCTGTTGGACCTGCTCCAGCGGGCGCTCGCCGAAGGCATCGAGTCGCCGAACTGGGCCCGGCTCAAGCTCGCCAGCATCGGCAACCTGCGTTCGGCGGTCGAGGACATGACGCGGGCGCTCCAGACGGATGCGGACGGGGCGATCGGCCGGGCCATCCACACGGCGTACGCCCGTGGCGGCCAGGCCGCGGTCGCCGAACTCGGCGCGCTCCCCGAGGGCCTGCGGCACGCCGCCCAGCTGGCGCTGCCGAACGCGGCCTCGGCGGACCGGCTCGCCGCCGAGACGATCGCCTCCACCCGGCCGATCTACCAGCGGATCCTGCGCGCTGTGCCGGACGCCTACCGCAGCATCGTCCAACGCGTCTCCGGCAGCGTCCTCCTCGGCGGCCTCACCCGGCGCCAGACCGCGCAACGTGCGCTCGACCAGTTCGCCGCCGCCGGTATCTCCGGGTTCGTGGACTCCGCCGGCCGGTCCTGGGACATGGCGTCCTACGCGGAGATGGCGGTCCGATCGGCCACCGGCCGCGCCGCCGTCCAGGGCCACGTCGACCGCCTGGAGGCGATCGGCCAGCAGTACGTCATCGTCTCCGACTCGCCGCTGGACTGCCCCCTGTGCGAGCCGTGGGATGGCGAGATCCTGTCGATCAACGGCGAGTCCGGGCCCCACACCGTGGTGATGCAGCACACGACGGTGGACGCCCGGATGGAGGTCGTGCACGTCGCCGGGTCCCTCCCGGAGGCCCGGGCGGCCGGCCTGTTCCACTGCAACTGCCGCCACTCCCTGAGCCTGTACCTGCCCGGCGTCACGACGCGGCCGACGTCCCCGCCGCATCCCGGCGGAGCGACGTACGAGGACACCCAGCAGCAGCGCTACCTGGAGCGCCAGGTCCGGCAGTGGAGGCGCCGCGCCGCGGTCGCCCTGGACGACGGCGCCCGGACGAAGGCGAACGCGCGGATCCGCGACTACCAGGGGCGCCTGCGCGAACTCACCGCGGCGAAGGACCTGCCGCGGCGCCCGGCGCGCGAGCAGATCAGCGGAGCCCGTTAGGAGCGCGTGGTCCCGACGAACTTCAGCGGTCCGGCCGACTCCCCTCTGGCGCAGACCCAAGTGTGAGGCGCGTAGAGGCATTCGACCTGCGGCTCTGCCCCGGCCTCGTAGCGCATCACCACCAACACGCCGTCTTGCAGCAGATCCCAGCGGAAGTCGGCCATCCCCGGCACGTCCTTATAGCTCTTCTCCCATCCTTCTTCGTCCGTCGTCGCTGGCCTGTCGTCGAAGTTGATGAAGACGCTCATGTCTCGACGGTAGGCCCGTCCCCCCAATCTCGCCCGCCAGGAGCGGGTGCCCCACCGACCAGCCCCAGGAGGGCCGATCATGCACGCCCAGTTCAAGCACCCGCTCGCCACCCACGCCGCCATGACAGTGCTCGGCCACCGCCGCAACGGTGCGCCGATCTACGCCATCGCGGGTGGCAACGGCGAAGGTGAAAGCACCGCTGGCTCGGCCGACGGAACCGGCGCTGACGCAGGTCAGACGGGTACTGACGGCCAGCAGCAGACCGCCACGACGCAGCAGGGCACCGCCCAGCAGAGCGCTGGCACGAAGGACTCCAGCGCCGACCTGGCGGCCACCGTTGCCCGCCTGGAGAAGCAGCTCGCTGACGCCCGCAAGGACGCCGGCGCCGCGCGCGTCAACGCCAAGCAGACAGCCGCCGACGAGGCCCGGGCCGAACTTGCCCAGCAGATCGGCAAGGCCCTCGGCCTGGTGAAGGACGACACCCCGCCGGACCCCGCGAAGCTCGCCGAGCAGATTGGCACGCAGACCGGCCGCATCACGGACCTGGAGTCCACGTTGCGCGCCAAGGAGGTCGAACTCGCGGTCCACGCGGCCGCGGAGAAGTTCCAGGCGAAGGCGGGCGCGCTGCTGGACAGCCGCTCCTTCGTCAAGGCCGTCCGGGCACTCGACCCGGCCGCCGCCGACTTCACCACCCAGCTCGACGCGGCCATCAAGACGGCCGTCGACAGCAACCCGCAGTACCGCGTGACGCCCCAGGCGGGCCGATCCGGCGCCGAGATCGCCGGCGGGTCCGGCGAGACAGGCAAGACCCGCGCCAGCACCCTCGGCGCCGCGATCAGCGGCCACTACCAGACCTGACAGGAGGCACACTCGTGCCCGTCACGCTTGCCCAAGCCCAGCTCAATACGCTTCCGGATATTGACTGGAACGTCATCGACAACCTGCGCCGCAACTCGTGGGTGCTGGACCAGATGGTGTGGGACGACACCGTCACCCCCGGCACCGGAGGCGGTTCCCTCACCTACGGCTACACCCGACTCCTGGCCGCCGCGGCTGCATCGTTCCGTGGCTACAACGAGGAGTACCCGGCGTCGCAGGCCAGCCGCCAGCAGTTCCAGGTGCAACTGCACCCGCTCGGCGGCACGTTCACCGTGGACCGTACCCTCGCGACCCTCGGTAACGCCGCGACCAACGAGATCATGTTCCAGCTCGCGCAGAAGCTCACCAGCGTCAGGACCCTGTTCCAGCAGCAGCTGATCCTGGGTGACTCCGCTGTGGACGTCAACGGATTCGACGGCCTCAACAAGTCCCTGACCGGCACGAACACCGAGTACCTGCCGCTGAACGAGGGCAACAGCCTCGGGTTCACCGACTGGTCGGCCGCCGCGATCACCACCGAGGACAAGGCCATGGCCGCGTTCGACAGCCTGGACGACTGGCTGTCGCGGATCCTCGCCTCCCAGGTCGGTTCCGGCGACGGCGGCAACACCGCCACCGGCTCCCTGCCGCCCGGCGTGAAGGCCATCTGCGGCAACACCAAGAGCATCGCGCGCCTGCGGTCCCTGGCCCGCCGCGCCTCGCAGTTCACGTCCGTCAAGGACGACCTCGGCCGGCAGATCGACATGTACGGCCAGTGGGTGCTGGTCGACATGGGTGACCGGGTGGACGGCTCCGCGCCGATCATCCCGATCCAGGCGCTGGACGCCGACGGCGGCGGTCCGGGCGGTGTCATCTCGGGCCTGACCGACCTGTACGCGATCAGCTTCGGCCTGGACGCGCTGCACGGCGCGACCGCAGCCGGCCGTCCGCTCGTCCAGACGTGGCTGCCCGACTTCTCGCTGCCGGGCGCCGTGAAGAGCGGCGAGATCGAGATGGGCCCGCTCGCCGCGGTCCTGAAGAACACCCGCACCTGCGGCGTGTTCCGGAACGTGAAGGTGAGCTGACGATGCCCAAGTACCTGATCCAGACGCTCGACCCGCGATTCCGTGGCGAGATCGTCGGTGTCACCTTCACCGACGGCGCGGCCATCGTCGACACCGACGAGAGCCCCGCGGCGTTCGCGGCTTACAGCTACTTCCAGCGCACCTCCTACTCCCTCTCCCCGGTCGAGGAGGCGGCTCCGGCCGAGGACAGCACCGGCCCGGGCCCCGAGGATCCGGGCCCGTTCGACCCCGGCACGCACTCCGTGCCCGAGGTCCTCGCCTACCTCGCCACCGCCGGCGCGGACGAGCAGGCCCGCGTCCGCACCGCCGAGGCGGTCGGCAAGAACCGCAACTCGATCCTCGGCGGCACCGCGTCCGTCGAGGCCAACCCGCAGCAGGGAGCGCAGTCGTGACCACCAACGGACGCTATCTCGGCGTCATCCGCGACGAACTCTCCTACGTCGCGGACGTCGTGCGCCAGGAACTCGGCGGCGTCGACCCGGCCGCCGCGTTCTACCGCTCCAACATGCGCAGGTTGGACGCCACCGCGGACACCGGCGCGCTCACGTCCGGCGTCATGACGTCCGTCCTCAAGTACTACCGCAAGGGCGACATCGTCACGAGCTTGACGTTCCGCTCCGGCGGCACCGCGGCGGTGGCCCCCACCAACTGGTGGTTCGCGCTCTACTCCGCCGCGACGACGCCGGCCCTGCTCCAGCAGAGCGCCGACCAGCTGACCACCGCGTGGGCCGCGACGACCAACAAGACGCTGGCGTTGGCCGCGCCGGTCATCATCCCCGCTGACGGCTGGTACTGGGACGCGGTCATGGTCAAGGCGACCACCGTCCCCAGCCTGGTGGGGATCTCGACCACCGCGTCCGCCGGCATCGTCGCGGGCGAGCGGAACCTCGCCCAGACGTCCGGCTCCGGCCTGGCGGGCATTGCGCCGGCCACGATCGCCTCCCCGACGGCCGCGGCCACCGTGCCGCTGGTCATCGCCACCTGACAGGGGCTGAACCATGGCACTGCAGAACACCCAACTCCTCGTCTCCGTCATGGGGATGCTCACCGGAACGCCGCCGATCGCGGGCGCCACCCCGCAGCTGCCTTTCAGCCAGCTGTACCCCGTCGGGCTCGGCACCGGCACCGGCTCCGGGCAGGCCGACAAGATGTGGGCGGCCGGCGCCCGGACCCTGGCCGCGTCCACCGGCGAGGACATCGACCTCGCCGGCACTCTGGTCGACGTGTTCGGCGGGACGCTGAACCTGGCCCGCGTGAAGGGTCTGGTCATCGCGGCCAACGCGGCGAACACCAACGCCGTGGTCGTCGGCAACGCCGCCGCGAACGGCTTCATCAGCTGGGTCGGCGCGGCGACGCACACCGTCAGCGTCCGGCCGGGCGGCGTGCTCGCGCTCTTCGCGCCGGACGCCACCGCCTACCCGGTGACCAGCGGCACGGCCGACCTGCTGCACATCGCCAACGGCGGCGCCGGCTCCAGCGTCCAGTACGACATCGTCGTCATCGGCTCCAGCGCGTAGGAGGTGCCTGATGGCCCGCGTGTACGCCACCCCGACCGACTGGCAGGCATACACCGGGCAGGCCCCGGACGCCGGCACGCTGCAGCTGCTCGCGGACGCCTCGCGGATGCTGGAGTCGGTGCTGTTCCGGCTCTGCCACTACGTCCCCGACCCGATCACGGGCATGCCGATCAGCCCGACCGTGCTGGCCGCGTTCTCGGACGCGGTGTGCGCCCAGGCTCAGTGGTGGCTGGCGGTCGGCGACACCATCGGCATCGGCGGGGTCGGCACGTACGCCACGATCCGGATCGGCACGATGCACCTCCAGGACCCCAAGGTCGGCACGGCGTCCGCGTCGGCGGCCCGTCAGATCGCCCCGAAGGCGTACGACGCACTGCGGTCACCGGACTTGACCGGCGACATCTTCCGGATGGGTGGGGCAGCGGCATGGTGACCGGCGTCCCGGGCTTCCTGCTGGTCCACCAGGTCACCGTGGAGCCGTACTTGGGCGATGGGGCGTACGGGCCCAGCTACGGCGTCCCGGTCCCGGTCGCGTGCTTCTTGGACGAGACGACGCGGATGGTCCGGGCGAAGGACGGCCGCGAGATCACCAGCTCCAGCACCGCGTACTGCCAGCTGGGCGTTACCTGCCCGGCGGACTCGCGGGTGACGCTGCCTGACGGCCGTCAGACGACCGTCATCGCCGCGATGCGCCGCGACGGCGGCACCCTGCCAGTCCCCTCGCACCTCGAAGTCCAACTCACCTGAGGAGGCCCCGGTGGCTCAGAGCACGTCGTTCAAGTGGGAGGGCCGCGCATGGCTGACCCGGACCAAGGTGGCAGCCCGGCACGGTGTCGAACTGGCCCTGGAGCACACCCTCGCAGTGTCGAAGACGCTCGTCCCGCTGGAGGAGGGGACGCTGGAGCGCTCCGGCAAGGTCACCATGGGCGCCGGCGCCGAGGGTGCGATCAGCTACGACACGGTGTATGCCCGCCGTCAGCATGAGGAGTTGACATGGAAGCACGCCCCGGGCCGGCAGGCGAAGTACCTCGAACAGCCGATGAACACCGAGGCCGCAACGATGCTCGCGATCATCGCGGCCACGGTCAGGCGCGAGGGCTTCCTGGGCGGCCGACTTGGCTGATCTCGCCGAGGGCATCGCCAAGTACCTGACCGCTCGCGGGCTGCTCAACTACCAGCCCGACGGGCCCGGCGGTGACACCTTCGTGGACACGATGCCGCCGCAGCCGGACCAGGCCGTCGCGCTCACCCTCTACGGCGGCCCGGAGCCGGACCCAGAGAGCGCCGACGACGAGGTGTCCCTCCAGGTCCGCATCCGGGGCACGGAGGACCCGCGCCTGTCGCGCCGACGCTCGCAGGCGATCTACAGCGTGCTGCACGGCGCGGCCGGCCTCACCCTGCCGAACGGCGACTTCCTGATCCTTTCGATCGCCCAGCAGACCACCACGGCGCTCGGCATCGACACCAACGGCCGTCACGAGCACGTCGTCAACTACCGCATGACCTATACCAACCAGACAGAGAACCGCAGCTAGGAGGGCCGGATGGCCACGAAGAGAATTGAGGCGCGCGGCTGGATTTTCCAGGTCGCCGTCGGCGCCACCCCGACCTGGACGCCGGTCGCCGGCCTCAAGACGTTCACGTTCAACCCCGGGGACAAGGCCGTCCAGACCGACGCGACGGACTTCGACTCGCAGGGCCAGTACGAGGAGGTCGTGCTCCAGCGCGGCGGCACGATGAAGGTGGACGGGACCGCGCGCCGGGATCCGGCGACCGGCCTCGCCGACCCGGGGCAAGCCGCGCTCGACGCCCTCGCGCAGGGCCTCGCGGACACCTCGATCGGACAAATTCGGTTCCGCTACCGGACCGAGACGCAGTGGCGCGTCTGGACCGTCACCGCCAAGGGCGCTGAGGTGGGTGGCGCGACGAACGACCTCAGCAAGTGGGGCATGGAGCTGACCCGCACCGGCGCCGAGACCTACACGAGCGCGCCGTGAGCCGTCGATCTGCACGCCGCGCACCCCAGCGCGCCGCCCCCAGCAGGCCCGAACCCATCCAGGACGACCTGGACGAGGACTTCGAGGACGAAGGCCCCGAAGACGACCTGGACGGCAACGCGTACGAGGACGACGAAGACGGCCCCGAGCCGCTGGAGTGCACCAACGCGGACGACTTCTTCGCCGCCGAGGTGTCCAAGGTCCGGCCAGCCGTCCTGCGACTCTACGGCGAGACGCACACCTTGCCGACGACGGTCCCGCTCGCCTTCACCCTGCTGACCGAGCGGCACGCCGGCGACGACACCATCGAGTCGTTCCGCACCGTCCTCGCGCCGGTGTTCGGTGAGGACGCCCTGGACCACTGGCTCGCGTCCGGAATGGACGCCCGGCAGCTGTCCATCGTGCTGATCTGGTCCGCGCAGAACATGCAGCACCCCGGCAGCCTCTCCTTCGCCGACGCCGCCAAGACGCTGGACGAGCGGCAGGCCCGGGGAAAAGCACTGCCGAACCGGGCGGCTCGCCGCGCCGGCTCTGGCGGGCGGTCCTCCAGCACTGGGGGTTCCTCGAAGCGGACTTCCGCCGCGAGTACCAGCTGACCCCTGCCGCGATCGCGGCCATGTCCACACGCGAGTTCATCGTGTGCCTCACGGGCCTGACGCTCGAATCACGGTGGCTCCAGGCATACAGGGCCCAGCCCATCCGGGCTGACACCCCCGAAGCGATCAGCAGCCTCTTCGGCTCCTACAACGGCCAGGAGGCGATCAGCGATGTCGGGGATGACGGTTGGTGAGCTGTCCGCCACGTTCACCGTGGACGCTGCTCAGGCTGAGGCCGCGATGGCCCAGCAAGAGGCCGCGATGCGGGCGCTGGAGCGCAACACCGCCGAGACCGCCGCCAGCATCCGCCGCGACCTGGAGGCAGCGCTCCGCCGACTGCCGACGGTACGCATCGACGCGAACTCCACACCGCTCGACGAGCGGTTGCTGGTGGTCCGTCAGGAGCTGAAGGACCTCTCCCGCGAGCGGGTGGGCGTCACCATCTCCACGGAGGACGCCCAGGCGAAGGTCGACGCTCTGTCGGCTGAGCTGGTGGAGCTCAACCGGGCGAACCCCAGCCCGCGGGTGGAGCTCGGGACTCGGCAGGCGTATGAGGCGCTTGACGCACTCCAGATGCAGCTGACGCAGTTGGCGCACGAGGATGCGGCGCTGGTTGTCCATGTGGACACCGAGCGGGCCAGAGCCGAGCTCGAGGCGGTTGCCGCTGAGGCTCAACGGGTGGCCGCCGAGGACCCGCACATCACTGTTGATGCGGACACCGAGCGGGCCCGCGTGGAGCTGGAGGCCATTGCTGAGGAGGCGCGGCGCGTCGGCGCCGAGAACCCGCGCATCACCGTCCGCACGGACACCAGCGACGTCTCCAAGGCCAAGAGCGATGTCAGCGCACTGGGTGGTGTGCTGTCGTCGGTCGGCTCGGGCCTGTCCGCGTTCGGCGGGCAGGCCGCGATGGGTCTGGGGATGCTCGGGGGCGCGGCTCCGGTGATCGCCGGGGTAGCAGCAGCGCTCGTGAACATCCTGCCGGCCGCCGGGACCGCGGCGACCGGACTCCTGATGGTGGCGTCGGCCGGCGCGGCCATCAAGATCGGCACGTCTGGCATCGGCTCAGCGATTCAGGCGGCGTTCGCTCCGCCTGCGGGCGGGGCGTCAGCCGCGGTCAACTCGGCCCAGCAGGTCGCCAACGCACAGTTGGCGCTCAAGGACACGATCACCAACACGGCGGACGCCAACGTGAAGGCGGCCCGGGCCGTTGGCGATGCCCAGCGGACCCTCGCGGACGACGTCCGCTCCTCTGCCGACGCGCAGGTCCAGGCCGCCCGGTCGGTCGCCATGGCCGAGCGCACCCTGGCGGACGACCAGAAAGCAGCCCGCCAGGCCCAGTTGGACCTCACGGCCGCCCGCAACCAGGCCAAGCAGGATCTGGAGGACCTCAACAACCAGGTCATCGACGCGGCCAACGCGCAGCGGGGCCAGCTGCTCCAGGTCCAGCAGGCCAAGATCACGCTGGACCAGACGATGCGGTCGCCGCAGGCTTCGCAGGCGGCCCGCGAGCAGGCCCAACTGTCGTATGACGAGGCCGTTCAGCAGCTGTCCGAGCAGGGCCTGGCACTGGACCGCCTCAAGGCGAAGCAGGCGACGGCCAGCAAGGCCGGCGTGGACGGCTCCGCCCTGGTCGTCGCCGCTCAGGACAAGGTCGCCAGCGCCAACCGGACGGTCGGCGACCAGAGTCAGGCCGTCGCGGACGCCCAGGTGAACGCGGCCCGATCGGTCGAGGCCGCGCTGCGCAAGGTGGCCGACCAGACCCGCGCGGTTGGGGACGCACAAGAGCAGCAGGCCAAAACCGCGTACCAGGGCGCCGAGGCCATCACGAAGGCCGAGCAGGCCTTGGCGCAGGCTCACCAGTCGGCGGCCGCCGGCGCGAACGCGCTCAACGCGGCCCTGGCCAAACTCTCGCCGAACGCCCGCGCGTTCGTCCAGGAGATCATCGCGCTCAAGCCCCAGCTGGAGGGCCTCAAGCTCGCCGTCCAGGACAAGCTGTTCCAGGGCCTTGCTGGCACGCTCGGATTGACCGCGCGCGAGGTGCTGCCTGCGCTGCGGGAGGGCCTGGTCGGGTCGGCCGGCCAGCTCAATGTGATGGCGTCGGGCGCGATGATGGCGGCCGGGAACCTCGGTCAGTCCGGGGTGCTGGGGCGGGCGCTGGCCTCGGCCAACATCGGGCTCGGCAACCTGGCTGGCATCCCGGGGCAGATCGTCACCGGCTTCGGGCAGATCGCCGCGGCGGCGGGGCCGGCGTTCGATCGGATCACGGGCGGCGCCGGCCGACTGGCCACCACCATCTCCGAGAAGCTGTCCGCCGCGTTCTCCTCGGGCGGCATGGGCAAGGCGATCGACCTCGCCGTTGGCCTGATCGGCCAGCTGGGCGACGTCGTCGTCAACGTCGGCAAGATCCTCGGCGATGTGCTCGGCGCCGCGGCTCAGACCAGCGGCGGGTTCGTCGGCACCCTGGTCAAGATCTCGGGTGCGATGGCGGCCGCGTTCGCCACTCCGGCTGTCCAGTCCGGGTTGCAGGCCCTCTTCGGGGTGATGGGCACCCTGGCCAGCACGGTTGCGCCGCTGCTCGGCCAGGCCCTCCAGGTCGTAGGACCTGTGCTGGCTGCGCTCGGCCCTCCCGTCCAGGTGCTGATCCAGGCCCTGGGCGCCGGCGGGCTATCCCCGATCATCGCTGCGCTAGGTCCTGTGCTGCTGGTGGCGGCCAAGGCGGTCGGCCAACTGGTCATCGGGGCCTCGCCGTTGCTCGGTTTGGTCGGCACGCTGGTCTCCGCCCTGCTGCCGTCGCTGACCCCACTGCTGGCCGGGGCGGGCCTGATCTTCCAGCAGCTCTCGCCGCTGGTCCAGGCCCTGTCCGGTGCCCTGGCCGCCGCGCTTGGCCCGATCCTCGCCCAACTGCCCGCCCTAATAACACCGTTCGTCACGATTTTGACCGATTTGACCGGCGCCCTTCTTCCGGTCCTGACCCAGCTGATCACTCAACTGCCACTCGCGAGCCTGGGCCAGAGCTTCGCTCAGATCGCGATCGCACTAACCCCGCTGCTCGCCCAACTCGCTGTTCTGGTAGGCGATCAGCTGCGGACCATGATGCCGCTGTTCGGTCCGATCATCGTGGCCGTGGCCCAGCTCGCGGCGATCTTCGCTGGCCAGCTGGCCCGGGTCATCCAGTCCGTGGTGATCCCGACGATCCAGGCCGTCACGGACCTGCTGCACGGCAACTTCTCCGGCGCGGTGGACGCCGGGAAGACCGCCCTGTCCGGGCTCGTCTCCTTCGTCACGGACGAGTTCACGAAGATCCCCCAGGCGGTGCTGAACATCCTTGGCGATCTGGCATCGGCGCTGTTCACCGCCGGATCGAAGATCATCGGCGGCCTGATCGACGGCATCAAGTCCAAGGTCGGCGATGTGAAGGACGCGGTCGGCAGCGTGCTCTCTGGGGCCCGCAACCTGCTGCCGTTCAGCCCGGCGAAGGAGGGGCCGTTCTCCGGCTCTGGCTGGTCTCTGTACTCCGGCCAGTCCATCAGCCACGCGCTGGCGGACGGCATCCTCGGCGGCCAGGGCCGCGTCAAGGCGGCCACCGCGAGCCTGATGTCCACCGCTCACGGCGGCCTCGGGGGCGCCATGGGCGGCCAGTTCGCGATGGCCGGCGGCGGCGCGGCCGGCGCCTTCGGCGGTGGTCTGCACATCCAGAACTACCACGAGTCCGCCAGCGGCAACGCCCGCTCCACGGCGGAAGAGCTGCTGTGGCTCGGCAAGGGCAGGGGGTGATCCGTGGCTGGCGAGTTGGTCACCGGCCCGGGCCTGATCCAGTGGGGCAACCTGCTGCTCGGCCGCTCCCGCGCGGGTGGTGTCGCCACCAGCCCGTACCGGTGGCGGACGATCACCGGCTGGCAGGACACCCCCGGCCTGGACTCGGGGACAGTGCTGCGCGCGCAGGACCACGGTGGCTGGCCCGGCCGGCTGCTCGCGCAGACCCGCACCATCACGGTCGAGGGCCTGATGGTCCGCAGCGCGCCCGGGCAACTCGGCACCGCGGTGCGCACGCTGGAGGCCGGCACGCCGTTCGGCCCGGACACCGAACAGCCGCTCGTCATCCAGATCGACGAGCGGGGGCCGCTGCTGGTCTGGGCCCGCCTGATCCGCCGATCCATGCCGGTCGGCCCGACGTGGCAGATCGGCAACTCGGCCGGAGGCGCGCTCCAGTGGGAGGCGACCGACCCGCGCCGGTACGTGGTCGCCGAGCAGTCCGGCATCACCGGCCTGCCGGCGCCGGAGTCCGGCCTCAACTGGGGCAGCCCGGAGACCGGGCTCGCCTTCGGGACGCCGACGGAGACCGGGCTCGCCTGGGGTACCCCGGGCAGCACCGGCGACATCACGATCGTCAACTCCGGCACCGCGCAGGCCAACCCCATCGTGGAGTTCCGGGGCCCGGCCGTCACCCCCAGCCTCACCCTGCTGGCGACGGGCCAGGTGCTGGAGTACGGCATCACCCTGGCGCTCGGCGACGTCCTCACCGTGGACACGTGGGCGGGCACGGTGCTGCTCGGCGGTCAGTCCCGGATCGCCACGGCCACGCTCCGCAGCTCGCCCGAGGGCGCGTTCGTGCTGCCGCCCGGCTCCTCCACTCTCTCGTTCCGCGCTGCCCCGGGCAGCACCGATCCCGCAGCGTCCGCCACCGTGCGGTACCGCTCGGCCTACTGGTAGGAGGCCCCGTTGACGGTCAAGTCCGCATGGCACAGCAACCCGGGCCAGACCCGGGCCGACACGAGGTTGAGCCCCATCGGGACCTTCACGCCGCTGGACGCCACCCAGACCCGCGCCGGCGTCGTCCCCGGCGGCACCGGCCTGAACCTCACCGGCGCCACCATGACCGGCACGATCGCCATCGGCCGGGCAGTCGTCCAGGGAACCGCCACCCAGGGCGCCTACCCGGTCGTCGTGACCGCCGCCGAGACCTTCACCGTCGCCAACGGCCACGCCTCGCTCCCGCGGATCGACAGCGTGTTCGCCGTGGCGTATGACCAGCTGTTCGACTCCTCCGGCCAGACCCTCCCGGCGATCGTCTACACCCAAGGCACCGCCAACGCGTCCCCCGTCGCGCCGTCCGCGCCGGCCACCGGCACCGCGTACCTCAAGCTGTGGGACATCGCGGTCCCGGCCGGCGCGTCGGCCGGCGTCCCGATCAACTGGGCGACCGCGCTCACCGATCAGCGCGTCTACACGGTCGCGGTCGGCGGCATCGTCCCCTCTGGGTCGGTGGCCGGCGCGTACGTCGGGCAGTGGCGGGACAATGCGGGTGTGCTGGAGCGCTGGACCGGCAGCGTCTGGGAGTCCACGCTCCGGGTCCAGAACGGCGGCACGGTGCTGGTCGGCGACGTGCCGATCACCCGCACCTCCGCCGGAGTGGCGCAGGTCGGCGGCGGCCTGGTCGTCACCGGCGTCGGCGGGTTCGTCACCCTCGTCAAGCCGAGCAATACGACCGTCACGAACAACGCGACGTTGGGCGTCGACCCGCACATCACGCTGCCGGTCGTCGCCAACGCCCAGTATCTGCTGGACGGCTACCTCGACTACGACGGGACGTTTGGCGCCGGCGGCATCCAGCTGGACTGGTCCGTGCCGGCCGGGGCGTCGATGCGGTGGGCGCCGCTGGGCAACGCGAGCGCCGACACCACGCAGAAGTACACGTCCAACGGGACGCCGGTGGGCTCGGCCGTGGCCGCGGGGACGTACGGGACCGGTGGCCAGCACAACACGCTCTCACCGCGCGGGTACCTCGCCACGGCGGGTACGGCGGGCAACATCACGCTGCGGTGGGCCCAGGCCGCGGCGAGCGCGGGCGGGACCACGCTGTACGCGAACTCGTGGGTCCGTCTGCACCGGATCGCCTGATGGCCTACCGCCTGAGGGTGTGTGACCTGCGATCGGATCAGGTGATGGACATCCTGCCGATCCAGGGCGTGACGTTTGACGACTACATCGGCAAGACGGGCAGTCTCAGCGGCACGATCCCGGTGCCGGACGCGGGGATGGCCCGGCGGTGCCAGGACGCGATCCAGCCCGGCCGCACGATGGCGTGGCTGGAACGCGGCCAGGACGTGGTGTGGGGCGGCCCGATCTGGGTGGCCACACCGACGCGGGACGAGCGCGGGTACTACACGCTGCCCGTCCAGGGCGCCGGCGTCGAGTCGTACTACCGGGCCCACCGGCAGCAGGTCGACACCCTGATTTTCACGGCCACGGACCAGCTGGACATCGCGCGCAGTCTGATCTCGTACGCGACGTCCCGAGCCGGCGGGGACATCGGCGTTGAGATCGACTACACGCTGGAGTCCGGCGTGCCGCGTGACCGCACGTACCAGGGTGCTGACCTCCAGTGGGTCGGTACGCACCTGGATCAACTGGCGGCGACTCAGGGCGGGTTCGAGTGGCGGATCAACTGCTACCGGACGTCGGACGGGATGCGGCACAAGGCGCTCCAACTTGGGTACCCGAAGATCAGAATTGGGAGCACGGACACGGTGCTGACGAGCCCGGGCCCGATCACCGCCTACTCCCTGCCGCAGGACGCCACGGTCCAGGCCAACAGCTTCATCGCGCGCGGCTCGACGGTCAACATCAACCTGACCGCCGCGAGCTTCCCGCTGATGTCCGGGCCCTGGACAACGCCCGCGGACTACGCGGCGGGCTGGCCGCTGCTGGAGGGATCCGCGGACTACTCCTCGGTCGCAGACCAGACGATCCTCGACCAGTACGGGCAGGCCGGCCTCGCCCGGTGGGTGCGCCCCATCACCATCCCCTCGGTGCGGGTTCTTACCGCGGCTGGCCCGCTGCCGGAGATCGGGTCCACGATCCGCCTGCGGATCCAGGACGTCTGGTACCCGGCTGGCTATGACGCCCGCTGGCGGCTCGTGGGCTACAAGGTGAGCCCCGAGGAGCGCGGCCGGCCGGAGACCACTGACCTCTACCTGGGAGCGCTCTGACCATGGCGGAGATTCCGATCGACATCCTGGACACGATCCGAGGGCTCCAGGACCGGCTCCGGTTCCTGGAGGGCCGCGCGCAGATCCGGCCCGCCATGACCCAGATCGCCGGGGGCGACGTCACGGTGGGGCAAGGCGGAACGTTCAAGGTCGCCACCTCGACCGGCGGCCCGCAGTTCTACGTCGGGCAGATCTCCCCCAACCACCCTGACGGGTCCGCGCAGCGTGGACTGCTGCTCTACCGAGAGGACGGCACGCCCGTCCTGTCGGTGTATACGGCCGACTCGTCCCCGCAGGGACTCGTGATCTACGACGCGGGCGGCAACGTGGTGTTCGCTGACGACCGAGTCTCGGGGCAGGGACTCGCGTCACCGTACCTGGGCCAGAGCGGTTGGTTCGGCGCAACGGAGTACCCGACCGCGACGACGACTGGCGGCGGGTTCGTCACCGTCCAGCACCTGCCCTGGATCAAGCAGCACCCCAGGGTCGAGGCGAATTACCTGGTGCGCTGCTCGGATGGTGCCACGTCGGGCGAGATCCGATTGGTCGACGACAGCGGTACCCAGATCGGCCCGACGGTGGCGGTTGGCCTGGGCGGCTTCACCTACAACAGCCTCGCTGGTCCGCTGGCTGGCGTGTTCCAACAGCGGATGTACCTGCACTGGCAGGCCCGCACCACGGCGGGCACGGGCACCATCGGCGTCAAGGGACTGAGCACCTACGGGATTCAGAGCTGACCTACGGCAGGGCGGCCTTGGTGGGGGTCTCAGTGGAGCCGGGGCCGCGGCTGGGGTAAGGACCGTTGTCGACGGTGCCTCCGCCGCCGTTGTTCTGGCCGGCGACCGCGCCGGGCGGGTCGGTCGAGATGACCGGTGGCGGGGTGGTTGCGGGGGTGGTCGGGTCAGCTGTCGCTGCGGTCTGCGGGGTGCTCAACTTCTGGGCTGCCTTCGTTGGGGGGCTCGTGGTCGCCCGGTGGCTCGGGGTGGGGCTCGGTGTCGGTGCGGTGCTGGTCGGGATCGCGGTGGGGCTGGCTGGCGGCGTGGTCGGGGTCGGGCTGGGCGTCAGCGAGTCGCTCGCGGACGCAGTGACCTGGTCGGCCGCCGGCACCGTCCGACCACCCGCTCCGCCGCCACCGCTGCCGCCAGCGGCGAGCGCCACCGACGTTGCACCGCCCCCGGCCAATACGACCACTACCGCGGTCGCCGCCCAGTTCCGCCTGCTCATCGTCTTCATCTCGGACCCCCCAGGTCTCGTATCGATTCGCCGACGGTACACCCGGCGACGACACGATCGTCACAAATCACGGACCTGCCTGCCGAGTTCAGGCAGTTCAGCAGAATCCTCAGGAGGAGCACCATGCAGCTTGTCACCCGCGCCCAGCTCGGCTGGCCCGCCTCGGCGGCCGCCGACCAGCCGAGCACCCTCGGCGTGAAGATCCACTACGAGGGCACCCCGGTCAGCCCGGACCTCACCGGCGACCACACCAAGTGCCTCCAGGAGTGGCAGGCCATCCGGGCCTCCCACATGGCGAACACGGCCGAGGGCTACGTGGACGTGGCGTACAACTTCGCGGCCTGCCCGCACGGCTACCTGCTGGAGGGCCGGGGCCTCGGCAAAGAGACGGCGGCCAACGGCAACCAGCCGCTCAACCACGCGCACTACGCGATCGTCGGCCTGGTCGGCTCGGCCGGCCTGACCCAGCCCACGGACGCGATGCTGAACGGCCTGCGCGACGGCATCGACTACCTGCGCGCGAACGGCGCCGGCCCGGAGATCAAGGGCCACCGCGACGGCTACCCCACCGACTGCCCGGGGGACGCGCTGTACGCGTGGGTGCAGGCGGGCGCCCCGCGCCCCGGCAGCACTCCGGCGCCGCAGCCCGCTCCGACCCCGCAGCCGGCCCCGGCGCCCGCACCGAGCGGCCCGGCGTGGCCGGGCGAGTACCTGAGCGTGCGCTCCCCGATGCTGCACGACGACAACGTCCGCGCCTGGCAGCAGCGGATGGCCGACCGCGGCTGGTCGATCACCGTGGACGGCTGGTACGGCAACGCCTCGGCGGGTATCTGCCGCCAGTTCCAGGCCGAGAAGGGCCTCACCCAGGACGGCATCGTCGGCCCGCTCACCTGGGCTGCCGCGTGGAACGCACCCATCACTCACTGACCTGACAGGAGATCAACTCATGTCCCTCGTTGACCAGATCAAGACCGACCTCGCCAGCGCGCACGTGCGGCAGCAGGCCGGCCGGTTCGTCCGCCTGACCGCGATCGCGTTCGGCGCCCAGCTCGCGGCGATCGGCACCGGCCACCTGGACCGGTCCGCGCTGATCGGCGCCGCGGTGGGCGCGGTGGAGGCGGCGTACCGGCAGTGGGCGCCGGTGGTGCCGTGGACGGCGCTGGCCGAGCGCCTGCACCTGCTGGGCGCCGTGCAGGCGGCCGCGGTTCCGCCGGTGCCGCCGGCCGTGGTCACGCCGCCGACCCCGGCTCCGGTCGTCGCTCCGGCCGTTGCCCCGGCGGTGACCGACGCGCCCCCGGCGAGCGGCGTGTGAACGACAGCACTGGGAGCGCCGCACTGGACCACCTGGTGGTCTGGTCCGTCGCGGCGGCCGCGATCGCGGCCGCTCTGGCGATGCTCTGGCGGCTCACCCGCGGTGCCCGGCGCGTTCTCGCGCGCTTGGACGAGTTCGCGGACGACTGGAACGGCACCCCTGGCCGGCCCGGCGTGCCTGGGCACGACGGGGTGATGTCCCGGCTCGGTGGCATCGAGGAGCGGCTGATCGCGGTCGAGCACGAGATGCATCCGAACTCGGGCTCCAGCATGCGGGATGCGATCGACCGGGTAGCGGTCCAGGTCGGCGTCGTCCCGCCGGAGCAGTAGAACTACCACGCCCCCGTTCCGGCCTTGCGCCGGGCGGGGGCGTTTCGTCGTCTATCTGCCGGTTTCGACTGGCGAAGCGGTCTGTTCGTAACCCGTTTGGCAG
>FTKT01000306.1_pt2 | contig 42658 bp, 32 predicted proteins | sample 1658271 | NCBI WGS metagenome assembly FTKT01 (sample SAMEA3914811, study PRJEB12502) | metagenome | biome: forest; material: soil | place: Canada | collected 2011-08-04 | depth 0.3 m | reverse complement strand
GCTGGGCGCCGCGCTGCTCGCCTCCGGCGTCAACCTCGTCAGCTCCTCGCTGGCAGTGCACTTCGGCATCGCCGTCGTCGTCCTGCTGCTGCTGATCGGCTTCGCCCAGTCGGGGCTGCTGACGGAGGGTCAACTGGCCGAGGGCGCAGCGGTGAAGGCCGAGCCGGCCGAGGAGTCGCAGCCCGCCGGGAAGGGCCGCCGCAAGTTCACCCCGCCCTCGCGCCTGACGATCTGGATGGGCGGCGCGATGGCGTTCGGCACCGTCACCGAAGGCGCCATGAACGACTGGTCGGCGCTCTACCTCAAGGACGTCGCCAAGGCGGCCGCGCAGTTCGCGCCGCTGGGCATCGCGGTCGTCTCGGTGATGATGGTGCTGGCCCGGATCTTCGCGGACGGCTGGCGCAGCCGGTTCGGCGACGGGCGGATCGTCCGGGTCGGCAGCGCGCTGGCCGGCGCCGGGCTGGCGCTGGCGCTGCTGGTCGGCGGCGTGGTGCCGGCGCTGGTCGGGTTCGCCTGCGTCGGGCTGGGTGTCGCGGCCGTGACGCCGTGCGTCTATGTGGCCGCGGCGCGGCACGGCTCCGACTCGCTCTCGCTGGTCGCCTCGATGGGCACCGTCGGGCTGCTGGCCGGGCCGGGGATCATCGGCTTCATCGCCAACGCCAGCGGCCTGGTCTGGGGGATGGGCGCGGTCGCCGCCTCGGCGGTGATCGTCTCGCTCTGCGCCACGCAGATCCGCTGGCCCGCCCTCGCCGAGGCCTGATCCGGGCGGCGGACAGCGCCTCCTGACGGCTCGTGGACGCCGTCAGGAGGGCCCCTCGCGGGCGGCGGCGGGGCCCGCGGACCGGGGCCGTCGCGCAGTGTCCCAGGCCGTGGCCGATTCGGGGAGTCGGCAGGCCGCACCCAGCGGAAGCGTGCGACACTGCGCCAATGCCGTCGCTCACACAGCGCGCGCTGGCCAAGGTGCCCGCGCGGTTGCGCCCCGTCCTGCTGGCCCACCGCCACCTGGTGAAGTTCCTGCTGGTGGGCGGCTCCTGCTTCATGCTCACGCTGGCCATCAACTACGGCCTGAGGCTCACCGTCTGCCAGTCCAAGCCGGTGGTCGCGCTGACCATCGCCAACGTCATCGCGACGGTGGTGTCGTACCTGCTCAACCGGGCGTGGTCGTTCCGCTCGGAGGGCAGCCACAAGGAGGCGATCTCGTTCGTCGTGATCAGTGCGATCGCGATCGGGGTCAACGACCTGCCGCTGCTGGCCAGCCGGTACGTCTTCGATCTGCGGGAGCCGTCGGTCAGCCACTTCACCCAGGAGGTCTCCGACTTCCTGAGCGGGATGATCATCGGCACGCTGCTGGCGATGGGCTTCCGCTACTGGGGGATGAAGAAGTGGGTCTTCACGAACCGGCGCTCCGAGACGCCCGCGCAGGAGTCCGCGGGCGAGCCGGCCGCGCCGGTCCGTTGAGCCGCGCCGGTCGCTGAGGCGGGCCGGTGGTTGAGTCGCGCCGGTCGTTGAGCCGGTCCGGTTGCTGAGTGGCCGTCAGACGGCAGATCCTTGAGGCCGACCGGCCGTCAGGCGGCGACCGCCGGCTGCTCGCTGGGGGCGGGCACGGCCCGCCCGCCGCGCGGCCGGTAGCTGACCGCGATCAGGGTCACCGCCAGGCCGGCCACCGCCCAGGCCGCCAGGACCAGCAGCGGGACGAGCAGATTGGTGCTGCCCAGGTAGGCGATCGAGCGGGCGGCGTCGGTGCCGGCGCCGTTCGGCAGCCAGGGGCCGATCGCCCGCCAGAACGGCGGCATCAGCGGCGGCGGGAAGACCCCGCCCGCGCTCGGGTTGCCGAGCACCACGAAGATCAGCACGGCCAGCCCGATGCCGATGACGTCGAAGAGGCACTCCATGGCCATCGTGAAGATGCCCACCGAGAAGACCACCAGCGACCCCAGGCCCCAGAGCGCCATGATGCTGCCGGGCAGGGCGTTCAGGATCGGGCCGGTGATCAGCGCGCCGCCGATCCCGGCGGCGATCGAGTAGAGCGCGAGGGCGCCGGTGCGGATCAGCGCGCGGTCGCGGTTGGCGGGGCGCGAGCCGGCGCTGATGCCGAGGATCGAGGCGACCAGGTAGCCGCCGACGCACCAGCCGACCACCAGGTAGAAGGAGGAGAGCCCCTCCGCGTCGCCCGCGGCCAGCGGCACCACGTCCTGCACCTGCACGGTGCGGCCCTGGCTCTGGTCGAGCGCGGTGACGATGGTCTCGGCGGCGGTGGCGGCGGCCGGGCCGCGGGCGCTCGCGACCAGCAGGGTGTCCTGGGTGCCCGCCGGGTTGAAGACGAGCGCGGCGTAGAGCTTCTGGTCCTTGATCCTGCTGACGGCGGTCGCCTGGTCGGCCACCTGCTGGGGGGCCACCGCGTCCTTGGGGACGCCGTCGAGCGCGGCCACCAGTTTCTCGCCGACCGGCGGCGGCGCGATCACGCCGATCGAGAGCCGGTGCGGTGCGGGGTGGTGCAGCGCGCCGACATATGAGGTGATGAAGCCCAGTTGGAGCAGCAGGGTCGCGACGACCAGCATGGCCGCGCGGCCGGTCACCGCGTCCTTGAGCTCGGTGACGAATCCGGAGCCGGGCATCGGCGTCCTCCTCGGGTCGACGGGCAAAAGGGACCAAACGGATACTTCATACCATGAAGCACTTTGCCGGCCCTGGACCCACGCCGAGCGGTCCGGGCGGGAGGGCGGCTGTTGGATACTGATCGCGCGTCGGCGAGTGTCGCCGGCCTGGCGAGTGACGGGTTACACGTGAACGAGCAGCTGACCGGCGGCCTGCCCGCCGACGAGCCCGGTGAGAGGCCCGGGGAGATGTCGGTCGAGGCGGCCGAGCTGGCCTTCCGGGCGGTGGAGCGCGAGGTGGCGCTGATGTTCCGCCGGGGCCGGGCGCGGGCGGCCGAGATGTCCCGGCTGGTGCACCCCCGGCTGGAGGGGGTGGCCTACAGCATGATGGGCCACCTGTACGAGGCCGGCCAGGTGCGGGTGACCGACGTGGGCGCGTACTTCGGGGTCGGCAAGGCGACCGTCAGCCGGCAGATCAAGACGCTGGAGGAGCTCGGGCTGGTGGCCCGCGAGTCGGACCCACTGGACGGCCGGGTCTCGCTGGTCTCGCTCACCGAGGACGGCGCGCGGCGCTACCGGGGGGCGTACGACGCCCGGCTCGCGGCGTTCCGGCAGATGCTCGGAACCTGGGAGCGGGCGGATCTGGCCCAGTTCGCGGCCCTGCTGGCCAAGTTCAACGACACGGTCGCCGCGGTCGGCCCCGGATCGGGCCAGCCGGTCTGACTCCGGGGGATCAGCCGGTGTTCTTGCCGAAGAGCAGCTTCCACGGCGCGAGCGCGGACTCCGCCTGCACGGCCAGGCTCATCTTGGACGCGCCCTTGACCCGCTCCTCGAACCGGATCGGCACCTCACGGATCGTCAGCCCGCGCTTGACGGCCCGGTAGTTCATCTCCACCTGGAACGAGTAGCCGTTGCTGTGCACCGACGGCAGGTCGATCGCGCGCAGGGTCTGCGCCCGCCAGGCCTTGAACCCGGCGGTGGCGTCCTTCACGTTCAGCCGCAGGAGGGTGTTGACGTACAGGTTCGCCCAGCTGGAGAGCGCCTTGCGGTGCCAGGGCCACTCCTCGGCCGTCGAGCCGCCCGGCACGTAGCGGGAGCCGAGCACCACGGCCGCGTCGGTGGTCCGCAGGGTCTCGACCATGACCGGGATCACCGAGGCCGGGTGCGAGAGGTCGGCGTCCATCTGGATCACGATGTCCGCGTCCTCGGCCAGCGCGCGGGTCATCCCGGCGAGGTAGGCGCGGCCCAGGCCGTCCTTCTCGGTGCGGTGCAGCACCCCGATCCGGCCCGGCGACTCGGCGGCGAGCTTGTCCGCGACCTCGCCGGTGCCGTCGGGCGAGTTGTCGTCGACCACGAGCACGTGCAGGTTCGTCATCCGCAGCTCGTCGAGCAGGCCGACGAGGACGGGCAGGTTCTCCCGCTCGTTGTACGTGGGCACGACGACGACGACCTTCGGGGCGGCCTCAACCATGATCAATCCCTTGCGTGATGGGCGGAGGCCAGTATCCCTGTGCGGTAGGCCGAAAGAGTAAGCGGCCTGGTGGGGAGGGGTGGGCGCGCGAGAAGGTTGCCTAAGTCAACTATCTACCCTATAGTTGCCCGAGGCAACGAAATCCGACGCCCTCCCTACCTCGCCAGCCCGCCGTATCCGGCCGAAGGACCTCCATGACCACCACGTCAACGGCCCGCACCGCACCCGGTGCCGCCCCCGCCGACCGACCGATGACGCACCGGGAGATCCTCGAAGCCCTCTCCGGGCTGCTGCTGGGCCTCTTCGTCGCGGTGCTCTCCTCGACCGTCGTCTCCAACGCGCTGCCGCGCATCCTCACCGACCTGCACGGCGGCGAGTCCGCCTACACCTGGGTGATCACGGCCGCGCTGCTCTCGCTCACCGCCTCCACCCCGATCTGGGGCAAGCTCTCCGACCTGGTGAGCAAGAAGCTGCTGGTCCAGATCGCCCTGGTGATCTACATCGTCTCCTCGGCGCTGGCCGGCCTCTCGCAGAACACCAGCGAGCTGATCGCCTGCCGGGTGCTGCAGGGCATCGGCGCGGGCGGCGTGGTCTCGCTCGCCCAGATCTGCCTGGCCGCCATGGTGCCGCCGCGCGAACGCGGCCGCTACAGCGGCTACTTCGGCGCCGTCTTCGCGCTCGCCACGATCGGCGGGCCGCTGATCGGCGGCGTCATCGTGGACACCGGCTGGCTCGGCTGGCGCTGGTGCTTCTACATCGGCATCCCCTTCTCGCTGATCGCCATAGCCGTCCTGCAGCGCACCCTCAAGCTGCCCGTGGTGAAGCGCAAGGCGAAGATCGACTACCTGGGCGCGCTGCTGATCACCGGCGCGGTCTGCCTGCTGATGATCTGGATCACGCTGGCCGGCAAGAACTACGCCTGGGTCTCCTGGCAGAGCGCCGCGATGGTCGGCGGCGGGCTGCTGCTGGGGGCGCTGGCGATCCTGAACGAGAGCCGGGCCGCCGAGCCGATCATCCCGCTGAGCCTCTTCAAGTACCGCACCGTGGCACTCGCCTGCCTGGCCAGCGTGCTGGTCGGGGTCGGGATGTACAGCGCCACCACCTTCCTCGGCCAGTACTTCCAGCTGGCCCGCGAGAAGACCCCGACCATGGCGGGCCTGATGACCCTGCCGATGATCCTGGGCCTCGCGGTCGCCTCCGCGGTGGCCGGCAAGCTGATCACCAAGCACGGCAAGTGGAAGCGCTACCTGGTGGCCGGCACCTTCCTGCTGGCGGTCGGCTTCGGCCTGCTCGGCACCGCCCGCGCGCAGACGGACTACTGGCAGCTCTCGGTCTACATGCTGATCGCCGGGATCGGCCTCGGCCTCACCTCGCAGAACCTGGTGCTGGCCGTGCAGAACACCGTGCCGGCCAAGGAGCTGGGCACCGCCAGCTCGGTGGTCACCTTCTTCCGCACGATGGGCGGCGCGATGGGCGTCTCCGCGCTCGGCGCCCTGCTCGGCACCAAGGTGACCCACTACCTGAGCCAGAACCTGGCGGCCGCGCACCTGCCGGCGGCCGGCGGCCAGTCGCTCGGCGGCGAGATCCCGGACCTGCACAAGCTGCCCGCCCCCCTGGTGCCGCTGGTGACCGACGCCTTCGGGCACGGGGTGGCCACGGTCTTCCTGGTCGCCGCGCCGTTCGCGCTGCTGGCCTTCCTGGTGGTCCTCTTCATCCGCGAGGTCCCGCTGCGCGGCTCGAAGCCGGTGGAGCCGGCGGCGATGGAACTCGCCGAGGCCGCCGGGATCGTGGAGGCCGCCGAGGCCGTGCAGGCCCTGGAGGGCGTGCGCCCCGCCCGAGGCTGACCCGCGGGTCCCCGGGGTACACGCAGCACAGAAGGCCCCCCTGACCGTCACGGAATGACGGTCAGGGGGGCCTTCTGTGCTGCTCGGACTGTTCGGACTGCTCGGACGAGGGCCTAGCCGGCGATCAGGCTGAGCCCGTACAGCACCACCGCCGCGCAGGCGGTGAAGCAGACGGTGGCGCCGGCCAGCGCCAGCGTGCCGCGGCCGGCCGCCGTGCCGCCGGCCCGCGCCGCCTCGGCGGCGGCGTCACGGCGGGACAGGGCCAGGATGCCGAGGGCGAAGACGGTGACCACCGCGACGGTGACGCCGAAGCTGATGCCGGCCGTGTCGGCCAGGGCGCTCCACTTGATGTTCATCGGTGACAGATCCTTCAGGCCGCGACGGTGGTCGAGTCGGGGGTCGGGGTGGTGGCGGGGGCGCCGGCGGCGACCGGCACCGGGGTGACCTCGTTGACGTTGCCGGCGGTCACCGGCTGGCGGCGCGAGAGCATCCACATGGCGCCCGAGCCGGCCAGCAGCGCGGCGCCGACCAGCAGGACGCCCCAGGTGCCCTGGTTGGCCACGAAGGCGGCCGCACCGGCCACCACGGCGGCGGCGGGCAGCGTCAGGGCCCAGGTGTAGACCATCCGGCGGGCCATGCTCCAGTGCACCTGGGCCTTCGGGCCGCCGAGCCCGGCGCCCATGATGCCGCCGGAGACGACCTGGGTGGTGGAGAGGCCGTAGCCCATGTGCGAGGAGGTCAGGATCACCGCGGTGGTCGCCGTCTCGGAGGCGAAGCCCTGCGGGGCCTGGATGTCGGTGAGGCCCTTGCCCATGCTGCGGATGATCCGCCAGCCGCCCATGTAGGTGCCCAGCGCGATGGCCAGGCCCGCCGAGGCGATCACCCAGAACGGCGGCAGCGCGTGCTTGGGCAGCGCGCCGACCGAGACCAGGGTGAGGGTGATGATGCCCATGGTCTTCTGGGCGTCGTTGGTGCCGTGGGCGAGCGAGACCAGCGAGGCGGAGAAGATCTGGCCCCGCTTGAAGCCCTTGGTGACGGCCTTCTCGCTGCCCCGGCGGGTGATCAGGTACGCCATCCGGGTGGCCCCCCAGGCGGCCAGGCCGGCCACGATCGGGGAGGCGACCGCCGGGATCAGGATCTTGGTGACGACGACGGTGAAGTTCACGCCGTTCAGTCCGACCCCGACGACGGTGGCGCCGATCAGGCCGCCGTAGAGCGCGTGCGAGGAGCTGGACGGCAGACCGCGCAGCCAGGTCAGCAGGTTCCAGAGGATCGCTCCGGCCAGCGCGGCGAAGATCACCTGGGGGTGAATGCCGGCCTTCTCGTTGACGATGCCGCCGGAGATGGTGGATGCGACCTTCACCGAGAGGAAGGCTCCCGCGAAGTTGAGAACCGCGGAGATGGCGACCGCGACCTTGGGCCGCAGAGCACCGGTGGCGATGGAGGTGGCCATCGCGTTGGCGGTGTCGTGGAAGCCGTTGGTGAAGTCGAAGGCGAGCGCCGTGATGATCACAACCGCCACCAGGAACGTGAAGTGTTCCATAACCAAACAATCGTCGTAGTTGCCGGACTGTCCTGTGTCTTCAGCGGCGACGGTAGGGATAGCGAGTGAACGGAAGGTTAACTGGCACCGTCCTGGTGGTGCGATCTGTGTCGGGAAGCTTTCCTCAGGGCGTCTTTGCGGTGTCTCCAGGGGCTATGACCTTTGGATATGTGGAGATTATCCCGTTTCGCAACGTATTGATGAGAGATGGGTCACCCCGTGACCTGCTGGTGGCGCCCCGTCGGCTGAGAATTCATCAGTAGTCCGCCTGCGACCTGCCGCATCAGGGGGGCCTCGTGGCAGGATCGCTCGGGGGTACGGCCGTCGGGGCCGGACGAACGAGGGGGAGGCGGAGCCGATGCGGGCCGTGCGGCGCGAACAACTGGTCGGATCGCAGCCGTGGCTGCGGGCCGCACTGCGGTGCGGGGCGATCCTGGCGATGGCCGCGCTGGCGCTGCCGCTGGCGGCCCAGGGGGCCTACGCGGCGACCGAGCCGCCACCCCCGGCCACCGCCTCGGCCGCACCGCCCGCCGGGTCGAACGCGCCGAGCACCGCCGCGGGCACCGATCCGCTGGCCAACGCCAAGGCCACGCTGGGACCGCTGCTCGACCAGATCCACCTGCTCTACCAGAACGCCGAGGCGGCCACCGAGCGCTACAACGGCACGGTCGGCCTGCTGGCGACCCAGCAGGCCGCGGTGGCGGCGGTCAACACCAGGCTCGACAGCCAGCAGCAGCTGGTCGACACCGGCCTGGACGTGGCCGCCCAGCTGGCCTCCGCGCAGTACCGCAACGGCAACCTCTCCGCCTACGCCCAGCTGCTGCTCACCCAGGACCCCTACGAGGCGGTCAACATGGGTGAGCTGCTGGCCGCCGCCGGGCGCTCCCAGGCGGCCTTCATCGACCAGCTCAAGTCCGACCGCACCGCGCTCGAACAGCTGAAGACCCAGTCGGCGGCCGCGCTCACCGACTCCCAGACACTGCTGGCCAAGCAGGACCAGGACCGGACCGACATCGCCCGCCAGCTGGCCACCGTCGAGCAGCTGGTCAGCGGCCTCACCGGCGCCCAGCGCGGCGAGCTGGAGCAGCTGGAGAAGTACCAGGTCGACCAGGCGCAGGTGGCCTTCCTCGCCTCCGGCGCGCTCGGCCAGGGGGAGCGGACCCCCTCGGCGGCCGGCCGGGCGGCGGTGGCGTACGCGCTCGCGCAGCTCGGCAAGCCGTACGTCTGGGGGGCGGCCGGTCCGGACGCCTTCGACTGCTCGGGCCTCACCTCGCAGGCCTGGCTGCACGCGGGCGTGCAGATCCCGCGGGTCAGCCAGGACCAGTGGGCCGACCTCCAGCACGTCCCGCTCAACCAGCTGCGCCCCGGCGACCTGGTGATCTACTTCGCCGGGGCGACCCACGTGGCGCTCTACATCGGCGGCGGGCTGGTGGTGGTCGCGCCGCACACCGGAGCGGTGGTGCGGGTCTCGCCGATCGGGCTCGGCCCGATCCTCGGCGCGGTCCGGCCGGACCCGCAGTCCGTGGCGGACGACAAGGGCGGCGCCTGGAAGGTGCCGGACGTCGTGCAGAACGCCGAGATGGTGACGCCGATAGCGCCCTCGCTGGCCACCGTGCCCGGCCTGCCGACGGTGCCGCCGCTGCCGGTGGTGCCGGCCACCCCGGCGAGCCCCAGCGCCTCGCCGACCGCCACGCCGTACGGTCCGACGATTCCGCCGGCCTCGCCCTCGGGTCCGGCGACCGGGTCGCCCAGTGCCACCGGCTCGCCGTCCGGTACGGCCTCCGGCAGTGGTTCGCCCTCCGCCTCCGCGACCGGGTCGCCCAGTGCGACGGGCTCGCCGTCCGATTCCGCCTCGGGCAGCGGTTCGGCCAGTGCCACCGGCTCGCCCTCGGCCTCGGACAGCCTCTCGCCCTCGGCCTCCAGCACCGCCTCGCACTGAGCCCGGGGTGGGTGCCCGCCCACCCGGGCGGGCACCCACCGCTCAGACCTGCCCGGCCGCCAGGCCGGAGTCGGGCTCGAAGCGGATCACCACGGCCTTGGAGGTCGGCGTGTTGCTGATGTCCGCGGTCGAGTCCAGCGGCACCAGCACGTTGGTCTCCGGGTAGTACGCGGCCGCGCCGCCCCGGGCGACCGGGTAGTGCACCACCTTGAAGTGCGGCGCCCGGCGGTCCACCCCGTCACGCCACTCGCTCACCAGGTCCACGTAGCCCCCCTCGGTCAGGCCGAGCTGCGCCGCGTCCGCCGGGTTGACCAGCACCACCCGGCGGCCGCCGGTGATGCCCCGGTAGCGGTCGTCCAGGCCGTAGATCGTGGTGTTGTACTGGTCGTGCGAGCGCAGCGTCTGGAGCAGCAGCCGCCCGGCCGGGACCTCGGGGGCGGTCAGCGCGTTGACCGTGAAGTTGGCCTTCCCGGTGGCGGTGGGGAAGGTGCGGCTGTCGCGCGGGCCGTGCGGCAGCGCGAAGCCGCCGGGGGCGCGGACCTTGGTGTTGAACTCCTCGAAGCCCGGCACCACCCGGGCGATCCGGTCCCGGACCAGGTCGTAGGAGTTGGCGAACTCCTCCCAGGGCAGCGGGTCCGCGGGGCCGAGCACGGCCCGCGCCAGCCGGCAGACGATGGCCACCTCGGAGAGCACCCCGGGCGCCGGCGGCCGCAGCCGGCCCTGCGAGGAGTGCACCATCCCCATCGAGTCCTCGACGGTGACGAACTGGTCGCCCTCGGCGGAGCGGTCCCGGTCGGTGCGGCCGAGCGTGGGCAGGATCAGCGCCCGGGAGCCGGTCACCGCGTGCGAGCGGTTGAGCTTGGTGGAGACGTGCACGGTCAGCCGGCAGCGCCGCATCGCGGCCTCGGTGACCTCGGTGTCCGGGGTGGCCGCGACGAAGTTGCCGCCCATCGCGAAGAAGACCTTCACCCGTCCGTCGCGCATCGCCCGGATGGTGTCCACCGAGTCCAGGCCGTGCTCGCGCGGCGGCGCGAAGCCGAACTCCCGCTCCAGCGCGTCCAGGAAGGCCTTGCCGGGCCGCTCGAAGATGCCCATGGTCCGGTCGCCCTGCACGTTGCTGTGCCCGCGCACCGGGCAGACGCCGGCCCCGGGTCGGCCCACATTGCCGCGCAGCAGCAGGAAGTTGACCACCTCGCGGATGGTCGGCACGGCGTACTTGTGCTGGGTGAGGCCCATCGCCCAGCAGGCGATGATCTTCTTCGAGCCGAGCACCAGCCGGGCCAGCTCCTCGATCTGCTCGAAGGGCAACCCGGTTGCGGCCAGCACCTCCTGACGGTCCGTCGACTTCGCCTCGGCGGCGAACTCGGCGAAGCCGTGGCAGTGTTCGGCGATGAACTCCTCGTCGACGCCGCCGTCGGCGGCCAGCACCAGCTGGTTGAGGGCGCGGAAGAGCGCGAGGTCCCCGCCGAGCCGGATCTGCAGGAAGAGGTCGGTCAGCTTGGTGCCGTGGCCGACCAGGCCGCGCGCGTTCTGCGGGTTCTTGAACCGCTCCAGTCCCGCCTCGGGCAGCGGGTTGACGCTGACGATGGTGGCGCCCGCGCGCTTCGCCCGCTCCAGCGCGGAGAGCATCCGCGGGTGGTTGGTGCCCGGGTTCTGCCCGGCCACGATGATCAGGTCGGCCTGGTAGAGGTCCTTGAGGCTGACGCTGCCCTTGCCCACCCCGAGCGTCTCCACCAGCGCCGAACCCGAGGACTCGTGGCACATGTTGGAGCAGTCCGGCAGGTTGTTGGTGCCCAGCCGGCGGGCGAAGAGCTGGTAGGTGAAGGCGGCCTCGTTGCTGGTCCGCCCGGAGGTGTAGAAGGCCGCGCCGTCGGGGGAGTCGAGCGCGGTGAGCTCCTCGGCGACGATGGCGAAGGCGCGCTCCCAGGAGACCGGGGTGTAGTGGTCAGCGCCCTCCTCCAGCAGCATCGGCTCGGTCAGCCGCCCCTGCTGGCCGAGCCAGTAGCCGGAGCGTTCGGCCAGTTCGCCCACCGGGTGCGCGGCGAAGAACTCGGCGGTGATCCGGCGCTCGGTGGCCTCCTCGGCGACCGCCTTGGCGCCGTTCTCGCAGAACTCGGCGGTGTGCGGCTTCTCCGGCTCCGGCCAGGCGCAGCCCGGGCAGTCGAAGCCGCCGTGCTGGTTGACCTTGAGCAGGGTGCCCAGCGCCCGCCGGGCACCCATCTGCTCGGCGGCCATCCGCAGGCTGTGCCCGACGGCGGGCAGCCCGGCCGCGGCGTGCTGCGGAGCGCCGACCTCGGGTGCGTCCTGCGCCGGGTCGCTCTGCGGGGCCTGCTTGGCCATGACTGCCCACCTCCTGATCGGTCAGGACCGCGCCGTCGTCAGTCCCGCCTCCATCCTGTCACCCTCCGCTCCGGCCGCCGTGAGGGCGTTGAGCAGGGCGCGGGCGGCGGCGTCGTTCTGCCGGAAACCGGGCGAGTTGGTGCGCGGGCGGGCGAAGGCGGCGAAGGCGCGGCCGTTGGTGTGCGGGCCCAGCGCGGTGCGCCGCGGGTGCGGTGCGCCCGCCGCGTCGCCGGGGCCGCCGAGGCTCGGGTCCAGCACCCGGCCGTCGCCCAGGCCGATGGTGAGCAGGCCCGAGCGGTGCGTGTACTCCGGGTCCGCGACCACCTCCTCGGCCAGTTCGCCGGCCCGGAACAGCCCGTCCAGCAGCGGATCCTCGGTCCGGTCCAGCGCGTGCCGGGGCAGGTAGGCCTCGATCAGCGCGGTGGCCCGCACCTGATGGCCGGGCACGCTCGGGCTGCTCGCCCGGAAGGTGCCGTCCGACTCCTCGTTCGCCACCGTCAGGTCCGCGCCGAGGAAGCGGAGCACCCCCGCCTCGGAGAGCGCCAGCAGTTCGCGCAGTCGGAAGCCCGGCGGTCCGGAGGCGAGGAAGCTGAAGAACCCGGTCCACCAGCCGTCCAGTTCCTCGGCGGTGGAGCGGGCGGTGAGCCGGCCCGAGGCCATCAGCCGCGGCAGCTGCCCGTAGAGCGAGAGCAGCGCGAGGAAGGCGCCGAGGTCGGCGCTGTGCGCGGGGTCCGCGCGGCGGTCGGCGTCCGCGCGGATGTAGTCCCGCAGGTGCCGTTGGAACGCCTCGGGGCCGTCGAAGCGCAGCCCGTCCAGCGGGTGGTCCAGGTGTTCGAAGTCCAGCCGGTCGGCCGCCTCGGGGACGGCGGCGGCGACCAGTGCGGCGAGTTCGGGGGCGTACCAGTCGAGCCGGTCGTACTCGGCCAGGAACCGCGCCCAGGGCAGTGCGGTGCGCTCGGGGTGTGCGTGGAAGAGCTCGTGGTAGTAGCCGAAGCCGATCTCCTTGGCCATCAACGGCCAGGCGTCCCGGCGCAGTTCGATCTTCCCCGGCCGGGCCAGCAGCTCCTCGACGGCCCCCGGTCCGAAGAACCGGGGGAGCGGGGCGGGCGGGCCCTGCAGCCGGTAGCCGGTCTTGGAGTGGTAGGGCACCCCGCGCCGCGAGCCGACGTGGATCACCGGTTCGAGGCCGGACGGGTGGTACACCTTGCCGCCGTCCGGCAGGTCCTCGAAGCGGCCGCCGCGGCCCTCGGTGAAGAGCGCCACCAGGTCGATGAAGGCCAGCCCGAAGCCGCGCAGGATCAGCTGCTCGCCGGGGGCTATGCCGGACAGGTCGGCCTCCGAGGAGAAGGCCGGCGGCAGGTGGAAGCGGCCGTGCCGGGCGGCGAACTCGGCGGTGGCGCGGTGCCGCCGGTCCGGGGCGGAGCCCAGGTGGCCCAGCGTGAGCACGACGTGATCCACCGTCAGGGGCATTGACGTACCGGCGAGTCGGACCGTCTGCGGGCCGTCCGGCGGCCCCTGGACGGCCACGGCGGTGTCCCGGTGCAGGGTGACGGTGATCCGCTCCGGCAGCGCGGCCAGGGTGCGCCGCAGCACCCAGTCCAGGTAGGCGCTCTGGGCCCGCCGGGTGGGGAAGTCGGTGGGCGCCAGGGTGCTCAGTTCGGCCCGCAGGCCGGCGTCGGCCGGCTCCCGGTACGGGGCGAACTCGGTCATCCGGGCGGCCCATTCGGCCAGTGAGGGGCCCGGCCGCACCGGCCCCTCGATGGTGGCGGCCGGGTCGGTGAACATCGTCACGTCCTCGGCCATCGAGTTCATCCGCAGCAGCGGGGACTGGTCCAGCCGCCAGATCCGGCCGGCGCCGGGCGGGTGCGGGTCGATCAGGTGCAGGTGCAGGCGGTGGCCGGCGGGGAGCAACTCCTCGGCGTTGGCGGCGATCCGCTCCAGCAGGCCGGTGCCGCGCGGTCCGGCGCCGATGATCGCGAGGGTGCGCAGCGGGCCGCTCGGCCGGGTGCGCAGTGGACCGCTCGGCCGGGCGCTCATCGGGCCGCCTTCGGGGCCGGCGGGGCGTCCACCTTGGCGAGCAGCCGCAGATAGCCGGCCCGGGCGCGCTGCCACGGGGTCGGCGGCAGTGCGGCGCGCGTGGTGCCGCGGGCGAAGTGCCGCTCCACGTAGTACTGCAGGACCGAGAGCAGGCTGGTCAGCACCAGGTACCAGAGCGTCGCCACCAGCAGCAGCGGGATGATCTGGTAGGTCTGGTTGTAGATCAACTGGACCGAGTAGAGCAGGTCCTGGACCGCCAGCACGCTGACGATGGTGGTCCCCTTGAGCGCGGCGACCAGCGCGTTTCCGGCGCTCGGCACGATCGAGCGCATTGCCTGCGGCAGGATGATCCGGCGCAGCACCCGCCACCGGCTCAGGCCCAGCGACTGGGCCGCCTCCAGCTGCCCTTGGTCGACCGTCAGGATCCCGCCGCGCACCACCTCGGCCGCGAACCCGGCCTCCAGCAGGGTCAGTCCGATCACGGCGGTGAGCAGCGGCCCGAACAGGTTGACCGTTCTGACGCTCAGCAGGTCCGGACCGAACGGCAGGCCGATCCCCAGCGTCGGATAGAGCGCCCCGAGGTTGAACCAGAGCAGCAGCTGCACCAGCGGCGGGATCGAGCGGAAGAGCCAGACGTAGCCCCAGCCCAGGGTGCGCAGCAGCGGGTTGCCGCTGAGCCGCAGGATCGCGATCAGGGTGCCGAGGGCGAAGCCCAGCACCATGGTGGCCGCCGTCAGCCAGAGGGTCAGGGCCAGGCCGTGCAGGACGGCCGGGGTGGTGAAGTAGTCGCCGACCACCGACCACTGGAAGCGCGGGTTGCGGACCACGGAGGCGAGCAGGGCGGCCAGCAGCAGGGCGGCGGCCGCGCCGGCCAGCCACTGGCCGGGGCGGCGCCGGCGCACGATCCGCAGTTCGGTGAGTGGGGGCGTCGCGGGAGCCGGTGCGGGGGAGGGAGGTGGCCCGGTAGCGGGCAGGACGTGGGGCGAGGTGGCCATGACAGGCTCCAGAGCAGGGTGCGGGCAGATCGGGACACGCGGTGTCCGGTGTGCCATCACGCGTGCCGCGTCCCTCAACGCGGCGGGTGCTCTCGCTCCGCCAGGATCGTACGCATGGTCGATGAACCGCTGTCAAGAGCGGCGCGCCACCGGCCCGCTGATGCGGCCGCCGGTACGGGACGGATCTGGACAGTGGTTGACGAAATCCATCAATCGCTGTTCAACTTGCGACATGAACGCCGTGCAGCCCCTGGTCACCCGCGACCACATCGACTTCGGTCGAGTGTGGTCCGCGGCGTGTCGCGGCTGACCCGGCAGCGGGCCGTCCGACCGGCCCTTCTCTCCTTCGGAGATCCCTCCCTCGGTGCCCCGTAGCGGGCCGGGAACGCCGTACGCCCCCATCCGGTCACCAGGTGTCCGGGGCGTCGGCCATCAGGCGCACGCTGCCGCCTCGCTCGCTCTCCCGCTCCGGCTGAGCCGCCGTCAGGCACCCACGCCATCACGCGTTCCCGCCCTTCCCCACCCTTGCCGCCTGCCGCACCCCGCCGGGTCCGGCGCCGTAGCCGCCTGTCCGGACGCCCCGGGCGACGGCTCGCGCCGCCGTGCTCGCGCGGCCGGTTCGGCATCCCTCCCGAGAGGTCCATCACCATGCCTGTCGAGTTCCTCGGTATCGCCGCCACCAGTGACGGCTCGGAGACCCGGCCCCGCACCACCGGCGCCTTCGACCGCGAGTACACCCTGCGGCTCGGCCGCGCCCACGAGGAGCACGGCTGGGACCGGGTGCTCTTCGCCTACGGGGCCGGCGCGCCCGACCCGGCCCCGGCCGCCGCCTACCTGGCCGCCAAGCTGGACACCCTGCAACTGCTGCTCGCGCACCGCCCGAACGTCTCCTACCCGACCTTCGCGGCCAAGACCTTCGCCACCCTGGACCAGATCAGCGACGGCCGCCTGACGGTGCACTTCATCACCGGCGGCAACGACCACGAACAGCAGCGCGAGGGGGACTTCCTGACGAAGGACCAGCGCTACGGCCGGACCCGCGAGTACATCGAGATCGTCAAGAAGATCTGGACCACCCACGAGGCCTTCGACCACGAGGGCGAGTACTACCGCTTCAACGACTTCGTCGCGGACGTCTTCCCCGTGCAGGCGCCGCGGCCGGGCGTCTCCTTCGGCGGCTCCTCGGAGGCGGCCTACGCGGCCGGCGGGGCGGAGGCGGACATCTACTGCCTCTGGGGCGAGCCGCTGGCCGACACCGCGGTGCAGATCGAGCGGGTCAAGGCGGCGGCCGCGGCGGCCGGCCGCACCGAGGCGCCGCGCATCCAGGTCGCCTTCCGGCCGATCATCGCGCCCACCGAGGAGCTGGCCTGGCAGAAGGCGCACCAGACCGTGGCGACCATCAACTCCCGCAAGGCGGCCGGAGATCTGATCCGCCGCCGGGGCGCGGCCGCGGGGTCCGCGGCACCGGAGAACACCGGCTCGCAGCGGCTGATCGCCATCGCCGAGGCCGGCGAGCGCTACGACCGCGCGCTCTGGACCCCCACCGCCGCCGCCACCGGCGGGGCCGGCAACTCCAACGCGCTGGTCGGCACGCCCGAGACCGTCGCCGAGGCGCTGCTGGACTACTACGACCTGGGCGTCGACATCCTCTCCGCCCGCGGCTACCACCTGCTGGACGACGCGATCGACTTCGGCCGCTACGTGATCCCGATCGTCCGCGAGGAGGTCGCCAAGCGGGACGCCGCCAAGGCGCTCAAGGCCGCCGCCGCCGAGCGGGACCGCCACCAGCTGATCGCCGCGCAGGCCTGACGGACCGTCGGTCCGCCGCCGTCCCCCCGATCCACCCAGCTTTCGAACCGAAAGGCGCCACCCCGTGAGACCCCTCAAGGCCCTGGCCGCAACCGCCGCCCTGCTCCCCCTGCTCGCGCTCACCGCGTGCGGCTCCGGCCGGGCGACGGGCGCCGGCGCCGTCCCGTCCGCGGTCGGCGTCGACCCCGCCCGGGACGTGGTCTCCGGGGTGCGCACGGTGGACTCGATCGCCGCCCTGCTCCCCGCGGACGTGCGCAAGGCCGGCTCGTTCACGGTGGGTACGGCGGTCGGCTCCGCGCCCAGCGGCTACTTCCCGGACCCGGCGAGCAAGAAGGCGGCCGGACTGGACATCGACGTCACCGACGCGGTGGCCAAGGTGCTGGGCCTGACCGTGAACCGCGAGAACGCCGCCTTCGAGACCATCCTGCCGGCGCTCGGCAGCGGCAAGTACCAGGTCGGCACCGGCAACTTCGGGGTCACCACCGCCCGGTTGAAGGCCATCGACTTCGTCACCTACATCGACGACGGCCAGGGCTTCGCGGTGAAGAGCGACAACACCGCGCTCGGCACGGTCACCGACCTCACCCAGCTCTGCGGCAGGACCGTCGGAACCGGGGTCGGCACCACCTTCGAGGCCACCCTGAACGCGAAGAAGAGCCTGTGCACCGACGCCGGCAAGAAGGCGTACGAGGTCAAGTCCTACTCCGACAACGCGGCGATCCTCACCGCCCTGCAACAGGGCCGGATCGACGTCGAGATGGGGACCATCAACGGGCTGCGCTACCAGGCCGCCCAGCCCGCCTCGCAGACGAAGTTCGTCGGTGAGTTCCACCGCCTGGACGTGGGCTTCGCCTTCCAGAAGGGCAGCGCGCTGCCGCCGGCCTTCCAGGCCGCCGTCAACGAGCTGATCAAGGACGGCACGTACCGGCAGATCCTGCAGAAGTGGGGCACCACCGACTCGGCTGTCCAGGAGTCGCAGATCAGCCCGCCCGAGCACCCGTGATCCCGTGTCAGCCCCACACCAGGAGTCCGCCATGACCCTTGCCGTCGATTCCCCGGCGCTCGTGCGCCCCGATGATCCGCCCGCCCTGAAGGTCGTACCGGCCCGCCACCCCTGGCGCTGGCTGGCGGGCCTGGCCGCGCTGGTGGTGGTGGCGCAGTTCGTCCACGGCCTGGCCACCAACCCCGGCTGGGAGTGGGACACCTTCGGCCGCTACCTGACCACCGACACGATCCTCAGGTCGGTCGGCGTCACCCTGCAACTGACCGCCTACGGAACGGTGCTGGGCTTCGCCCTCGGCATCGGGCTGGCCTTCATGCGGCTCTCCGGCTCGCTCGTCCTGCAGACCATCTCCTGGACCTACGTCTGGGTCTTCCGCTCGATCCCGTTGATCGTCCAACTGGTCTTCTGGTTCAACATCTCCTACCTCTACAAGTACCTCGGCGTCGGCATCCCGTTCGGGCCGGAACTCTGGTCCTTCAAGACCGTCAACGTGCTCAGCGCCGAGGGCGCCGCGGTGCTCGGCCTCGCGCTCTACCAGAGCGCGTACGCGGCCGAGGTGGTCCGGGCCGGGGTGATCTCGATCGACGCCGGCCAGTTCGAGGCCGCCGCCGCGCTCGGCATCCCGCGGCTGCGGCAACTGCGCCGGATCGTCCTGCCGCAGGCCATGCGCGGCATCCTGCCGAACGCCGCCAACCAGGTCATCGCGCTGCTCAAGAGCACCTCGGTGGTCTATGTGATGGCGATGGGCGAACTCTTCTACCAGGTCCAGGTCATCTACGGCCGCAACGGCCGGGTGGTGCCGCTGCTGATGGTGGCCACCGTCTGGTACGTGGTGCTGACCACGGTGCTCTCGGTCGCCCAGTACTACGTGGAGCGGTACTACGCCCGCGGCGCGCTGCGCACCCCGCCGCCCACCCCCTTGCAGCGGGCCCGCGCGCTCGCCGCCGACTTCGCCCGGAAGGTCCGGTCATGAGCACCAGCAGCACCAGCAGCATCAGCAGCTCCAGCAGCTCCAGCAGTGGGGTCATGGTCGAGGTCCGGGCCGTGCACAAGAGTTTCGGCGCGCTGCGGGTGCTGCGCGGGGTGGACCTGGAGGTCCGCGCCGGGTCGGTCACGGTGATCCTGGGCCCCTCCGGCTCGGGCAAGTCGACCTTGCTGCGCACCATCAACCAGCTGGAGAAGATCGACCGCGGCCAGGTCTCGATCGACGGCGAGCTGATCGGCTTCCGCCGCTCGGGCGACAAGCTCTACGAGCTCAAGGAGCGCGAGGTGCTGCGCCAGCGCACCCACATCGGCTTCGTCTTCCAGAACTTCAACCTCTTCCCGCACCTGACCGTGCTGGAGAACATCACCGAGGCGCCGGTCAGCGCGCTGCGCCGCTCCAAGGCCGAGGCCCGCTCGGCCGCGCTCGGACTGCTGGAGCGGGTCGGGCTGGCCGACAAGGCGGACGCCTACCCGCGCCAGCTCTCCGGCGGCCAGCAGCAGCGCGTCGCGATCGCCCGGGCGCTGGCGCTGGAGCCCAAGGTGCTGCTCTTCGACGAGCCGACCTCCGCGCTCGACCCCGAACTGGTCGGCGAGGTACTGGACGTGATCAAGGCGCTGGCCGGCTCCGGCACCACCATGGTGGTCGTCACGCACGAGATCGGCTTCGCCCGCGAGGTGGCGGACACCGTGGTCTTCATGGACGACGGCGTCATCGTCGAGCAGGGCCCGCCCGCCGCCGTCCTGGACGACCCGCGGCACGAGCGCACCCGCGCCTTCCTCTCCAAGGTCCTCTGACCCCCTCTCTCTTCACCTTCACCACTCGGCAAGGAGCTCCGCCATGTCCCTACCCCGTCGCGCCCTGACGGCCGCCGCCGCGCTGCTCGCCCTCGCCTCGGTCGCGGCCTGCGGCAGCGGATCGGCCTCCTCCGCGGACGCGGCCGCGTCCGGCAGTACGGCCCCGAACGGCGCGGCGGTGAACCTGACGCCCGATCAGAACCGGATCAGCACGCCCAAGGTGGACTCGATCGCCGCCCTCGTCCCGGCCGAGGTGCGCAGCAGAGGCACCCTGGAGGTGGTCGACTCGCTCGGCACCGTCCCGCCGCTGGACTTCTACGCCACCGACGACAAGACGATCATCGGCGCCGAGCCCGACCTGGCCACCCTGGTCGCGGACGTGCTCGGCCTCAAGGTCGCCTTCCACCCGGAGAGCTGGGAGAACGTCTTCGTCGGCCTGGACAGCGGCAAGTACGACGTCGGCTTCACCAACATCACCGTCACCGAGGCCCGCAAGGAGAAGTACGACTTCGCCACCTACCGCCTGGACAACCTCGGCTTCGAGGCGAAGAAGGGCGCCGGCTGGAAGGTCGCCGGGCCGCCGGACGTGGCGGGCCGGACCATCGGGGTGAGTTCCGGCACCAACCAGGAGAAGCTGCTGATCTCCTGGAGCGACCAGGACGTCAAGGCCGGTCTCAAGCCGGTGGACATCAAGTACTACCAGAACTCCTCCGACTACTACCTGGCCCTCGGCTCAGGGCGGATCGACGCCTGGCTCGGCCCGAACCCGACCGGCGCCTTCCACGCCGCGCAGACCGGCCAGACCGAGATCGTCGGCACCTACTCGGGCGCCGGAAAGGACCTCCAGGGCAAGATCGCGGCCACCACCAAGAAGGACAACCCGCTGATCAAGGCGATCAACGCCGCGCTCGACGAGGTCATCAAGAACGGCAGCTACGGCCAGGTGCTCAAGCGCTGGGGCCTGGAGAACGAGGCCGTGCCGACCTCCGAGCTCAACCCGCCGGGCCTGCCGAAGACCGAGCAGTAGCGGGCGGGCCGGGAGCGGAAGGCCGATGACGCCGGCTTTCCGCTCCCGATAGGCTGGCCGGCATGTCGGATGTCGCGGGAAGCCTGTTGGACGGCCGCTATCAGCTGGCCCGCGAGCTGGGCCGGGGCCCGGCCGGCGTCCTGTGGGAGGCCCAGGACCTGCGGGCCGGCAGCCGGGTCGCCGTCCGCACCGTCACCCCCGGGCCGGAGACCGGCGAGGCCGGCGTCGAACGGTTCCTCAGCGAGGCGCTGACCGTCGGGCGGCTGACCCATCCGCACCTGGTGAAGGCTCAGGAGCGCGGCCCGCACTACCTGGTGATGGAGTGGCTCACCGGCCGGACCTTCGACTCGCTGATCGCCGCCGGCCCCACCGACCTCGGCTACGTGCTGGTCTGGGCCCAGCAGGCCTGCCTCGCGCTGCAGGCGGCGCACGCGGAGCGGGTGGTGCACTGGGGCCTCAAGCCCAGCCGGTTCCTGGTCACCGAGCGCGGCGAGCTCAAGATCCTCGGCTTCGGCACCGCCCATCTGGCCCCCGCCACCGCGCTGGGCGCCACCGCCTACCTGGCCCCCGAGCAGTGGCGGCAGGCCCCCGCCGACGGCCGCGCCGACCTCTACGCGCTGGGCTGCGTGCTGTACGAGCTGTGCACCGGGCGGCCGCCGTACCAGGGCGGTTCGCCGCAGGAGCTGATGCACCGCCACCTGAACGACCCGGCGCCGTACCCCGGCCTGGTGCGCGGCGGCGTCCCGGTGGCACTGGACCAGCTGATCCTCGCCCTGCTCACCAAGGACCCGGCCGCCCGTCCGGCCGACGCCGCCGAGGCGCGCCGCCTGCTGGGCGCGGTCGCGGCCGGCTACCAGGGCCCGGCCGGCGGCGACGCCGCCCAGCAGCTGCGCGCCCGGGTCGACCAGGCCTGGGCCGTCGGCGAGGCCGGCAACACCGCCGAGGCGCTGCGGCAGCTGACCGTGCTGGCCCCGGAGACGGCGCGGGTCTGCGGACCGGGAGACCCGCAGACCCTGCAGGTCTGCTACGACCTTGCGATCTGGCGCGGGATGGCTGACGATGTCGCGGGCGCGGTGGGGCTGTTGGCCGATCTGGTCCCGATGATGACCGCCGTGCTCGGCCCCGGGCACGAGGACGTGGTGCGCGCCCAGCGCGACCTGGCCTCCTACCGCAAGGACCTGTCCCGCGGCCGCTACACCGGCTACGGGCCGAGGGCGGGCGAACTGGCGATGCTGCTCGGCCTGCCGGCGTACCACCCGCCGGCCTGACACCACCTGGGGGAGCGATGCGAGTCGGAGATCTGCTGGGGGAGCGCTACCAGCTGACGGGCGAGCTGGGCCGAGGCGGCTTCGGCGTCGTCTGGAAGGCGCACGACCGGACCATGGGCCGGGCGGTGGCGGTCAAGACGCTGCGCCGCGGCGGACCGCTGTCGGCCGGCGACCTGGGCCGCTGGGGACGCGAGTTGGAGATCCTCGCCGGGCTCAACCACCCCAACATCGTGGTGGTCTTCGACCAGGGCGAGGCGGTCGGCGACGGCGAGCGGACCAGCTACCTGGTGATGGAGCTGCTGGACGGCCCGACGCTCGCCAAGCTGATCGAGCAGGGCCGGACCGAGCTGCTGCGCGGCCTGGACATCGGCCGCCAGCTCTGCGCGGCGCTCACCGCGGCGCACGCGATCCGGGTGGTCCACCGCGACGTCAAACCCGAGAACATCATGCTGGTCGGCCCCGAGCGGGACGTCGTCAAGGTGCTCGACTTCGGGATCGCGCAGATCGGCGACAACCGCGACGGGCTCACCACCGAGGGCTCGGTGATCGGCAGCACCCGCTACCTGGCCCCCGAGCGCTGGCGCGGCGACCCCGGCACGGTCCGCTCCGACCTCTACTCGGTCGGCTGCGTCCTGTACGAACTCTTCACCGGGCAGCGGCCGTTCACCTCCACCAGTGCGATCGGCCTGATGGCCCAGCACCTGGACCAGCCGCCGCTGCGACCGGCCGGGCTGCCCGCCGAGCTGAGCGACCTGATCATGCGGCTGCTCGCCAAGGACCCCGCCGACCGGCCCGCCGACGCCGACGAGGTCCGCGGCCGGCTGGGCCGGGTGGCGGACGGCATCCGGGGCCTGCGCGGGCGCGCGGAGCTGGCCTGGCAGGCCGCGGGGGCCGGTCGGGCCGCCGAGTCCGTCAGTGAACTGCGGCTGCTGGTGCCGGAGTTCGTCCTCGCCTTCGGCGCCGACGACGGCCGCACGCTGCGGACCTGCCAGGACCTGGTGATCGTCCTGGAACGCGCCGGAGAGCCGGCCGAGGCCTACACCCTGCTGACCGAGCTGCTCGCCGCCGCGACCCTCGCCCTCGGCTCCGCCCACCCGGACGTGGCCGACCTCCAGCGCCGCCTCGACCGCTCCGAGCCGCCCCGGATCCCGCACCCGCCGGGCGTGCTGGCGGGCGCCCTGAGCGGGCGGCCGGCGGCTGTCAACCGTACGGGCGCCTGATTCGGCGGCCGCCGCCTTGGAGGAATTGATAGGAACTGGCCCAGTGGCACCCCCTGGCCCGCGCAGTGCCTGGTTGATATACCTCAGACGCATAGGACGGAAGAGGTGTGCGGCCTCGCCCGTGACATGCGACGAACACAGGTGGTGATGGGCAGATGAAGCTCCTCCGTGTTGGCCCGCCGGGCGCCGAGCGCCCGGTCGTGCTCGGCCCCGACGGCACCGCGTACGAACTCTCCGGGCGCACCGCGGACATCGACGGCGCCTTCCTGGCCGCCCTCGACCCGGCCGAACTGGCCGGCGCCGTGGCGCGCGGCGACCTGCCGGTCGCCGACATCGCGGGCCTGCGGGTCGGCGCCCCGGTGGCCCGGCCGGGCAAGGTCGTCGGGATCGGCCTCAACTACCGCGACCACGCCCTGGAGGCGGGCGCGGCGATACCCACCGAGCCGGTGGTCTTCCTCAAGGACCCGGGGACCGTGGTCGGCCCGGACGACGAGGTGCTCATCCCGCGCGGCAGCACCAAGACCGACTACGAGATCGAACTGGCCTTCGTTATCGGCCGCACCGCCCGCTACCTGGAGAGCGACGAGCAGGCCGCCGCCTGCGTGGCCGGCTACGCGCTCGCCAACGACGTCACCGAGCGTGCCTTCCAGCACGAGCGCGGCGGGCAGTGGGACAAGGGCAAGTGCTGCGAGACCTTCAACCCGCTCGGCCCCTGGCTGGTCACCCCCGACGAGATCGGCGACCCGCAGGCGCTGCCGCTCAGGCTCCGGCTCAACGGTGAGCTGCGGCAGGACGGCAACACCGCCGAGCAGATCTTCCCGGTGCTCGAAGTGATCCGCTACCTGAGCCAGTTCATGGTGCTGGAGCCGGGCGACGTGGTGATCACCGGCACTCCGGCCGGAGTGGTCGCGGGCCGCCCGGGGACCCCGTTCCTGCAGCCCGGCGATGTGCTGGAGCTGGAGATCGAGGGACTCGGCCGGCAGCGCCAGGTGCTCGGCAAGGCGTAGGCGGGGTGGTCCCGGCCCCGGGCACGGGGGTCGGGCTTCGCCTCCGCGGGTACCTCGCGGCGCCTCAGGCGGTACCCGCGCCGAGTGCGCCCAGCGCGCCCAGCCGCGCCACCAGGCGGCCCACCGGGCCGTCCGGGCTCTCCAGCGCGAGCAGTCCGGCCAGTACCTCGGCGCTCTGCGCGTCGCGCGAGGCGCTGACCGCCGTCATCGCCACGAACTGGTCCACCAGCCCGTCCCGCAGTTCGCTCTGCGGAATCTGCCGGCCCTCGTCCAGCCAGGTCAGCGAGGACGCCTCGACCACCGAGATCCACGAGCGGACCAGCAGGGTCAGCCGCGGTCCGGCCTCCCGCACCCCCATGTAGCGCAGCAGGCGACGCAGCGCGGCCCGCCGCACCTCGTCCACCATGGCCGTGGTCCGCGCGGTCTCCACCACCGAACCGCCGCGCAGCAGCGCCCCGTAACCGGCGTCGTGCTCCGCGACGAAGGAGAAGTAGCCGTCCAGGACGGCGGCCAGCTGCTCGGTCGGGGTCCCGCGCGCGGGGACCTGGAACCGGCTGGTCAACTCCTCGGCGGCGCTGCGCAGCGCCGCCTCGTAGAGCTGCTGCTTGCCACCGGCGAAGTAGCGGTAGACCAGCGGCCGCGAGGCCCCGGCGGCCTCCGCCACGTCGTCCAGGCTGACCTCCTCGGGCGGGCGGCTGCTGAACAGCGCGAGGGCCACCGCGATCAGCTGCTCGCGCCGCTGGTGCACGGGCAGCCGCCGGTAGCCCGCCCGGCGCGGCCGGCCGGCCACCGGCGGCTCCGCGGCTTCGGTTGCCCCGGCTTCCGTGGCGTCGGCCTCCGTGCCGCCGGCTTCGGCTTCGGTGGGGCCCGCGTTCGAGGGTCCGGCGGGCTCGACGGGCTCGGCCCGCGGCGCCCCGGACTCCGTCGCCCCTGCTGCTAGCGCCTGCGGCGTGGCTTCCATGGCCGCCAGCGTAGTGCGCCCGCCGCCCGCCGCTACCTCGCCGACCGAGGGTTCACCGGCGGCCCGCGAGGGTGAACCGGGCAGAAGCCGCACAACCCGACGAATCGTCAGGTCGGCCGAATCCGTGCAGCGACCGCCGACTCACGCACCGTCGGGCTTGCCGAAAGCCACTTGCAAACCGTCCGAGCTGCGTAAAGATGTCCGGATGGCTGACGAACCCACACCCTCCACCGCTGTCGGCACCACCCCCCGCCTGATCGCGGACGCCTACGTCCACGCCCTCGCCGAACTCGACCCGCTGATCGCGGTCTACCTCGGCATCAACCCCGAGGACGACCGGCTGCCGGACCTCTCCCCGGCCGGCCGGGAAGCCGCCGCCGACCTCGCCCACCGCACCCTCGCCTCGCTGGACGAGGCCGAGGCGGCCGGCCACGTCGAGACGGCCGCCGACCCGGTGGCCGAACGGCGCTGCGCCCGGCTTCTCCGCGAGCGCCTGCTGGCCGAACTCGCCGTGCACGACGCGGGCGAGCACCTGCGCTCGCTGCGGAACCTGGGCTCGCCGCTGCACGAGACCCGCGAGCTGTTCACCCTGCTGCCCACCGACACGCAGGAGGACTGGGCCCGGCTCGGCCGCCGGCTGGCCCGCATGCCGCTCGCCGTCGAGCAGTACCGCGAGACCCTGGCCGAGGGGGCCCGCCGCGGCCTGCTCTCCGGCCCGCGCCAGGTCGCCACGGTGATCGAGCAGATCGGCGAATGGCTGGCGCCGGACCCGGTGGCCGGCGAGGAGGGCCGGGCCGGAGGCTGGTTCGCCGCCCTGGTCGCGCCGGCTCCCGAGGCGCTGCGAGGCGGGCTGACCGAGACCGCCGTCACCGCCGCCGCCGCCTTCGCCGCGCTGCGCGACTGGCTCGGCGAGGTCTACGCGCCGGCCGCCGCGGGCACCTCGGACGCGGTCGGCCGCGAGCGCTACATCCGCTGGGCCCGCTTCTGGAACGGCGCCGACCTCGACCTGGAGGAGGCGTACGGCTGGGCCTGGACGGAGTTCCACGACCTGGCCGCCCAGATGCGCGCCGAGGCCGAGAAGGTGCTCCCCGGCGCCACCCCGATGGAGGCGATGCGCTGGCTGGACACCGACGGCCCGTCGATCCAGGGCACCGAGCCGGTCCGTGAGTTCCTGCAGGGCCTGATGGACCAGGCGATCGGCGACCTGCAGGGCGTGCACTTCGACCTGGCCGAGCGGGTCACCCGGGTCGAGTCGAAGCTCGCCCCGGCCGGCAGCGCCGCCGCCCCCTACTACACGGCCCCCTCGCTGGACTTCAGCCGGCCCGGCCGCACCTGGCTGCCGACCCAGGGCCGCGAGAGCTTCCCGGTCTGGGACCTGGTCAGCACCTGGTACCACGAGGGCGTCCCCGGCCACCACCTGCAACTCGCCCAGTGGAACCACGTCGCCGACAGCCTCTCCACCTACCAGGTCAGCCTCGGCGGCGTCAGCGCCAACCTGGAGGGCTGGGCGCTCTACGCCGAGCGCCTGATGGACGAGCTGGGCTATCTCACCGACCCCGGCCACCGGCTCGGCTACCTCAACGCGCAGATGCTGCGGGCGCTTCGGGTGATCGTCGACATCGGGATGCACGTCGGCCTGGACTTCCCCGCCGACTCGCCGTACCTGCCCGGTGAGCCGATGACGCCGGTCGCGGCGCGCGAGTTCTTCGGCCGCTACTGCGGCCTGGCGCCCGCCTACCTGGACAGCGAGCTGACCCGCTACCTCGGGCTGCCCGGCCAGGCGATCGGCTACAAGCTGGGCGAGCGGGCCTGGCTGACCGGCCGGGCGGCGGCGCGGGCGGCGCACGAGGCGCGCGGCGAGGAGTTCGACCTCAGGGCCTGGCACATGGCGGCGCTCTCGCAGGGCTCGCTCGGGCTCGACGACCTGGTCGTGGAGCTCGCGGCGCTCTGACGCGGGGGCGTGCTCCGCTCTGCTTCGCCTCCACCTCGCCGCTGCTTCGCCTTTACGTTCGCCGGAGCCCCGGCTCGTCTGCCGGGGCTCCGGCCGAGGCTCGGTCCGGGCTTCGGCGGGGCTCGGTCCGGGCTTCGGCCGGGCTTCGGTCTAGCGGAGGTAAAAAATTCGGGCATACCATCTAATTCCTTGACTTATCCCACCATTTCGCTTGCCCCGCGCCACCCGGCGCGCTTCCCTGGAGAGAAGTGCCGTTCGCGCACGCCGACGGCTCTCCCGCTCGGAAGGCGCTCCCGTGTCTGCGAACCAAGCCTCGGCGAACCAGCCCCCGGCGAACCGCCCCGCAGCCGACCAGGCCGCGGCGAACCGGCCGGTGGCGGACCGGCGACCAGGGGTGGACCGGCAGGTGGTCGACCGGCCACCGGCGGGCCGGGCTCCAGGGGCCCCGGTCCCCGCCGACCAGGGCCCGGCCCCCCGCCGCTGGAGGGCGCTGGCCGTCATCGCCGTCGCCCAGCTGATGATCGTGCTGGACATCACGATCGTGAACATCGCCCTCCCCTCCGCGCAGAAGGACCTGGGCATCTCCAACGGCGACCGCCAGTGGGTGATCACCGCCTACACGCTGGCCTTCGGCGGCCTGCTGCTGCTCGGCGGCCGGATCGGCGACCTCTTCGGCCGCAAGCGCACGTTCCTGACCGGCCTGCTCGGCTTCGCCGGCGCCTCCGCGCTCGGCGGCGCCGCCGTCAGTCCGCTCATGCTCTTCGCCTCCCGGGGCCTGCAGGGCGGTTTCGGCGCGCTGCTCGCGCCCTCGGCGCTGGGACTGCTGTCGACCACCTTCCGCGACCCGAAGGAGCGCAGCACCGCGTTCGGCATCTTCGGCGCGATCGCCGGCGGCGGCAGCGCCATCGGCTTCATCGCCGGCGGGCTGCTGACGGAGTATCTGAACTGGCGCTGGTGCCTGTTCGTGAACGTGCCGATCGCCATCGCCACCGCTATCGCCGCCTCCTACCTGCTGCGCTCCGACTTCATCGGCAAGGACACCCGGGTCAAGCTCGACCTGCCCGGCGCGTTCCTGGGCTGCGGCGGCCTGCTCGCCATCGTGTACGGGACCAGCGAGGCGGAGTCCCGCGGCTGGGCCGACTCCCTGGTGCTGGGCTGCCTGTTCGGCGGCCTGGCCCTGCTGCTGCTCTTCGTCCTGGTCGAGAGGCGCACCGCGCACGCGCTGCTGCCGCTGCACATCGTCGGCGACCGCAACCGCGGCGGCGCCGCCCTCTCGGTGGGGCTGGCCGTGGTCGGCCTCTTCGGCCTCTTCCTCTTCCTGACCTACTACCTGCAGGGGATCAAGGGCTACTCGCCGGTGCTGACCGGCGTGGCCTTCCTGCCGATGACGGTGGCGATCATCGCCAGTTCCACCGGCCTGGCGGCCCGGCTGATGACCAGGGTGCCCTCCCGCAACCTGATCGTGCCCGGCCTGCTGCTGGCCGCCTCGGGCATGGCCTGGCTGACCCAGCTCAAGGTGGACAGCCCGTACGCCGCGATGGTGCTGCCGGCCGAGCTGCTGCTCGGCGCCGGGATGGGCCTGGTGTTCATGCCCTCGATGAGCCTGGCCACCCTCGGCGTCGCCCCGCGCGAGACCGGTGCGGCCGCCGCGACCATCAACTCCGCCCAGCAGGTCGGCGGCTCGATCGGTACGGCGCTGCTGAACACCATCGCGGCCAGCGCCACCACCGCCTACCTGGTCGGCCGCAACGGCGCCAGCAAGCTGGTGCAGTCGACCGCGGCGGTGCACGGCTACGCGGTGGCCACCTATGTGGCGCTGGGCGTCCTGCTCTTCGCGGCCGTCCTGGCGTTCTTCATGGTCAACCACCGTCCGGACCCGTCCGAGGGCGCCGGCGAGGGCGCCGAGTCCACGGTGCACGCCGCGGTCTGAGTCCACTCCCGTCAACCTGTCGGCCGTCCCCGCCTTCTCGGCCGGCAGGTTACGCACGGGTACGTGGATGTTGTGAAATTGCTTCTGTCGGCTGACCTGATCAATCAGGATGGTGTTTGTCCGACCTACCTCAAGGGGGAGGGAATGATCCGGGTGGCGGATTCTCAGACGCCTCTCAGCCGGGGATCACGTAGTTGCGAGCTGCTCGGGGCATAGTCGTCTGTACGCGAGGTACCCGTGCACGGGTCCCGACCAGCCAGCCGGCCGCCCGAGGCCATCGATCGTGGGGCAGGAGTCAACGGACCTGATGAGCAGTCAGCCGCGCCGTCATCGCAAGCTGGGGAGAGTCGCCCTCAAGCCCGTCGTGCTCGTCCTGGCCGTGGCCGCCGTCCTGGTCTCGGCCATAGTGGGCGTGAACGTCCTCACCTCGAAGGCGAACGCCTCCAGCCGCGCCTCGTCCTCCCCCTCGTCCGTGGCGAAGCACGGCAAGGGCGGCAAGGGCTCCAACCGGCAGACCTCCTCGGACTCCGCCACGCCCTCGGCCGCGACCCCCTCCGCCACCCCCACGGACGCCGGCGCGGTCTCCGGCGGTGCGCCCTCCGCCTCCTCCCCGCTGGCCCAGCTCCCGCCGGCGTACACCTCGCCCGCCGCCTCGCCCAGCGACTCCGCCGCCGCGCCCGCAGCCACCAGCGCCGCGCCGGCCGCACCCGCCGCCCAGCCCAGTACGCAGACCGCCCAGGCCACCGCCGAGGCCAACCGCGTCGGCGCCCTCTTCAGCAACGGCGTCTCGGCCGGCAACCACTTCTGTACGGCCAGCGTGCTGGACAGCCCCACCAAGAACCTGCTGCTCACCGCGGCCCACTGCCTCGACTCCGCGAGCGGCGTCCAGTTCGCCCCGGGCTACCGCAACGGCCAGGCCCCCTTCGGCAGCTGGCAGGTCACCCAGATCTACACCACCACCGGCTGGAGCCAGAACGGCGACCAGGACCAGGACTTCGCCATCCTCCAGGTGGCCCCCAACAGCAGCGGCAAGCAGATCGAGGACGTGGTCGGCGCCAACCCGCTGGGCACCAACGAGAACTTCACCGCCACGGTCCGCCTCTACGGCTACCCCGACAACACCGACGCCCCCATCCTCTGCACCAACGCCACCACCCAGCAGGCCGCCTACCAACGCCGCATCGACTGCCCCTCCTACCCCTCCGGCACCAGCGGCGGCCCCTGGATCAGCACCACCACCGGCAACGTCATCGGCATCATCGGCGGCTACCAACAGGGCGGCAGCACCGACGACACCTCCTACAGCGCCTACTTCGATCAGACCATCGCCGGCCTCTACAAGACAGCGGTCTCCTCCGCGGGCTGACCCGGCCCGGCCCGCCTAGGACCGTTCGGTCGGGCTCAGCCCGGCGTGCCGGCCTTTCGACGGCCGTCAGGTCGGCAGATGGTCGATGAAGATGCCGATCAGGATCCTGCCACCAAGGCTCTGGGCCGGCAGGCTGAAATGGATCCGATTGCGCGTCGGGTCTTTCTTGGCGTGCCATTCGCAGCGGTAGGTCTCGTCGTCGTGTCTGACATCCCGCTGCCGCATGGCCTTCGTGTTGTGATGTGTCTTGACGCTCTCCGGCGAGAGGTCGAGGCCGAAACGCCCTAGCGCTGCCTGGACCACGTTCGACTGACCGGATCCAGCGGTCAGTGCCGCCGCGAACTCGTCATTGATGACGGAGAGTGCCTTCACCACCCAGTCGCGCAGCTCGGCATAGGTGCCCTCGAACTTGCGGAAGGTCAGTCCGGAAGCCATGACCAGCTTGGGAAAGGCCGACTCGGCGAGCTGGAAGAACTGGGATTCCGGCACGTCGTCGCGCTGGTAGAGAGATCGCCAGAACTGGGGCAGTTCACTTGCAGCAGTGAGGAAGTAGACCTCAGCCGCGATGCCGGTGTCCTGACAGGACACCGGAAGCCAGCCCTGCCTGGCTGATCTCGCCAGTCCGACGCAGGCCATCGACAGCCCGGCGGCGGTCGACCGTACTGCGTGGTGGACGGATCGTGCAACGCCCACCGGTACCCCGTCGATCTCAAGGGAGTTGGTGAGTTCTTCGGAGGACTCCCAGCTTCGGCACTTGTCCAGTAGTCGGCCGAAGCGGCGGCGGACGTCCGGGGAGACGCCGTGTTCCGACCCGTAGATGAACTGGCACAGTTCGAGTCCCGAATCGCACTCGACCGCACCCCATAGTGCCGAGGCGGCGACGGGATGGGATTCCTGGATCACTTCGAGGACGTCTGCGAAGTCTTCCAGCAGGTCGCTCAGCGTGTTGTCGTCGAGGTCACGGAAGTCGAAACTGGACTCGTCCACGACGATCCGAGATGGCTCACCTGCCTCGTCGAGCACGCGACAGCCTTCCTAGGTCCTGCTCGATCTGGTCGAAGAAGCCCTTCGGCCAGCTGGTCAATTCGCCGCGAGACGTGATCTCCACCGGCGTCGAGCCGATTGAGTCCTGGTCGAAGTAGTGGATGATCGCCGCATCGGGGGCCAGCGTCCGCTCCTCCGCCACTGCCAGTCGCACGCCGTTCAGTACGTGGTCACTGTGTGTCTCCAACAGGACCTGGGCGCCGCTCGCCGCGACCCGACCGAGGAAGCGTCCCAGCTTGGACTGGCCGGCTGGGTGCAGGTGCGCCTCCGGGTTCTCGACGATCAGCAGGTCGCCGGGTTGCGTAAGGAGTCCGGCGACGATGATGGGCAGGGCATAGGAGAAGCCGAAACCCATGTTCGTCGGGCGGATGGGCTCACTCAGGCCGTATGCCGTCAGTTCATGGAACCGGATAGTGCTCGCCGTGATCCCAGCCGGCCATTGGGCGGAGATTCGGATCGGGCGGATGATCTCGGAAGCCCACGCCTCCACCTGGGTCCGCAGATTGGTGACGCCCTGGGTGATCTGGGTGTCGGCGGACAGGAGTGGTTCCCGTACCTGCCGATTGTCGTGAACGGCCAGTACCTGGGCGGTGTACTCGCCCTGTACGCCCACACCGACGCTGTCCGGGTGCTCGGCGGAGATGCCGAGTTGGTCCCGGGGGCCGAGGCGTTCGGCACATAGGTAGGTGAAGCCGCTACCTCTACGGGACAGTTCGGGCAGCGGCTGGACCTGACCGTCGGCCACCGCCAAGTGCAGGGCACGGCCGTCCGGTACGGCGAAGCGGTAGGTTCGCGGTTCGAGTAGGGCGTCGCTGGTGAGTCGGATCTCGATGACGGAGGCGCCCAGATCACGTTGCTGGACCTCCTCGGCCTCGCCAAGAGCCAGGCCGTAGGGCCCGTTCAGCTGGACTACCTCGGTGCCGGCGAGGTCCGAGAGCTGCCGCACGAGGAGAAGGGTCTGCACGACGGTGCTCTTGCCGGTGCCGTTGACGCCGGTTAGCACAGTCATCGGACGTAGTTCGAAGGAAGCATCGGTGAAGCGCTTGTAGTTGTGCACTGCCAAGGACGTGATCACAGTCCGGCCCTCGCTGCCTGCTCGGTTACGGAGAAGCGGTAGCGCACGCGCCGAAGTCCACTGGTGGAGGAGGTGATCGACTCCAGATATTCCAGATCGGAGGTCATCAGTTCGCGTGCGGCACCGATGATCTGAGACTTCCGAAGTTTCAGGTCATCGGCGTCGAGGTCGGCGAGCGTGACCCCCCAAGTCTCCAGCAGTGCCCGATTGACCGGGTTGCGGCGTTCGTCGCCTTCTGGCCACTTGCGGAAGGTGTGTGCGCCGAAGACGAGATACGCGTTCGACATACCGGAGCGGAACGCCGCCAACAGTCCCTCGATCATGTCATCGCCCACCCGCTGGGGATCGTCCAGCAATGCGGTGGTCCGTTGCAGAAAGGAGTCCATAGAAGGGTCCTGCGCGTAACCGCTCACGCCGAGCAGGTGGAAGGCCGCAAAACGCAGGGCCATCTCTCGGTCGTTCATGCGGATATGACCGCCGAGACTGTTGGTCGCCTGGTTGAACTCGGGCAGCGCGGCCATGCGCTTGAGGATGTCCCGACTGCGGGGCCTGCTCATGCAGTGCCGGATCTCTTGCGCGTTCAGCGGCGTCCCACCGGTGTTGATGCGCCTGAAGATGTCATACATGATCCCGGAGGGAGTCGTGGGATCGATGACATGCACTGTGATCTGGGCATTGTGGATGCGACGCTTCAGCGGTGCGGGAAGTTCGCTGAAGCGCTTGCCGGCCAACTCCAGGTATTCCAGGTCATGGAGAGCGAAACCTCGGGTCTCGTCCCCACGTACGAAGTCGCGGATGGTCGACAGTCGTTGAAGCCCGTCGACGACACGCATGTTCCCGTCGGTGTCCTCGGCGAAGTAGAAGGCCGGGAGCGGAATCTGCAGGAGTACCGACTCGACCAAGCGCGACTTCTGGCGGGGCTTCCACACCTGCCCGCGCTGGAAGTCGGGAGCCAGCTCGATCGAGGACTCCTCGATCATGTCCAGCACATTGCGCAAGGAGAACTGTTTGGTGTTCACCCGGATCTGCTCTGGGTTCCAGGGGCCGACGGACTGGTCAAGGTCCTCTATCGCATCGGAGTCGAGTTCGAGCTCTGTCTCAACCTGGGTGCCCTCATCGAGGAAGTACTCCTCGCGGCCCCCCCGCAACTCCTGGAGTCTGTCCATTGCCATGCCCTGATCGTAGTCGTCGGCGGTCTTTCCATCGGGCTACTGCGGCCAACGAACGCGACTGTGCCCGGCTGCCTGGAAAAAGGGGTGAAATGACTGCTATGTCCTTGCGATGGCTACCCCTCCGCCCGCGCCGGTGGAGCGGCCGCGGCCTCACGAGTCCGAGTTGTACTTCAGCACGTACGAGGCCGCGTCCAGCACGTTCACCTCGACCGCCTGCCCGTCCCCCGCGAACGCGGTCCGGCAGACAAGGACGACTGGCCTCCCGGCAGACGTGACGGAAGGTCAGCCGGCTCCCCGCCCGCCGGTGCGGCAGCATGACGAAGGCCCAGGTCGCTTGACCTGGGCCTAAGTTGCGCACTTCCTGCGAAGTGCCCCCGGTAGGATTCGAACCTACGCACCCGCCTCCGGAGGGCGGTGCTCTATCCCCTGAGCTACGGGGGCCTGATGTAGCGCCTGCCGCATTGCTGCGACGTGGAGAACATTACCAGGCCGGGGCGGTGCTCCGTGCAGGGGTTAAAGGGCGGGTTGGGGTAAAGGCCGGACGGGTGGGGGTGGGCGGCCGTAGTCTCGGTGGGGTGTCGGGTGTGTCCGGGCGGGTCCTCGTGGTGGACGACAGCGAGGTGATCCGTCAGCTGATCAGGGTCAACCTGGAGCTGGAGGGCTTCGAGGTGGTGACCGCGGCCGACGGTGCCGAGTGCCTGGAGGTGGTCCGGGAGGTCAGGCCGGACGTGGTGACGCTCGACGTGATGATGCCCCGGCTGGACGGCCTGCGGACGGCGGCGAGGTTGCGGGCGGGCGAGCAGACGGCGCGGCTGCCGATCGCGATCGTCAGCGCGTGCACGCCGGCGGATCTCGCGAAGGGGGAGTCGGTGGGGGTGGACGGGTATCTGGGCAAGCCGTTCGATCCGGCCGATCTGGTGGCGCTGGTGCGGCGGCTGATGGCGATGGGTGTCGGCGGGGTGCCGCGGGCGGGCGGCATCGAGTTTCGCTCATAGCGAACACGCCCCGATCTGGCCCTGCGCGGAAACGTCTCAACGGGTGGCCGAGTGGCTGTCCGGTACCGCCTCTCGCCTACGCTTGGCGTCGTGACACCCGCAGAGCTTTCCCAGGCAGTCCAGGTCGCAGTGCGCGCCGCCGTCGAGGCGGGCGAGCTGTCCGTCGCCGTGCCCGAGCAGGTCACGGTCGAGCGACCCAAGAACAGGGACCACGGCGACTACGCCACCAATGTGGCCCTCGTCCTCGCGAAGTCGGCCGGCCGGCCGCCGCGAGCCGTGGCCGAGCTGGTCGCCGCCCGTCTGCGAGAACTGCCCGGGGTCGCCAAGGTGGACATCGCCGGCCCGGGCTTCCTGAACATCACGCTGGACGCGGCCACCCAGGGCGAGCTGGCCCGTGTGATCGTGCAGGCCGGGGAGGCGTACGGCCGCAACGAGGCGCTCAAGGGCCTCAAGATCAACCTGGAGTTCGTCTCCGCCAACCCGACCGGCCCGATCCACATCGGCGGCGTCCGCTGGGCGGCCGTCGGCGACTCGCTGGCCCGGGTCCTCAAGGCCACCGGCGCCGAGGTCACCACCGAGTACTACCTGAACGACGCGGGCGTGCAGATCGGCAAGTTCGCCGGCTCCCTGCGGGCCGCCGCGAACGGCCGTGAGGTGCCGGCCGACGGCTACGTCGGCGAGTACATCGCGGACATCGCCAAGGCGATCACCGACGGCGTGCCGGGCATCCTGGAGCTGCCCGAGGACGAGCAGCTCGAAGCCTTCCGCACGCACGGCCTGCAGCTCATGGTGGCCGAGATCAAGCGGTCGATGGAGGAGTTCGGCACCCACTTCGACACCTGGTTCTCGGAGAAGTCGCTGCACGACTCGGGCGCCGTGGAGAAGGCCATCGAGCGGCTGCGCGAGCAGGGCCACGTCTTCGACCGGGACGGCGCGATCTGGCTGCGCACCACCGACTTCGGTGACGACAAGGACCGCGTGCTGATCAAGGCGGACGGCGAGACGACGTACTTCGCCGCCGACGCCGCCTACTACCTCTCCAAGCGCGACCGCGGTTCCGAGGTCAGCGTCTACATGCTCGGCGCCGACCACCACGGCTACGTGAACCGCCTCAAGGCGATCGCGGCCTGTGCGGGCGACGACATGGACCGCAACATCGAGGTCAAGATCGGCCAGTTCGTCAAGATGCTTCGCGACGGCGAAGAGGTCCGGATGTCCAAGCGGGCCGGCAACATCATCACCATCGACGACGTGGTCGACTGGATCGGCGTGGACGCGGCCCGGTACACCCTGACCCGGTCGCCCACCGACTCCACGATCACCCTCGACATCAACGTGCTGACCAGCCAGACCAACGAGAACCCGGTCTACTACGTCCAGTACGCGCACGCCCGGATGTCCTCGGTCGCCCGCAAGGCCGCCGACCTCGGCATCACCAAGGGCGCGGCGGAGGACTTCCGGCCCGAGCTGCTCGCCACCGAGTGGGAGTCCAACCTGCTGGGCCAGCTCGGCGAGTTCCCCCGGGTGATCGCCACGGCCGGCGAGCTGCGCGAGCCGCACCGGGTGGCCCGCTACCTGGAAAAGCTGGCCGGCGAGTACCACCGGTTCTACGATCACTGCCAGATCCTGCCCAAGGGCGACGAGGAGGTCACCGACCTCACGCGCGCCCGCCTCTGGCTGGCCGACGCCACCCGCACGGTGATCGCCAACGGCCTCGCCCTGCTCGGCGTCTCGGCGCCCGAGCGGATGTAGGTCGACCGCCCGGCGTTCCACGGGGCGGTGACGGTCCCTCGGGACCGCACCGCCCCTGTTCACAGCAGGACCACAGCAGGACAGATGTTCACAGCAGGACTCAGCAGGACAGAGAAGGAAGAGCCATGAGCCGCTCCGCGCACCCCGCAGGTCCCCGCCACGGCGACGTGCTGCCCGAGGGCCACTACGTGGCCCCGGCGAGCGACCTGAACCTGCTGGACCCCGAGGTCTGGTCCCGCTCCGTCTCCCGTGACGCGGACGGCGTCGTCACCGTCGGCGGGGTGCGGGTGACCGAGCTGGCGGCCGAGTTCGGCACCCCGGCCTACCTGATGGACGAGGACGACTTCCGGGCCCGGGCCCGCGCCTGGCGCGAGGCCTTCGGGGACGGCGCGGACGTCTTCTACGCGGGCAAGGCCTTCCTCTCCAAGGCGGTGGTCCGCTGGCTGCACGAGGAGGGCCTGAACGTCGACGTGTGCAGCTCCGGCGAGCTGGCCGTGGCGCTGGCCGCCGGGATGCCCGGTGAGCGGATCGCGCTGCACGGCAACAACAAGTCGGTGCACGAGCTGGAGCAGGCCGTGAAGGCGGGGGTGGGGCACATCGTGCTCGACTCCTTCCAGGAGATCGAGCGGCTGGCGGCGGTGGCCGAGGGCCAGGGCGTGCGGCAGCCGGTGCTGATCCGGGTCACGGTCGGTGTCGAGGCGCACACCCACGAGTTCATCGCGACCGCGCACGAGGACCAGAAGTTCGGCCTCTCGCTGAGCGGGGGCTCGGCGGCCGAGGCGGTCCGCCAGGTGCTGGCCCGGCCCGGCCTGGAGCTGCGCGGCCTGCACTCGCACATCGGCTCGCAGATCTTCGACACCTCGGGGTTCGAGGTGGCCGCCCGCCGGCTGGTCGGCCTGCTGGTGGAGATCCGCGACGAGCACGGCGTGGAGCTGCCCGAGATCGACCTCGGCGGCGGCTACGGCATCGCCTACACCAGCGAGGACGACCCGCGCGAGCCGGTCGAGATCGCCTCCTCGCTGGCCGAGATCGTCCGCCGCGAGTGCGCCGCGGCCGGTCTGACCCAGCCGCGCCTGAGCGTCGAGCCGGGCCGGGCGATCGTCGGCCCGACCACCTTCACGCTCTACGAGGTGGGCACGGTCAAGCAGCTCGACGGGCTGCGCACCTACGTCAGCGTGGACGGCGGGATGTCCGACAACATCCGCACCGCGCTCTACGACGCCGAGTACGCGGTGGCCCTGGTCTCGCGGACCAGCCAGGCCGAGCCGATGCTGGTCCGGGTGGTCGGCAAGCACTGCGAGTCGGGTGACATCGTGGTCAAGGACGCTTTCCTGCCCGCCGACCTGACGGCGGGTGACCTGATCGCGGTGCCCGCCACCGGTGCGTACTGCCGGTCGATGGCGAGCAACTACAACCACGCCCTGAAGCCTCCGGTGGTCGCGGTGCGCGATGGCGCGGCGCGGGTGATCGTCCGGCGCGAGACGGAGGACGATCTCCTGCGTCTCGATCTCGGATGACGAAAATTTTGTCTCAGATCATGGAACGTCCGTAGATCTGTACGGAATCTCCCCGAGACTGGGGAATGACCGAATTCCGGCGGCGGTCGGAAAGATCAGCAAAAATCCGCCGGAAATCACGAGGATGAGCGGAGTCGGATGATGCGTACGCGGCCGCTGAAGGTGGCGTTGCTGGGCTGTGGTGTGGTGGGCTCCGAGGTGGCGCGCATCATGACGACAGACGCCGCCGACCTCGCCGCGCGCATCGGCGCGCCGGTCGAGCTCGTCGGCGTCGCCGTGCGCCGGGCCGGCCGCCCCCGCCCGGGTGTGCCCGAGCACCTGATCACCACGGATGCCGAGGCGCTGGTCAAGCGCGGGGACATCGACGTGGTGATCGAGGTGGTCGGCGGCATCGAGCCCTCCAAACACCTGATCCTCTCCGCCTTCAAGCAGGGCGCCTCGGTGGTCAGCGCCAACAAGGCGCTGCTCGCCCAGGACGGCGCGGAGCTGCACGCCGCGGCCGCCGAGGCCGGCGTGGACCTGTACTACGAGGCGGCCGTCGCGGGCGCGATCCCGCTGATCCGCCCGCTGCGCGAGTCGCTGGCCGGCGACAAGGTGAACCGGGTGCTGGGCATCGTCAACGGCACCACCAACTTCATCCTGGACAAGATGGACTCCACCGGCGCCGGCTACTCCGAGGCGCTGGAGGAGGCCACCGCGCTCGGGTACGCGGAGGCTGACCCGACCGCCGACGTGGAGGGCTTCGACGCCGCCGCCAAGGCCGCGATCCTGGCCGGCATCGCCTTCCACACCAAGGTCACCGCCGCCGACGTCTACCGCGAGGGCCTCACCGAGGTCACCGCCGCGGACATCGCCAGCGCCAAGAAGATGGGCTGCGTGGTCAAGCTGCTCGCGATCTGCGAGCGCAGCGCCGACGGGACCTCGGTCACCGCCCGGGTGCACCCCGCGATGATCCCGCTCAGCCACCCGCTGGCCTCGGTCCGCGAGGCGTACAACGCGGTCTTCGTGGAGGCCGAGGCGGCCGGCCGGCTGATGTTCTACGGCCCGGGCGCCGGCGGCGCGCCGACCGCCAGCGCCGTTCTCGGCGACCTGGTCGCGGTCTGCCGCAACAAGCTGAACGGTGCCACCGGTCCCGGCGACTCGGTCTACACCCAGCTGCCGGCCAGGACCATGGACGACGTCATCACCCGGTACCACGTCAGTCTGGACGTGGACGACCGTGCGGGCGTGCTCGCCCAGGTGGCGTCCACCTTCGCCGAGCACGGCGTGTCGATCGACACCGTGCGCCAGCAGGGCCGCGACGGCGACGCCTCGCTCGTCGTGGTCACCCACCGCGCCACCGACGCCGCGCTCGCGGCGACCGTGGACAAGCTCCGCGCGCTGGACAGCGTGCGCGATGTGGCCAGCATCATGCGGGTTGAAGGGGAGTAAGAACCATGAACGCCGTGATCGACCGAGCCAGCGGGCACACCCACCAGTGGCGGGGCCTCATCGAGGAGTACCGCGACCGCCTGCCGGTCAGCGCGACGACCCCGGTGGTCACCCTGCTGGAGGGTGGCACGCCGCTGGTCCCGGCCCAGCTGCTCTCCGAGCTGACCGGCTGCGACGTCTACCTCAAGGTCGAGGGCGCCAACCCGACCGGGTCCTTCAAGGACCGCGGTATGACGATGGCGATCTCCAAGGCGAAGGAGGACGGCGCCCAGGCCGTCATCTGCGCCTCCACCGGCAACACCTCGGCCTCGGCCGCCGCGTACGCGGTGCGCGCGGGCATGGTCTGCGCCGTGCTGGTCCCGCAGGGCAAGATCGCGCTCGGCAAGATGGGCCAGGCGCTGGTGCACGGTTCGAAGATCCTCCAGGTGGACGGAAACTTCGACGACTGCCTCACTCTCGCGCGTGAACTGTCCGAGAAGTACCCGGTGGCGCTGGTCAACTCGGTGAACCCGGTGCGGATCGAGGGTCAGAAGACCGCCGCCTTCGAGATCGTGGACATGCTCGGCGACGCGCCCGACATCCACGTCCTGCCGGTCGGCAACGCGGGCAACATCACCGCCTACTGGAAGGGCTACCGGGAGTACGCGGCCGACGGCCTGGCCAGCCGCAAGCCCCGGATGTGGGGCTTCCAGGCCTCCGGCTCGGCCCCGATCGTGGACGGCGCGCCGGTGCTCAAGCCGCAGACCATCGCCACCGCGATCCGGATCGGCAACCCGGCCTCCTGGGACTTCGCGGTGGCCGCGCGGGACGAGTCGGGCGGCCTCATCGACAAGGTGACCGACCGTCAGATCCTGTCCGCCTACCGGCTGTTGGCCGCCAAGGAGGGCGTCTTCGTGGAGCCCGCCTCGGCCGCCAGCGTGGCCGGCCTGCTGCACGCCGTCGAGCAGGGCCTGGTCGACCCGGGCCAGCGGATCGTCTGCACGGTGACCGGCAACGGCCTCAAGGACCCGGACTGGGCGGTGGCCGGCGCGCCGCAGCCGCACGTGGTGCCGATCGACGCCGAGGCCGCCGCGGTGCGGCTGGGGCTGCTGGACTGAACCGTCGCCGGGCCCGTGCGAGCGCTCGCGCAGGCCGTGCTGACCCCTCGTCCGCTCACCGAACCGGTGGGCGGACGCACCGGTGGGCCGACCCCGTTCGGGGGGCGGCCCACCGGTCCGTCCGGGTAGTGTCCGCGGTGTCGACTTCATGCCGGTTCGCGGTGCTTGGGCCCGCGCGGATTCCGGCCAGAACGCGCAACACGGCGGATCGGGGGGGAACGGGGTGTACCGCTCTGGAACTTCTCTTCGATACCCTGACCTCTGGCGGTGTGGCACACCAGCGGCCCGGGCAGGGGCCGACCCACTCCGGACCCCCGCCGTACCCCGCCCGCCCGGCTGGACCGGGCCTCGTGCCCCCCACTTCTGCCAGTACCCCCGCAAGGCCGCGTTCCACGCGGCGCAGCCCGATCCCTCTGGAGTGTCCACCGCATGGCCGGTCCCGCCTTCCGCGCTGCCGCCGTCCGGGTGCGGGTCCCCGCGACCAGCGCCAATCTGGGCCCGGGCTTCGACGCCTTCGGTCTGGCCCTCGGCCTCTACGACGACCTGGTGGTCCGGGTCGCCGACGCCGGACTCTCGGTGGACATCGCGGGTGAGGGCGCCGAGACGCTCGCCCGCGACGAGCGCCACCTGGTGGTCCGCGCGATGCGTGCCACCTTCGAGCGGCTCGGCGGCCAGCCGCGCGGTCTTGAGATCGTCTGCGCCAACCGGATACCGCACGGCCGCGGCCTCGGTTCCTCCTCCGCCGCCATCTGCGCGGGCATCGTGGCCGCCCGCGCGGTCACCATCGGCGGCGCCGCCCAGCTCGACGACGCCGCGATGCTGGCCCTGGCCTCCGAGCTGGAGGGCCACCCGGACAACGTCGCCGCCTGCCTGACCGGTGGTTTCACCATCGCCTGGACCGACGAGGACTCGGCCAAGGCGGTCAAGCTGGACCCGGCCGCCGGGGTCGTCCCGGTGGTCTTCGTGCCGTCCACCGAGGTGCTCACCGAGGCCGCCCGCGGCCTGCTGCCGAAGACCGTGCCGCTGGCCGACGCCGCCGCCAACGCGGGCCGTTCCGCCCTGCTGGTCGAGGCGCTGACCCGCCGTCCGGAGTTTCTGCTGGCCGCCACCGAGGACCGCCTGCACCAGGACTACCGCGCCTCCGCGATGCCGGACAGCGCCGCCCTGGTGGCCGCGCTGCGCTCCGAGGGCGTCCCCGCGGTCATCTCCGGGGCGGGCCCCACGGTGCTCGCGCTGACCGACGAGGCGGGGGCGGAGAAGCTCCTGACGTTCGCCGGACCCGCTTTCGCCGCACACCGGTTGCGGCTGGACCGTGACGGAGCCCGCGTCCTGCCGTTGGACGGGTGACCGACCTGGTCCGGTGATCCGCGCATCGCGCGTGGTCACCGGCCGGGCCGCCCGCCGTCCCCACGGTGGCCGGCCGTGCGGACGGTACGGACACGATTGGCAAGTACCAGGCTGGGGAATGTGTGAGGGGGTCGGTAGTGTTAACCTCATGTCTGCATCAGGCGCCCTGCGGGGCCCGGTGCGCCGCGTCCCGATCTCCGCATCCCGCTTCCACGGGATCCAGGCGATGTCGGGGACCACGATTCTCCGGGAGCCCACCACAGCGCGTACGCAGCCTGCCTGCGCGATTGCGGCCGCATCCCGAAGCCGTGTCGGAGCCTGACCCCCACCCGCCGCAACCGGCCCCACGCTGAGGTTCGGACGGATGGGAGCGCGGGAGACCGTCACCCGACGGGGGCCCGGGTTCGCAGGCAGCGCGGTCGGCATGAGATCGCCGTCGTGTACCGAAGCTCCACCGTGCCTCGTGCACCGCACTTCGCACCTCTCCCACCACCCGGCAGCAGGCCGGTAGTGGGACCACCGCCTCGGACCTCCGCGAAAAAGCGCAGGTCAGATAGCACAACCGGTCGCCGAGCCAGACAGGCCGACGTCCGCTCCAGGGAAGGACCCTTAGTGAGCGACACCACCGATCTGATGGGCGCGCGCCCGGACGCCGACGCGACGGACACCCCCGCCGCTCCCGCGGCGCCGGTCAAGCGCCGCCGTACCGCTGCCGCAGGCCTTGACGGTCTGGTCCTGGCCGAGTTGCAGAAGCTCGCCTCGACGCTCGGCATCAGCGGCACCGGCCGTCTGCGCAAGAGCCAGCTCATCGACGCCATCAAGGAGAAGAGCGGCGGCGACCCGCTGCTCGCTCCCGCCGCCGCCCCGGCCCGCGCCGCCGCCAAGGAGGCGCCCGCGGCCGAGAAGCCGGTCCGCCGCAGCCGGGCCGCCCAGGCCGCCGAGGCGCCGGCCCAGATCGAGATCCCGGGCCAGGCCGCTCCCGAGGCGGTCGCTCCGGCGCGTGCCGAGCGCGGCCGTCGCCGGGCCACCTCGGCCGCCGGTGCCCCCGGCGCCGGCGAGGCGGCCACCGCCACCGCGGTGGAGAGCGCCGCCGAGCCGGCCGCCCAGGTCGCCGAGGCCAAGCAGGCCGAGCCCCGCGCCGCGG